>Ga0196971_1001306_pt1 | contig 11726 bp, 14 predicted proteins | sample S1v_1013CmetaG_FD_148660 | JGI IMG/M metagenome (GOLD analysis project Ga0196971, IMG submission 148660) | Soil microbial communities from Anza Borrego desert, Southern California, United States - S1+v_10-13C | ecosystem: Environmental > Terrestrial > Soil > Desert | place: USA: California... | reverse complement strand
AAGGCGGTCATCATCACCAGAATAGAAGGGGCCAGGGAGAGGATGGTCAGCAGCCCGATGATCTGCATCGAGCTGACGACGTCCCGTGGGTTGTCGGACTGCCCCACACCGATGTTGATGCTCGGCAGGGGCGTGGGCGGGTCCGGTGCGGCATGGACCGCCGGCACATCGATCAGCAGCAGGAGTGCCGCAGCCAGAAGCAACGACCCTGCCCAGGGCCACAGACGCAGGCGCACGGCCGCCCCCCCTTACTTCCGCTGCAGGCTGCGCAGCCGTTCGATCTGCGCTTGCAGCCTGGCGATCTCATCATCGGACTGGTCCGGGGGCGCAGCCCCAAACGGCGCGGCAGAACCCCCGCCGCTCCTGCCGGCAGCCTGGCCCCGGATCCGCTCGAACACGTCCCGGAAGGCAACGGGCAGGCTCCCCGTCAGGGAGGTGTCGGCCGGCGCTGGCACGTTGGCCAGAATCTGCCGAATGGCGCCGGGGTCGTCAATGGCGTCCAGGAGACCGATTCGCTCGGCAGTGGCACCCACCAGGTAGATGCGCCCACCCACCTCCAGCAGCATAATGGAGCGGTCCCGTCCGGCCGGAATGTGCTCGAGCACGCGCACCATGCGGCCGCGCCCGGGTCCCATGGCCCGGTAGCCCACCATGCGGGTGGTCAGCCATGCCAGCAACAGCACCAGCGCAAAGAGAAAGACTGCCTGCACCCACTCCATCTGCGAACCGCCTACTTCCGTTGCTGTGTACGGGCTACCGCAGAGACTGCACCCGCTCGACCGGGCTGATGATGTCGGTGATGCGCACCCCGTAGTTCTCGTCGATCACCACGACCTCGCCCTTGGCGATCAGCTTGCCGTTGACCAGCACATCCACCTGCTCGCCGGCCAGTTTATCCAGCTCGAGCACGGAGCCGGGACCCAGCGACAGCACGTCCCGAATTTGCTTGCGGGTGCGGCCCAGCTCCACCGTCACATGCAGGGAGACGTCCAGAAGCAGTTCGATGTTGCGGGTCTCGTCGCGAGGGCCGCCGCGCTGTGCCGCCGCCTCGGGGAACCGGGCGGGCTGGTAGCTGGAAAGTGCGACCGCAGCCGCCTGCCGTGCCGGAGCCGAGGAGGCGGCGGCAGGGGCGGGAGCCGAGGCTGCGGAGCCCGCGGGCCGAGCCGGAGCTGCGGGGGCGGCAGCGGTGCGGGAGGACTTGGCGCTGGCGGCCCTGGCCGCCTTCATCGCCTGGTTGATGGCCAGTGCCACATCCTTGGGAAGGACCAGGAAGAGCCGCCCGGTCTCATCACCTACGGCCAGGTCGATGCCTGCCATCAGGACGGAAGAGGACGGGGAGAGTCCCAACAGCTCGCTGGCGTTGGCGCCGCCCATAATCTCCACTGGACCCGCGTAGATGGGGAAGCCCAGCAGGTCGGCCAGGCGGGTGAGGCCCACATGGTTCATCTGGGTCAGTCCATCCGAAAGGGCCCCCAGGGCCGAGTCGTCAAGGGCGGACGGAGCCACGCCGCCGTAAATCTGCGTGATGATGGAGAGGCCCACCTGCTGGGGCACCGCGTAGCAGATGGTGCCCGTGAGACCACTAGTCAGGGTAGCCCTTCCCACCAGGACCGGGCTGCCTGCCATGCCGCCCACAGCCTGGGCAGTGGTGGGCAGAAGGTCGGCCAGTCGGCCTTCAGAGGACGTACCGACCAGATCGGCCAGGGCCCGCCCCGCGAAAGCGGCATACTCCTGCAACGGTTCGTGCAAGAGCGACGCATCTTCCGGCCCCCATCCGGGAGCGAAGGAAGCTTCAGCGGTCCTGGCGCCGGTAGCGCCGCGGACCAGAGCGTCTATCTCAGCCTGGGAGATCGATTCCTCATGCATCCTCGCGGTCCCCCTTTGTGGCGTCGCCGGTGATCTCCACGGCCAGGTGCCCATGCACACGGCAGGGCTTGCCCGTGAACTTGGCCTGGTCGCCGATGTAGACAATAGTCGGGTCCTGCTTGCGGGTCTCCAACAGCACCACGTCGCCCACGTTCAGGTCGAGAATTTCGCCGACGGTCAGTTCTGCCCGGCCCAGTTCCGCCTTCACGGGCACCCGGGCCTCGCCCACTGTCATCTGGATGGCTGCAAGGTCGGCCGGCCGCACTTCCCGGGACTGGGTCTTGAACCAATTGTGGGCCGACAACCGGTCCAGAATGGGCTCCAGCGTCAGGTGGGGAAGGCACAGGGTAATGACGCCCACGTGCTCGCCAACTCGCACATCGATAGCTACGGTGATCACGATTTCGCCCGGCGCTGCCACCTGCACGAACATGGGGTTGGTCTCGATGCCGCCGGGGGTCAGCCGCAGGTCGTAGACGTTCTTCCATGCCTCGCCATAGGCGTCGAGGGTGCCGCGGATGACGCCCTGCATGACCGCCGACTCGATCTCGGTCAGGGGGCGAGTCTGGGGCATGGCCCCGCCGGGTCCGCCGAAGAGCCGGTCGATCATGGGGAAGGCGATCACGGGGTTGATATCGAGCACGCACGTGCCTGGCAGGGGTGCCATGGTAAAGGGGCAGATGACCGATGGGTTGGACACAGCGCGGATGAACTCCGCATACGTGTTCTGATCCACCGACCCGACCACCATCTGCACCATGGTCCGGAAGCGCCCGGCAAAGTACGTCTGTAGGGGCCGGATAAAGTTTTCGTGGATCATCTGCAGTGTGCGAATCTGATCTTTGGAGAACTTATCCGGTCGGCGGAAGTCATAGCTCCGCACCCGCTTGGGCGCCTGCACCAGGGCGGACTGGCTGGAAGCCCCCTCCTGCTCCTGGTTGACCATGGCCGATATGAGTGCATCAATCTCGGCTTGGGTGAGGATGTCAGCCAAGCGAAGCAGCCCCCTCTGCCTACGGCGACTCGAGCCTAGAACTGAACCACGCTGTCGGTGATCAGCACCTGCATGACCTTCTTGCCAGGGACTGAATCATTCACTTTGGTGAGAACTTCACTCTTCAACTTATTGGCGCCCTCTAGTCCCGAAACCTCCAATGACTTCTTGCTGTTCAGAATAACGAGGATCGTGTCACGAATGGACGGGATATAGGCCTGTATGGCCGTGACTGCCTCCTCGTCCGGGAGGACCAGTTCAAAGGTAATGTTGATGTACCGGGGACGATCGGTGTCTGCGAGATTGGTCACGAAGGGCTTCAGGGCCACGGTCTTGCCCTTGGCCATGTCGGCGTTGCCCTGTCCTTCCGTGCCGCCGGTGTTGTTGACCCCGGGTGCGTTGCCCGCCACAGCCCGTGCCACCAGGGTAGCGGTCCCGACCACCACGGCAAGCGCCACGACCCCGGCAACTATGTAGAGCACCAAGTTCTTCACATCGGTTCCCTCCTCGAAACGTCGGGACTGCGTCCCGGTGCTAGTGGCCCAGCACCACAATGTCGACCCGCCGGTTCCGGGCACGGCCCGTGGGCGTGCCGTTGGTGTCGATGGGACGGGTGTCGGCGTACCCGGCCAGCGAAAGCCTGGCGGACTCGATGTGATGCAGGTCGTGCAGGTAACGGAGCACGCCTGCCGCCCGGGCTTCCGAAAGGGTCCAGTTGTCGGGGAACTGCGGGTTCGGGATCATGGGGATGTTGTCGGTGTGACCCTCAATATGGACCTGGTTGCCCACCTCGCCCAGCGCAGCCCCGATGGCGTCAAGCACGGGAATGGCGGCAGGCCTGATCTCCGCCCGCCCGCTGTCGAAGAGGGCGCCGGCGTCAAGGTGGACCACCAGCGTTCCGGCGGTGCTCTCCATGCGAGCGCTCTCACCGGCGCCTTGCTGGTCCAGGGCCCGGGCCAGCTTGAGGCGGACGCTGAGGAGCGAGGCCACCGGCTTTGTCGCCTTGTCGTCGCCCGGGGTAACGGCCGAGGCCGCCTCTCCTCCCAGGAAAACACCCGATGCGGTCAAACCGTAAAGCACCACGAAGAAGGCCACAATCACCGTCATGAGGTTGCCGTAGGTGGAGGTCCAGCCGGGAACGCCGGCGGGCGTCTCCTGGCTGGCGGCGGAGCGGCGCCTTGCGCTGCGCATGGGACTAGCCCACCTCCCGGCCTGTATCCTCATCGTCGTAGAGGTCCCGCACGGTGGCCCGGCGGGTGCGCTGCTCGGGCGGCAAGAAAGAGTTCAGCTTCTGAGCGAGGATGCCGGGCGTGTCACCGGCCTGAATGGCCAGCAGCCCTTCCAGGATCAACTCGGCCCGCTGCACTTCCTCGGTTGCCCGCACCTTCAGCTTGCCGGCCAGGGGCGTGAAGAACAGGTTGGCCAGCAGAACGCCATAGAGCGTGGGCAGAAGGGCCGTGGCCATGCCGGTGGTCAGCCGGGAGGGGTCGTCGAGCTTCTGGAGCATCTGCACCAGGGCAATGAGCGTGCCCACCATGCCGAAGCCGGGGGCGTAGGTGGCCATGGTCTCGAACAGGCCTGCGCCAAGCTTCTGGCGGGCTTCAAGGGCAGCGAGATCGTTCTCGAGAATCTCCCGGACCGACTCCGGGTCGGTGCCGTCCACCACCAGGCTGAGGCCGGCCCTCAGGCAAGGGTCAGGCGCGTGTTCGGCCTCATCTTCCAGGTCCAGAACGCCTTCCCGGCGGGCCCGCTCAGCGTAGTCGAGCATGGTCAGCACCAGGTCTGACAGCTCCTGCCGCTGGCGGGCGAACGCTGCCCGGAGAGCGCCAAGCGCGGCCTTGACCCGCGGCAGCGGGTAGTTGATGAGGGTCGCTGCGATGGTGCCCCCCAGCACAAACAGAAAAGCGATGGGGTCCAGAAAGGCGAGGGGCGAGCCGCCTCGACTCATGGCCACAGCCACAAGCAGGCCCCCGCCGGCCAGAGCAAGCAGGGCAGCCAAAGCCCATCAGCTCCTTATCGGTCAGGTCGTTGGGGAGTTTACCGCGGATTACGCGGATTTTACGGATTACGCGGATTTTACATACAGTGACAATAATATATTTTTTAATCTGCGTAATCCGTTAAATCCGTTAAATCCGCGCTAAATTTGCCGGAAATACCAGACTCAGGGCTGGTGAATGGACCGCTTATACGCCACCACGGCCGCGATGACGGCGTCCACTGACTCCTGCACGATGATCTTGTGCCCGGTGGTCAGGGTGATGACCGTATCCGGGGTCGCCTCTACGGTCTCAATCATCTCCGCGTTGATCACCAGGTCGGCTTCGTGGCCACGGAGTCTCGTTACTTTGATCACGATGGAATCCTCCCGTTGGGGGCCTCCGGGCTATCGGAGGCCCCCGAGTTTTCGCTTACCGCTTCAGGTTCACCACTTCCTGGAGCATCTCGTCGGTGGTGGTGATAATCCGGGAGTTGGCCTGGAAACCGCGCTGAGTGACGATCATGTTTGTGAACTCTGCAGATATATCAACGTTTGACATCTCCAAATTGTTCGATGCAATGAGACCACGACCGCTCTCCCCAGCAGATCCGATCAGCGCCAATCCCGAGTTAGGGGATTCTATCCAGTTGTTGGCGGAGTCCTTCATCAGACCGCCCGGATTGTAGAAGTTGGCCAGGGCGACCTGGGCTCCTTCCCGGTACTGCCCGTTGGTGTAGTAGACAATGATCGTCCCCCGGGAGTCGATGCTGATGCTGTCCAGCGCCCCCGACGGGTAGCCGTTGTAATCCAGGGCACGCAGGGTGGACGGGTCGGTGGTCTCCTTGAATGCGGGCTGGATCACCTTACCGAAGTCCAAGGCGACGACCTGGGGCGAGGCGGCGCCGTTGGCCAGGGTCAGCTGCACGTTCATCTGGAAGGGGTCCGTGGTGACGGCGCCGGTGGCGTCCACCAGCTGGCCGCTGCTGTTGAACCGGAGGTCGGTGACGCCGCCGCCATAGGCCAGCGAACCGGATGCCGACAGCGTTGTCGCTGTAGCGGTCGGGCAGTTGGCAGCCACCGTCCAGGTATTGGCGGCCGACTTGGTCACGGTCAGATTGACCACATGCTCGTTGCCGAGCGAGTCCAGCACCGTGGCAGCCGTGGTGTGCACGGTCCCGGTGGGCGACGATGCGTTGAGGGACTGGTCGAAGTTCACCAACGTCGTGGCCTTGGCGAGGACGGAATCGGCCACCGGCAGCTGAATGTCGGTCATGTTGGCCGCTTCCCGGGTGGGAAGGACGCCCGCTAAGTTGGGCATCCAGCCCTGGACCCGCTGGCCGGTGGCCGGGTTGACAAGGAAACCCTGGGCGTCGAAGTCGAAGTTGCCGGCTCGTGTATAGAGATACCGCCCACCGTCACGGACCACGAAAAAGCCGTTGCCCGAGATGGCCATGTCGGTGTTCTTCCCGGTCAGCTGCATGGGACCCTGCTCCATGATGTTGTCGATGGAGGCCACGCCCACGCCCAGGCCAATCTGCTTGGCGTTCAGGCCGCCCCGGATCGAGGAAGGCGCCGTGGCGCCAGACATGGTCTGGCTATATGCGTCGGCGAAGGAGACCCGCGACGCCTTAAAGCCCGTGGTATTGACGTTGGCGATGTTGTTGCCAATCACGTCCATACGAACCTGGTGAGCGCGCAGACCCTGCACGCCCGCGAAGAGGGAACGCATCATAACAAAATTGACCTCCTTTGACTGGGGGATGGCTTCGGCACCTGCGCCTTCCGTGGCAGCGCGCAAAGCCTTGGCGACTCCCGCAGCATCAGGCGGGAGTCCGGGGCCCCCTCAATGAGGTCCAGCCCCGCGTTATGAAGTCTCACAGTACGACGGCACTGTCGATGTTGGTGAAGATGTTCTCCTTCATCCGGTCGCCATCGACGGCGGTAATCACAGTCCGGTTCTTCACACTGACCACCAGCGCCAGGTCCCGCATCAGAATCAGGGCATCGCGGGAGCCCTTCTGCGCCGCCCGGTCCACCGCCTGGGCAATCTGCGTCATCTCGGTCTCGGAGAGGGTCCGCTTGCTGGCTGCGAGCCTCTCCTGGGCGTGGCCGGAGAACTTGACCGGCTGACCCAGGGCGGCGTCCAGCAGCTGCCGGAACGTACTGGCCGGGGCGGTCGCCTGGGGGGACTGCGCGGCTTTCGGCTGTGCGGGAACCGGCTGACCAGTGGGACCTATGGGCCGCTGCCCGATGAAGATCCGGTCAGTCATTCTGGTTCCCTCCCCGCTGTTACTGCGTGTCTACTTGCGTGATCTTGGCCAGGTCCACTTCCACCAGGTCGCCCAGGGCCGTCTTGACCTTCACCATAGGCGTTCCTTCCACCAGCTTCACCGTGGTGGCGATGCCGCTCACCGGGTAGCCGCCTTTGTCGGTCGCCTTGACGTACTTGCCCAGCACGCTCATGCCGTAGGTCATGTTGCTGGCGAGGCCCACGTTCATCATCTGTTCCAGAGCGCTGAACTGGGCCAGCTGGGCCACGAACTCACGGTCCTCCATGGGCTTCAGCGGATCCTGGTAACGAATCTGGGTGACCAGCAGCTGCAGGAAATCGTTCTTGCCCAGTTCGGTCTTGGCCGTCCGGGTGCCGCTCTGTATGGCCTGGCTGTCGTAGTAGCCGTTAATCTGCACGGGGTTCTCACCTCCTCCGTCAGGCCAGATGGTCGATGCGCATGCCCGTTGCGCCGGGGGTCCAGGATCTGGACGCGGGCCTCGGGTCGGGGGTCTGCGCCTCAGGGTGTTCGGGGACGTTGCGCTCCCAGGGAGCCGGATGGAACCGCTGTGGCTGGTGGCGGTGCTGCTCGCCCTGTCCGGACTGCCCGGCGCCTGTGAACCAGTTGCCGCCTCCGGCGGTCACGTGAACCTGCTCGACCTGCAGGCCCTGCTCGGTCAAGCGGGTCCGCAACTGCTCGATGTTGGCTTCGAGGACGGCCTTTACGCTCGGATCTCCCGCCATGATCTGGACCCTGACGGTGCCTTCAGCCACCACCAGGCGGACGGCGACGGTGCCCAGGTTCTCGGGGTGAAGCTGAAGCCGGACTTCGGAGCGCTCCCCTTCCAGCGTCACCTTGATAAAGCGGCTGACCTGCCGGACCACGGCATCGGGCTCAGGGGGAGCCTTTGGCGCCGTCTCGGCCGGCGGCGCCTCGGTCACCTGTTCGGGCTGCCGGGTGGGAGTCGTAGCGGGGGCCTGTTCGGCGGCGGGGGCCTCGGAACCTGAGGCTTCCATCGCTTCGGGAGCTTCAGCCATGGCGGATGCTGACATAGGTTCTGCGTGAGATGCGGTCGCCGTCCGGTTCTGCGAAGGGGTCACGGGTTGGGGGTTGCGTTCGGCGGTATCCCCGGAGGAGGTCTCCGTCTGTCTCCCGCCTTCCGCCTGGACCACCAGGTCGACGAGGTCCCCAAAAGACGTCTTGGAAGCAGCCTGCGGCTCGTCGGTGCTTTTTTCGGTGGGAGGCAGCGGGCTTGCAGGGGCGACAGGGCCCATGCCCTCCTGGGCCATCTGCACCACCTTCTGGGCGAACGCTTCCAAAGCCGGGGCGGGTGGGGGCTCAGCTGCGACGGGAGCCACTGAGGCCGTCTCGGGGCTTTCTGCGGGCGGGGCCTGGGGTGGGGCTGGAGCGGCAGTCGCCGGAAGGGCTCCGGCAACCAGTGCGGCCTGAACCTGGGCGTCGGGCGTCATCGCCGTTGCCGCCAGGGGCTCGCCCGTCTCCTCCGGGTGCCCGCCCGTCTCTGCGGGCGGCAAGACCGCCTGCACGGCCACGGAGGCCAGAGCCTGTCCAAGCGAGGCCGGGGGCACTCCCTGGGTCGGAGCCGCCTGGGCATGGGCCGACTGCCCATCGCCGTCAGAGGCTTTCTCAACCGGTTGAGACACCGGAAGTGAGGCTGCCTCGCCAATCGTCGGTGCCGCGGCCCCTGTCATCATGGCGGCCAGTAACCCACGGAACAGCCCTTCAGGGCCTGTCTGCCCCCCGCCTGCGGCTGCGCCAGGCTGCTGCGCCTGCGGCTGGGCCGGCAGTAGGAAGCTGACGATTTGCTGCAATCGTATCACCTCCTTTACGGGGCAGTCTCGGTGGGAGCAGGAACCACGAGGTTCAGCTTGTAGAGAATCCGGGCCGACCGGTACGGGTCCATGGTCGCCAGGATCTTGCCGACCTCGCTGGTACTCATGTACTTGAGAATGGTCACGGCCTCGTCATCGGTCAGAGCGGAGAACTGGGCCGTCTGCTGGCTCCTGGGCATGGCCCGGATGATCTCCACCCGGTCCAGTTCCGTCTTGAGCTGTCCGGCCAGCTGAACCCGGAGTGCTTCCGTCTCCTTGAGGGCTGTGTTCAGGCGCTCCTGCTGCTTGACCAACTCGGACTCGAGGGCCCGAATGGCGGCCTCTCGCTCCTTGAGCTGCATCTCCTTGGCTTCAGCGGCAGCCAGGCGGGCGGCCAGGGACTCTTCCAGGCTTTTGTACTCGGGCCTGGTGGGCGGTGTGGAGGTGCTGCCCTGGGCGGCTCCGGGTTGGGCGGCGGTGCCGGTGGCCGCGCCGGGCGGCGTGCTGGCTGGCTTCTCTGCGGGCTTGATCTGGGGCCGGTTCCAGAGAATGGGCCAGACCGGTGCGGCGAAGAGCCGCTGTCCGACCACAGGCACCTTGGCCAGCCGCAGACGCACCGGTTCCACCGTGCGCCCCAGCAAATAGGTCAGCCCTGCCAGCCCAACCAGGGCGAGAATAAACCAGAACAACCATCGCCGGACCCTTCCCTCTTGCTTGGGGGGCAGCGGGGCGAGGTTGGGCCCTCTGAGTCCTCCACCCCCTGGCGCGGCCAGCGGGCGTACGCTCGCGAGCTGTGTCCGGTTGGCCGGGTTGGACAAGTGGCTCACTCCCCTTCTCTCTAGGTATCGAGATCAGGAGCCCGTCCGTTAAGGCCCAGACGGTTGGCGTATTCGTCTAATTCTTTCTGCTCCTCCCGGAGGCTTTCCAGAAGATACCCCTCCAGGCGATGCTCCTTCAGCTTCTCCAGCGCCCGCTCCCGCCGCCTGGCCTCCAGCAGCTCCAGGCGCCGCTGCTGCGTCACCTGCTGGGCTGCCTCCAGCACCCCACGGGCCTGGTCCAGCTCCCTTTGCAGGAACAGCAGGAAATGACGCATGACCCCGAACTCCGCAGCCGAGAGACCGGCTCGCTCCCTGGCCTGCATTTGGGTGATCCGCTCGGCCAGTGCGCTTGCGATGGACTCCACCGACTGCCGGGCAGCCTCTTCCGCCTCCATGGCCCGGCCCAGTGCCCGTTTGGCCTGCTCCGTCTCCTGAGAGCGCAGTCGCAGCACCTTTTCCAGCGAGAACTTGAAGCGCTTCACGGCTTAGTCGCCCCCTGCTCTTCATCCGGGAAGATGGCCGAGAGCCCTTCCGTGGCCGCATCCAACCGGCTGAGGTCATGGGTGCCTTGCCGCAGGTAGTCGTTCATGGCAGGTAGGAGCCTCAGCGCCTGGTCCAGGGCCGGGTTTGCCCCCGGCTGATAGGCGCCGATGTTGACCAGGTCCTCGCTCTCGCGGTAGACGGCCAGATTGGTGCGAAAGCGCGCAGCCGCCCGCCGGTGGACCGGGCCGGTCACCTGCGGCATGACGCGGCTCACGCTGCCCAGCACATCGATCGCCGGGTAGTGGTTCAGGGAAGCCAGCCGCCGAGACAGGACAACATGCCCGTCGAGGATGCCCCGTACGGCGTCGGAGATGGGCTCGTTGACGTCGTCGCCGTCGACCAGCACCGTGTAGATGCCCGTAATCGAACCCCGCTCGCCCGTGCCGGACCTCTCCAGCACTCGGGGGAGCAGGGCAAAGACCGACGGCGTGTAGCCCCGGGTGGCCGGCGGCTCGCCCACGGCCAGCCCGACCTCCCGCTGGGCCATGGCCAGACGGGTGACGGAGTCCATCATCAGAAGCACGTCCTGCCCCTGGTCGCGGAAGTATTCCGCAATGGCTGTCGCCACCAGGGCGCCTTTGATACGAACCAGAGCCGGCTGGTCAGACGTGGCCACCACGACCACCGATCGCTTCAGCCCCTCTTCCCCCAGGTCTTCCTCGATGAACTCCCGCACCTCGCGGCCCCGTTCACCGATCAGACCGATCACGTTCACGTCAGCACCGGTGCCGCGGGCCATCATGCCCAACAGCGTGGACTTGCCCACGCCGGAGCCGGCGAAGATGCCCATGCGCTGCCCCTTGCCGACGGTAAGGAGCCCGTCAATGGACCGGACGCCGGTGGACAGGGGCTCCCTGATTCGCTGGCGAGCCAGTGCCTCGGGCGGCGATGCGTTGACGGGATACTGGGTCTCGGCGCGCAGGGGCCCCTTACCGTCAAGAGGTCTCCCGAGGCCGTCCAGGACTCGTCCCAGCAAGGAAGGGCCTACCCCCACGGGGAGGGGGGTCCCGGTAGCCGTCACTTCCCACCCGGGGGACAGGCCGTCGAGGCCGCCCACGGGCATGAGCAGTGTCATTCTGTCACGAAAGCCGACCACTTCGGCCCAGAGCCCCTGTCCGGAACCGTTGCCCGGCGAAAGCCAGCACAGCTCGCCCACCATGGCCCGGGGCCCCCGGGACTGGATCACCAGGCCTACCACGCCGGTGACCTGTCCGATCAGGGGGGCGGTCTCGGTCCGGCGCACCCGGCTGTGCAGTTCCTGCCAGTCCAGTGCCACGTTTACCGCTCCTCTGCCCGCACTTGATCCGACAACTGCTGCACCTGGCGGTCCATCCGCCCATCCACAAAGCCCTGACTTCCCTGCGCCACAAAGTCCCCGATCTGCAGACCGGGGTCGCCCGAGAGATCGAGCCGCCGCACGCCTGG
>Ga0196971_1001305_pt1 | contig 11734 bp, 10 predicted proteins | sample S1v_1013CmetaG_FD_148660 | JGI IMG/M metagenome (GOLD analysis project Ga0196971, IMG submission 148660) | Soil microbial communities from Anza Borrego desert, Southern California, United States - S1+v_10-13C | ecosystem: Environmental > Terrestrial > Soil > Desert | place: USA: California... | reverse complement strand
CCTTAACCTGTTGAATCGAGAATAGGATTTCTAATGGTGTCCATTAGACCACGGCTTCCCCGGCCGCCCCAAACCGCCGATTCGTCAGGGGCCTCCCAGGTTCCTCCGGGCTAATGGATAATCTGGGTTCAAACGTCACGAGCGACGTCAGGACAAGGCGCGAAAGGGTGACCCGGAGCGCAGGATACGCGAAGGGAACAGCCGCAGGCTGGCCCGCAGGGCGAGCCCCACGGATGGGGCGAGTAAAAACCGGAGTGTACCGAGGCGTACATGACCATTTCGCCAGGAGAGAAATGGGACCGCGGCAGCGCGCCCGTCAGGGTGACAAATCGGCAGGATGGCCGATTTGCACGGCGCGGCCGCCCGAAAGGGCGAACCACAGAGAGGTGGTGAGTGAAAAGCAGGGATGCTTTTCATCAGCATTTTGAGCTCTTGAGCAACGCGCGTATGGCGGCGCGCAGTAGTTTGAAGACAGCTTCTTAGGTTTTGGGAAAGGTGGGCTTTTTACCGGGGATGCTCCGTTCTAATGATGGCCGATCCCAATGTCCCAGATCGGCTGCCGCGTCATACGTGCTTTGCAGAAACTCCAGCAGCAGCCGGTCGGGCGAATCCGCCTGCCGCACCTCGGAATACGGCAGGATGAACTCCTTCAGCTCACGGCTGTAAAACGCGCTTTCTGGACGTGCTCGTGCATCTGGAAACCCTTTCGGTTCCGGATAGGCATAGGCGTAGAAGGCCGGAAACGGGACAGCATCGTTGCCCGGCCAGAAGCCGCAACTGCTCACCTCATGGGAATAGGCCTCCCGGACCACCCAATCGGGAAGATTGGGCACGCCGCCCGGGTGCTCGGGCGCGCGCCGGCCGGAAAAGCGCGTGACCGCCAGGTCGAAGCTGCCCCAGAAAAAATGCACCGGGCTGCATTTGCCGATATAGCGCGCACGGAATTCCTTGAGTACGCGGTCCGCTTGGGCCACCACCCGCCAGCAGCGATGGGCGTACTCGGCATCGTAGGCGGCGTGCTCCCGGTCCTGGTCGAACAGGATCGGACGGGCCACCTCGTTGGGCTTTTTCCGGATCGCGATATCGATATCCAGCGCCCGAAGCGCGGCAAAAATTTCCCGATAGAAATCGGCCACGGTACAGGGCCGAAGCGGGATTCTTTCCGCCGTGCCATCGCTGGTCCGAATCGCGAGTTGATGGTCGATAAAATCGAAATCGATCTGGAAACTTCGGCTTCGATAGGGAATCGGCGAGGTCGTCAGCCCGGAGGCCGTCAGATAAAGCACGACATGCCAGGAGTGGTTGACCCAGGGCGCCGAGGCCAGCCGGATTTTGCCGACGATCTGCGTCCACATGTGCAAGGTCGCGTAAGTGTCTTGCCACGCCTTCAATGGCAGGTCCGGCCAGGCCGAATCGTCGTTGAGAGCACCCGAAGCGCTTTGGCTCGTCATGATGGCCTCCGTATCGAGCGGGGAATTCCGCCTTTACGGGTTATCGACCATGACTTCACCGGTTTGATTCCCTCAACTTCGGTCTGAGCGAAGGCACTCCCGCACGCTCTATCGGTCGAATCGATCAAGGCGGCATTCCCTGATTTCAGATGTAAGGGCTTGCTGTATGGTCCCGTTATGGCGCGCCCGAGCATCGCCGTCTGGAGGCGGAATAGCCCAAAGGGGCGCGGCAGGAAGCCGCGCGGCGACAAAGGTACACGGAGGTGCCTTTTGTTGCCCCCGGCTCCAGATGGCGACGCGCAGGATTAGCGTGCCATCCGGGTGCCCTTTCTTTGGGTTACTTTTCTTTGGGCACGCAAAGAAAAATAACTCGCCCGCGGGGCGAGACCCGCTCCAAAATAAGTTGTCGCCAACGGTGGCTCCTTTGCTTGAACCGTAGATTAGAACTGAGAACTCCCTAGCGATATAGCCGTGAGCCAGCTTCCCATTGCCGACTATGCCTTTCTGTCCGATTGCCATGGAGCCGCCCTGGTCAGCCGCGCCGGTTCGGTCGACTGGCTTAATTTCACCCGCTTCGATGCTCCCACCGTCTGCGCGCGGCTCTTGGATGCCGACGGCGGCCATTGGGCCATCCGGCCGGCTGGCGAAGCGTCCACGCGCCGCCACTATCTCGAGGGCACTTTGGTGCTCGAGACGATTTTCGAAACGCCGACCGGCACCGTGGTTCTGATCGACGCGCTGGCGATGGGTGCCAACGAACGCGGCCACCAGCTCGGCGCCGATTCGCCGCACGCGCTGATCCGCAGCGTCCGATGCCTCGATGGCTACGCGGACCTGGAGATCGAATACGCACCCCGGCCCGAATACGGTCTGGTTTTTCCGTTGTTGGTCCCGGTCGATGGCGGTGTATTCGCCCGGGGCGGCGCTTCGGTGCTCCATCTCAGTTCGCCCGTGCCTTTTCAAATCACTCGTTCGACGGCGCGGGCGGACGTGAGGATAGACGCCAGCCGGCGCTTGGATTTCGCCTTGCAGCATCGTTCGAGTTCCGAAATGGTGCCTCAAGCCTGGACCCAAGCGGAAATCGCCGAACGGTTGGACGACACCATCACCGCCTGGCGCAGTTGGTCCGAACTTCACCAAAACTACGAGGGGCCGTGGCGGGAGCTCGTCCGCCACAGCGGACGCGTGCTGCAGGGGCTGACCTATTTTCCGACCGGCGCCATCGTCGCCGCGCCGACGACGTCGCTGCCGGAAGCCGTCGGCGGCAGCCGCAATTGGGATTACCGCTACACCTGGGTGCGCGATGCGAGTTTCACCCTCGAAGCGCTGTGGGTGGCGGCCTGTCCGGATGAGGCCTATAAATTCTTCGACTTTTTGGCGGGCACGACCTTGACCCAAATCGAGCGGGGCGTGGACATGCAGATCATGTTCGGTGTCGGCGGCGAGCACGATTTGACCGAGCGCGAGCTGCCGCATCTGTCCGGTTGGCGGGCTAGCCGTCCGGTCCGTGTCGGCAACGGCGCCTGGAACCAGCGGCAGCTCGATGTCTACGGCGAGCTGCTGAACGCGGCGTATCGGCTGCAAGGGCAGCTCACCACCCTGGACCCCATCACTCGTAATTTCCTCGCGGACGTGGCCGATGCCGCCGCCCGCGATTACCGCGACCCGGATCACGGGATCTGGGAAATCCGCGGTCCGCCGCGAGACTTCCTGTATTCAAAGCTGATGTGCTGGGTCGCTCTCGACCGGGCCATCCGGCTCGCGGATCTGCTCGGCGCCCCGGACCGGGTCGAGCGCTGGCGCGTCGTCCGCGAGGAAATCCGCCAGGCGATTCTCACCCAAGGCTGGAGCGAGCGGGCTCAGGCCTTTACTCAGGCGTTTGGTTCGGATGAGCTCGATGCCTCGGCGCTGATGATGGCGCTGGTCGGGTTCCTGCCGGCGGACGATCCCCGCATGCTGGCGACGATCGATGCGATCGAGCGGGAGTTGACGGACGAGCGGGGGCTGGTGTACCGCTATCGCGCCGGCGATGGGTTGGCAGGCGATGAGGGCACGTTCCTGCTCTGTACCTTCTGGCTCGCCCACGCGGCCGCTTTGGCGGGACAGATCGAGCGCGCCAAGGCCATCTTGGCCCGCGCCGCCGTTTACGCGAACGATGTCGGCCTGCTCGCCGAAGAGGTCGATCCAGGCACGGGCGAGTCGCTCGGCAACTTCCCGCAAGCCTTCAGCCACATCGGCTTGATCAATGCCGCCTGGGCCATTGCCGAGGCCGAGCAGGCCCAGTAACCTATCGCCCGCTTAGGAAGCGGCGTTTCGCCGATCAAACAACCCGCCGTTGGCCCCGACAAGCCTCATCTTTCCTTAATCTTTTCCCGGGCCGCACTTTCATGTTCATTTCGTACGATAGTGCTCGACGGTTGCGCCTATCCAGGCGTATGTGCTTAAAGACGCACCGGTACAAGCTGCCCTTTGCGACCCGCTCGGGTACTGGGTACGAGGGTTTGATCTAACGCGTTGTTTATAGGTAATTCATGTCAACAAATTTGTTGCACAAGGGGATCGCGGCTTTTTCATTCTCCGCGTCGTATGAGGGCGTTTGCGGAATGCTGATCGACCTTGACCTCTATGTCTTCAGCGAAGCCGGTGAATTGATCGACTGCGAGTCTCTGTGGAAGGGCAAAGCCGTAATGGCGCTTTTCGAGGAGGACCTGAGCGACGCGCGAATCATGATCGGGCCGCCCATCCGCGATTCCATACGCGGACCCATAACGATGGACATGATCAGGAATTACCAGGGTTTCGAGGTCGGGTTCACCGCGGTGCCGGAGAATCATTCGGTTGTGCTTTCCGCCGTGCCGGAAGCGGTTTGGCGGGAGTGGCAACTGTCCGGTTCCTGGAGCAAAGGCAGACAAGAACCCAAGCAAGACTTTCTATTCTGGTAAACGAAGGTCTCCCAAAACCCGGAAAGAACCGGTAGCGGCGGCGCGAGCTTTGGACGCACCGATAAAAACCGGCAAGTTCCGTTCCGCCATTCTCTTTTCCAACTGCCTATCTAAGGGATCGGGCTTGTTCGACTTGTGCTCGCCGGGAATGGCTTATGGAGCGAGATAGCTGAGCGTAGTCCGCCGCAGGCTCATCGTGTTCGTTTCCGCGGAGTGTCGGCGAAGCGCTTTTCGCGGTTTTAGTTCTTAAAAGGGACGCAAATAATCGGCAGTTTGTTTGATTCAAGTCAAATTAGAAGTTGTTCATATATTAATAATTAGGCCTCACCCTCTACCTATGAAGAAATCCTATGAAAAAACTCTTCGCCGTTCTTGTTCTGCTTAGTGCGTCCGCTTCGGCATTCGCCACTCAGGAAACGTTCACCACGGCCGGCCCTCTCAACTGTACCCAGATTAATTTTTGTGTTCAAAACACTACGGATAATCTGTTTACCTTGAAATTCGTTCCCACCTATCCAACCTCGGCGCCATCCGCGACTGGATTCAACGTCAACGAACCGGCAGTCGAGATCTCGAACGCTAACGGTGGACTGCTTGATCTCAATATCATGCAGCTCAATCTTACCGGCTCCGATTTTTATAACGGCGTCAACTTCCTGGGTGCCGTTCAGCTTGAGAAGCAGGATGCGGCCGGCAATTGGACCTATGTCACTCAGTGGTCGACATGGATCGGCTCGTCCAAGGGACTCTATGTCATGTTCAATGGCAAAAACACCTCGTCTCCTGTTGTGAAGGGCGTCAAGGCGATTCGTCTCACGGCGATCAACGGCGGAACGATGTTCAAGATCGGTATGTTGAACCTAACGGCTTATTGATTCAGACCAGCGCGGGAACGTCTGCGGGATCGCGGAGCATTTTCCGCCGTATCTTCACGGTAAGCAGCTTACATTCGAAAGCCTTTGGGGAGTAAGAAAAGCGAAACGGGGGCATGTTTTACAGAGCGGCCGCTTTTTGAACGAGTCCCCGTTCGTGGTATTGCCTGATGTCCAGGTTGTAGGTCCCATTTTTCAGGATTGCCTTGATCCGGTAGGGTTGGCCGAAGGGATCCAAGTCGAGTTTCGCTAAATCGACGATGCGATGGGATTGCGGATTTTTGTCCTGGTCGAGCAGCATGATTACTTTCGGCTTGAGCTTTTGCCGAGGGTTGACTTCGATGACCAGGGCCACTTCTTCGTTACTCATTTCGACGATGCTTCCGGCCGGATAGATACCCAGGCATTCGATGAACTTCACCGCCAACTCACCGTCAAGGTGTCTTCCGCCTTCTTTGTTGAGAAGGCCGATCGCTTCCATGTGGGTGCGTCCCGGTTGGTACACTCGATCGCTGGTAATGGCATCGTAGGTGTCGGCAACGGCGATGATCCGGGTAAAAGGGCTGATCTGTGTGTCGGTGAGACCACGGGGGTAGCCGGTTCCGTCCAGGTTTTCATGATGTCCGTGCGCCACGTCGATGGCGCCGGCGTAGATGCCGCGGGAGGACATTAGTATGTCTCGTCCGTGCACCGTGTGCGCTTTCATTAATGCCATTTCGGCGTCGGTGAGTCGTCCCGGTTTGTTGAGGATTTCCAAGGGTACTTTCATCTTGCCCATGTCGTGCATGAGCCCGGATAAGCCGAGATTTCTGAGTTCGTGTACGGGCATCCCCATATAGCGCCCGAGTACGATCGAGAAGATGCAGACGTTCATGGAGTGTTCGGAGGTGTACTCGTCCCGGTTTTTTAGCTGGGTCAGCAACAGCATGGCGTCGGGATTCTTGTAGATGCTGTCCACGCATTCAGATACAGCTTCTTTCGCGAGCTGTATGTCGACGCCGCGGCCGAAGCGAATTTCGTCCATGAATGTCTTTACGAGGTTGCTGGTCTGCTTATGAGTGTTCCGGGCGTTGTCGATTTCTTGTTCGACGGATACTCGCTTTTGGGGCGAGGCGGCAGTCCAGGATATTTGCGAGGATCTGATCGGCCGCTGGGTGTCGGCCGTTTCGGGATATTTTGTTTTGTAGCTGTCGACGTAGACGTATTCGCACGCCTCTTGAACGGCTTTGATGTCCGCTTGTGTTGCGAGCGCGAATCCTTGGAATAGAAAAGGCGAGTCCAGCCAAGGGCGATCCAGCTCACATACATACATCCCGATCCTCAAATCGCTGACGGGCACCTTGACTCTGAATAGGGTCGTTATTGCATGGGAATCGAACGGCTTGTCCATGGCTTTTTTCGAAATAATTCGGACGGCGCGATTAATAAGTATAGTTGGCGCGACTTCCGAATCGTGTTCAAGCCGTTGTGCCGTCGCCCGAATACGATTGCCTGTGTCCCGTTTATGGGCGCATTGCAACGGCCCCGAGTCTGTTTTGCCCGGGCTTGAATCCTGGTCGCCCAGCCAAAAAACTAAGGCCTTAGGCGAATGTCTAAGGCTTTTTCTTTTCCTCTGGTTATTTGCGGTTAAGCCATAACGCAGCCGCAAGGAACTGAATCAGGGGGACTATCGGACGTCATTAGATTAGCTTTTCCGTCCGCCCATGAGCTGCGGATTGCAATGCCGCGACGATCGTCCGGCAATTGGTTTTCGCATCCTCCAACGAAAGCTGTGGCGCCTTGCCCGTCAACGCGCATTCGCTGAAGTGCTCGATTTCCAGCCTGAAATGATTGGCCGCGGGCAACCGCTCTTCGCATTGGCATCCATCTTCCGTCCACCACGAAATCACCGGGACATCACCAGGCAGTTGCCAAACGGTATGGCATTTCAAGCCGCCCTTGGTGCCGATGACTTCATACTCCGAGCGCCGCGCGCGTTCAAAGCTGAAATCGAAATGCGCGTATTTTCCCTCTCCGAAATCGATTATGCCGCTGGTCGCGATATCCGCGCCGCTCTCGACATATTTCGCGATTGCGGTCACGGCGACGGGCGGCTGGTCGAAAAACATGCGCGCCGAATGGATCGCGTAGCACCCGATGTCCCACATGGCGCCGCCGCCCCGTTCGACGTTCTCGGCCAGCCGATACATGCGCGCGGGCCGCATCATGAACGAGTAGCTGGAGCGGACGGATCGTATTTCGCCGATGGTGCCGGAGCGAATCAGTTCCAGAACGCGCGCGTGTTGCGGGTGGAAGCGGTACATGAAGCCTTCCATCACGGTTACCTTATGCTGGCGTGCGGCGGCCTCGATGGCTTCGATGTCCGACACGGCCAGCGCCATCGGCTTTTCGCACAGCACGTGCTTGCCGCGTTGGATGGCCCGCAGCGTCCATGCGGCATGCTCGTGATTGGCGAGAGGCAGGTACACGGCTTCGACTTCGGCATCGTCGATCAGTGCGTCGAGATCGTCATAGGTTCGTACCCCCTGTTGTTGCGGGGCGTATTTCGCCAGCGTTTCGGCGGCGGCTCCGGGGCGGCGGCTGGCGATGGCGACCAGTTCGGCGTTCGATGCTTCGACGATGGCGGGCATCAGGCGTTCGTTGACGCGCGCCGCGCCGAGTATGCCCCAGCGGAGTTTTCGATCATTCATAGATTCTTCCTTTTCACGAATTGGCGTGCACAATCATAGTCGCAGGATTCAGTGATTGTCTCTACCACGGAAGGCTGTGATAGCGCCGGCCGGATGCCTTCGCTTCGTATCGGACGCCCGCTGTTCGAACCCGGCCCGTTGAAGTTCCCGCACCCGGGCGGAATCGGTTTCATCACCCTTGTTTTTCACCGGCGAATCGTCCGCGCCAGCTCAGCTTTCACACTTGACACCGGTTCAACGCGAGCGCATCGTTCGAACGGATTGCACGGAAGCGTGCGTCGAATTTCCGCCACGAATCCTCGTGCTTTCCCCGGCCAACAGGCCCACGCATTTCGCGGGTTTTTAGCACCCGGCAAGGAGCTTGTCATGTCACTGAAGTCTTTGATTGCTACCGGCACCAAACTCTGGCTCGATTCGATCGATCCCAACCTTGTGGAGAGGGATCGCGCGCTCGGCGCCACCGGCGCGACGTCCAATCCCATCATCATCTCCGACATCATCAATACCGGCCGCTTCGACGACCACATGCGCTGCCTGATCGATGAAGGCATGGATGACTCGGCCATCGCCTGGGAAATGACCGATTATCTCGTCCGTCGCGCACAGGAGGTTTTCCTGCCCGTTTGGGAACAGACCAAGGGCAACGACGGCTATGTCAGCTTCGAGCTCGATCCGCTCCTCGAAGACCGTGAACTCGGCCCGCCTCACGACAAGCGTGTCAAAGAGTACATCGAGCTCGGCAAGCATTGGGGCAGCGGGCACGTCAACCGCCTGATCAAGGTCCCCGCGACCGCCGCCGGGCTGGACGCGCTGGAGGAACTGGCGGCTGCCGGGATCAACCTCAACGTCACCCTCATCTTCTCCGAGCGCCAGTACAAGATCGCCCGCGAGAATATTTGGCGAGGCGCGCAACGACGCAAGAGCCTCGACCATTTCAAGAGCGTTTACAGCATCTTCGTGTCGCGCGTGGACGTGTATACCGAAAAGCATGTCCCAGAGCTCAGTCCCGACGCCCAGGGCCAAGTTGGTATCGTCAATGTCAAACGTCTCTGGCAGCTCAATCAGGCTTTCTGGAAAGGCAAGAATCCGCCCCTGCAGCAGGAAATCGTTTTCGCCAGCACCGGCACCAAGAAATCCAGCGATCCGCCCGACAAGTACGTCGACGCTCTCGCCGGCAGCGACATTCAAACCAATCCGCCCGCGACCAACGACGCCGTCGAGAAGCTCAACAAGCAATACAGTCGCAAGGTCGATCAATTGCCGGCCCAAGCCGTCCTCGACGACATCGACGCCAAGGTTGATGTGGCGAAGATGGAGCAGGTCCTCATGGACGAAGGGACAGCCAAGTTCGCCGACCCGCACAAGGCGCTGCTGAAACTCATCGCGGAAAAGCATGAGGCCCTCGCGGCGGCGCAGTGATTTCTTTCGCCCATCCGTCCTAATCACAACCACTAAGGAGATTCCATGACCATCAAAGTTGGAGACCGCCTGCCCGAAGGCACGCTCAACGAGTCTACAGAGTTCGATCCGGTCAACGGCTGCCCGATGAGGCCCCAGACGCTTGCCGTCGGCGACCTCGTCAAGGGTAAGAAGATCGTGATTTTCGGCCTGCCGGGCGCTTTTACGCCGACCTGCTCCGCACAACACGTTCCCGGTTACGTCACGAATTTCGACAAGCTGAAAACGAAGGGCGTCGACGAGGTCTGGTGCCTGGCCGTCAACGACGCTTTCGTAATGGCCGCATGGGGCCGGGAGCAGAAGGCCGGCGGTAAGGTGCGCATGATGGCCGACGGCAGCGCCGACTACACCCGGAAGCTCCGGCTTGAGTTCGATCTCACCGCGAAGGGCATGGGTATGCGCAGCCAGCGCTTCGCCATGGTGGTCGACGATGGCGTCGTGACGCATCTGGCCGTCGAGGCTCCGGGCAAATTCGAAGTATCGAGCGCCGAAGCGATACTCGCGCAATTGTAAAGACAGCTTGCCTTGACCCTGAGGCCGCAGAGGCTTGACCGGCTCGCTGCGGCCTTGTCATGTAGAATTGCTCGCATTTCTAACATCTGGAATAAGCATCAATGCTGCAAGCCGATTCTTCACTCACCGATATTTTGGGCGCCGCCGTCACCATTGCCCGTGGCGCGGGAGCCATTCTGCGCGAGGGATTAACCGCCCTCGAAAACCATCGCGACACCGCGTTGCGGTTCAAAACGAGCGACATCGACCCGGTCACCGAGTACGACGTGCGCAGCGAGAAGTTTATTGTCGGCGAACTGCGCCAGCTCTTCCCCACCCACTACATCATCGGCGAAGAGGGTGGCGCCTATCAAATCGAAAATCCTCGGTCGCAAATTCAAAATTACACGTGGCATATCGACCCGCTCGACGGTACCGTGAACTTCGCGCACGGCTTTCCCATGTTCTGCGTATCGATGGGCTTGTTGATCGACGGCGTGCCGTCAGTCGGCGTGGTGTATAACCCGGCCACCGACGAGTTGTTCGCCGCCGCGCTCGGGTCAGGCGCCACGCGCAACGGCCGGCCGATTCGTGTGTCCGCGACGCCGGTACTGAATCGCGCGCTGGTGGTCACCGGTTTCGGATACGATACCCATGTCAGCGACGGCAACATGAACAATTTCCTGGGCTTCCAGCGCAGCGCCCAGGCCACGCGGCGGATCGGCTCGGCCGCGCTCAACCTGTGCTATACGGCGGCCGGGAAGATGGACGGTCATTGGGAGATGAAGGTTAAGCCGCACGACATCGCCGCCGGCATCGTGCTGGTGCGCGAGGCGGGTGGAACCGTTACCGACTTCGACGGTGGTGACGATATTTTGAACACCGGCCGCATCGTCTCCAGCAATGGCCTGATCCATCGCGAAATGCTGGACGTCTTGAAAGCCGCTGATGACCGGGGCTGATGCGGAATATTTATCACGTCGTTAGAAAAATGATTACGCTTTCTCGCTCTCTATCCTGTTAAACAAGCCGGGTATCCGCCCGCCGCAGTCAAAATAAGGAGTTATCATGAAAATCGGCATCGCTTCTGATCACGCAGGCTTCGACCACAAGGAAGAACTGCGTACATGGCTAAGCTCTCTCGGCCATGACGTCGTCGACTACGGCTGTTTCAGCAACGAACGAACCGATTACCCCACATGGATCCGCCCGTGTGCCGTGGCCGTCGCCAACGGCGAAGTCGAGCGCGGCATCGTGCTGGGCGGCAGCGGTAACGGCGAAGCCATCGTGGCCAACCGCGTCAAAGGTTGCCGCTGCGGCTATTGTTTCAACGAGGAAACCGCCTATCTCACCCGGTTGCACAACGACGCCAACTGCATCGCCCTCGGCCAGCGCATCGTCAGCCTCGAGATGGCCAAGAAGATCGTCGAGACATTCCTAGCCACCGATTTCGAGGGCGGCCGGCACGTGCCGAGAATCAAGGCGATTGATGAGTGATATAGGGATGCGGCGACGTCGCCGATTCGGGATCCAGAGCGTTCTTCACCGCAGTATAGCGGCGTGGACTGGGAAACCGCCCCGCACACCCAAAAGGTAGGCCGAAATAAGCGGTCGTAGGTAGCCCCATCCCTTGTCGACGAATGTGTCTGCATCTGTTCGCCGGGAACGGCTAGAGCATTTTCACGTCGGCTATACGGCATAACCGGCGTTCCGGAAGTAGTTCGTGCATTCGGCCGGAGTCAGCTGATTCAACAGTTCGCCGATGGCGTCCCCAATCGCCTCGACGGTGCGTTGCCCAGCCTTGCGGAGCCGCGCCTTGAGCTTGGCGA
>Ga0196971_1001304_pt1 | contig 11740 bp, 8 predicted proteins | sample S1v_1013CmetaG_FD_148660 | JGI IMG/M metagenome (GOLD analysis project Ga0196971, IMG submission 148660) | Soil microbial communities from Anza Borrego desert, Southern California, United States - S1+v_10-13C | ecosystem: Environmental > Terrestrial > Soil > Desert | place: USA: California... | reverse complement strand
GGCAACCAGCCAAGCCGCGGCGCGTGCAGGCTCTGGATGTACAGGCGGTCCGCGGTTTCGGTGACGCCTGTGGTTTCGGGATACTTGCCGCCCGGGTCCTGGAGATCGGCGGTCACCCGCCCGGTTTCATCAAAGGCAAACACATGGCCGTAAGACGGCGGCAGCGGCCACAAGGCTTTCGGCAGGCGCGCCGCCATGCTGCGCAGGAAAGGATGCGCGGCCAGCTTGTCGGCGACCGCGCTGCGCGGCTTGGCCAGCCCTGCCCAGATGCGCCCGTCCCTGCCGCGCAGCAGGTTGTCCGGGTATCCCGGCAGGTTGGCTAGGAGGACGCTTGCCTGCGTGCCATTGCCACTGCCCGCCTTCAAGTCCAGGTTGCGCGCCGACGCTGCCACTTTCCATATCCGGTATGCGCCGGTTTCAGCCACGAACAGCGCTTTTTCGTCGGCCGACAGTGCAATGCCGTTGGCGAACGACAGTCCGTGCGCGACGACTTCGACGGTCTGCCGCTGCGGGTCGTATACCAGCACCCGTCCGGTTGCGGAGTGCTCCATGATGTCGAGAATGCTGGCGTCGAATTCGCCCCATTGCGCGGCGCCAAAGCGGCGCGACGCATCCGTGAAATAGATGCGGCCGTCCTGCGCGACCGTCACCGCGTCGGCAAAGCGGATCGGATCGTCAATGCCGTCGACCCGCACCTTGTCCGCGAGCACCGTAATCCTTGCCGCGGTTGCCGCGCCCGCCGGCGCTTCAATCAGCAGCAATCCCTTGATCGAATCGGCGGCCACGACATTGCCGCGACGGTCGAAGTCGAAGCCGAGGACACGGCCGCCGGTCTGCGCCCAGACTTCCAGCGCGCTGCCGTCGGCCTGCATCCGCAGGATCTTGCCGCCGGCAACCGCCGCGTAAAGCAAGCCGTCTGGACCGGGGGCCACATGTTCCGGGCCGCTTTCGGCGCCGAGCGAAATGTAGCGCAGTTCCGCCAGCCGGTGGTTCACCGCAAAGGGGCCTGCGTAACCGGCGTCAACCGGCGCGTTCCATGCCTGCGGCGCAATCGGCACCGGCGCGAAGGTCAGGTAACCGGCAAGCAACAGGATGAGAACGAAGAGGGCGGCCAGTGCCTTGCGTAACATGTCGTCTCCTTTTTGTGGTGGGCCAGGAACCGGATCTGCCGGTTCGCGCCTTGCGAACCATGCCCTCCCTATGTAGCTGCAAGCGGGCGACGATGGCGCAGCCTTGTATGCTGCCCACGTGATCGTGCAGGGCCTTGCGATTGCTCACAACAAGCGTCGCCTCATTGCCGGCAATGCAGGCGATGCACGGACGGCTTGTGGAGTGCGTAGCAAGAGGTATAGGCGTGTCCCGAAAGACGACGCCCCGGCGCAGCAGCGGTTACGAGGGCCTGATGGGATGTGCTCGAGGCGCGGACGGGCCGCCGAGGGGTAGCTGAGGGGTAGCTGAGGGGCCGCCAAGGGGTCCGCTTGCGGGGTGAAGCGCCGCGGCCGAAGCCGGCCGCCGGGGATGTGCCGGGTGTCGTCGTGCTGGCGAATGACACCCGGCCTGCGATTGCAGGTGCCGCATTGCGGCTTGCGTCAGAACTCCTCCCAGCCGTCCGCGCTGGTCGTCGCCGGCAATGCGCTGGGGCGGCGTACGGCGGCCGGGGTGCGCGCGGCGCGGGTCGCGATTGCCTTGGCGGCGGGGCGCGCTTCTTTCGCGACCGCGGCCTGCGCGCGCGGTGCGGGTACTGGTGCCGGTGCCGCGGCAGCCTGCCCCGCATCGAGCTTGAATACCTGTACCGCCTGGTGCAGCTCTTCTGCCTGCTTGTGCATCGCATCGGCAGCGGCGGCCGCTTCTTCCACCAGCGCGGCGTTCTGCTGCGTCACCTGGTCCATCTGCGCAATCGCCTGGTTGACGTGCTCGATGCCGTTGTTCTGCTCCTGGCTGGCCGAGGCGATATCGCCGATCAGGTCGGCCACGCGCTTGACGCTGGTGACCACCTCCTGCATGGTCGCGCCGGCCTGGTCGACCAGCGCGGTGCCGGTATGCACCTTGTCCACCGAGTCGCCGATCAGGACCTTGATTTCCTTGGCGGCCGCAGCCGAACGTTGCGCCAGGGTGCGCACCTCGCCGGCGACCACCGCGAAGCCGCGGCCCTGCTCGCCGGCGCGTGCCGCCTCGACGGCTGCATTCAGGGCGAGAATGTTGGTCTGGAAGGCGATGCCGTCAATGACGCCGATGATATCCACGATCTTCCTGGACGAATCGTTGATCGCGGCCATGGTTTTCACCACTTCCGCCACCACTGCGCCGCCCTTGCCGGCCACTTCCGATGCCTCCACCGCCATCTGGTTGGCCTGCCGCGCATTGTCGGCGTTCTGCTTCACGGTGGAAGTCAGCTCGTCCATCGAGGATGCTGTTTCTTCCAGCGACGCGGCCTGCTGCTCGGTGCGGGCGGAAAGATCAAGGTTGCCGGCCGCCATTTCATTCGTCGCGTCGGTGATCGAATCGGTGCCCTGGCGCACCTTGGTGACGATGCCGAGCAGGCTTTCCTGCATCGTCTTCATTGCAAACAGCAGACTGGTCTGGTCACCGGCCTTGACCTTGACCGGTTCGGACAGGTCGCCGGAAGCGATCCTGCGCGCCACCTCGGCCGCATCTTCCGGGTCGCCGCCGACGGCCCTGTTCAGGCTGCGGATCACCAGCAGTACCGCGCCATTCAGGAAGATGCCGACCACGGTCAGCGCAAGGAACGACTCCCAGAAGTCCCGGATCATCGCATCGGTCAGGTCGTCCAGGTAGACGCCGGTCACGAAGTTCCAGTCCCAGGGCTTGTAGGTCAGCACGTAGGAGCCTTTCGGGAATACCTTGGACTGGTCCGGATGCCCGGGCTTCTGCCACACATATTCCACCCAGCCTTCACCCGAGCTCTTGCCGACCGCGGCCATGTCGCGGAACAGGTAGTTGCCCTCGGCGTCCTTGAAGTCGCCGAGTTCCTTGCCATCCATTTCCGGCTTCATCGGGTGCATCAGCATGCGCGGCTCGGAGGAGATGACCGTCAGGTAGCCATCCGTGCCGAAGCGCATGGCCTTTATCCGCGCCAGTGCCTGTTTTTTCGCCTCGTCCACCGGCAGCGTGCCGGCGGCGGCCATTTCCGCATAGTCCTTCGTGATCGATACCCCGACCTCGGCCGCATATTTCAGCGACAGCTGCCGCTCTTCCAGGCGGCGTACCTTGTTGTGGTAGATGTCTGCTCCCGTGATCGCCCACAGGCTGATCCAGCAGATCGCGAGCGGCGCAAAGAGCTTGGTGCGAAAGGAGAATTTCATGTCTTACTTCCAAAGTGATGCAATGTTGAATAGATGCTGCCGGCTTTGCGGCGCTGCCGGTCCGCGCGGACCGGTTTCGAGAAATCAGTTGAGGGCAATCCCTTGCATACCTCCGGGCGGTGAGACCTCATGCGCGGCAGCCGGGAAGGCTGGCGCAGGCGGTTGAACAACGATATCAAGGTTGGCGCGCCAGCCGCCGAGCCAGCGGCTGAATTCGTCTTCCGGCAACGGGCGGCAGAAATGATAGCCTTGCCCCGCATAGCATCCCTGCTGCCGCAGGTAGGCCAGTTGCTCGGGTGTTTCGATCCCTTCGGCGACCACCTGCAGGTGCAGGTTGCGGCCCAGCCCGATGATCGTGTCGCAGACCACGCGGCCGTTGGCGCTCCTGTCGGCCGCGTTCACGAAGGATCGGTCGATCTTCAGCGTGTCGATCGGCAGGCGGCTCAGGTAGGCAAGACTCGAATAGCCGGTGCCGAAATCGTCGATCGCAATCTTCACGCCGGCGCTGCGCACCGCATTCATGACTTCGATTGCGCGCTCGGGGTCGTCCATCAGCGTCGATTCGGTGAGCTCGATCTCCAGCATGGAGCCGGGCAGCCCGTACCTGCCAAGAAGGGCGCGAATATGCTCCGCCAGCCTGCCGCGCTGGATCTGGATGGCCGACACGTTGACTGCCAGGTTCGCGATGCCGGCTCCGGTGGTGCGCCAGACGCACAGCTGCCTGCATGCCTCCTCCAGCACCCACTCGCCCATCGGTTCGATCAGCCCGGTCTCTTCGGCAAGCGGAATGAACTCCATCGGCGAAACCAGCCCGCGCTCCGGGTGCCGCCAGCGGATCAGCGCTTCCGCGCCGGTCGGTGCGCCGGTGGCAAGGCATACCTTGGGCTGATAGTGCAGTTCGAACTCTTGCTGCTCCAGCGCGCGGCGCAGGTCCATCTCGAGATGGAGCCGTTTTTTCGCGCGGTCCGTCATCGACGAGCTGAAGAAGCGGTAGGTGTTCTTCCCGCTGGCCTTCGCATCGTACATTGCGGTGTCCGCATTCTTCATCAGGCTGGCGGCGTCCTCTCCGTCGATCGGGTAGATTGCAACGCCAAGCGATCCTTCGACACACAGCGTCACGCCGCCCAGCACCATCGGCTCGGCGATGCATTCGACCACGCGGGCCGCGACGGCGCCGATTTCCTCCGGCCTGCCCGGGTTTTCCAGCAGGAGCACGAACTCGTCGCCGCCGAGCCTGGCGACGGTATCGGTTTCGCGCGCGACCTTGCGCAGTCGCTCGCTGACGATCTGCAGCAGCTTGTCGCCCTGGTCATGGCCGAGCGTATCGTTGATGTTCTTGAATCGGTCGAGATCGAGCACGAGCACCGCCAGCCCGCTTCCGGAGCGTTCGGCCAGCGCGATCGAGTGCTGGATGCGGTCGTTGAGCAGGGAGCGGTTCGCCAGTCCGGTCAGCGAGTCGTAGAACGCGAGGTGCTCGATCCGCTGGTCCTTGCGCCATTGTTCGGTGATGTCGTTGAATACGGCGACGTAGCGGATCACGCCGTCCTCGCCGCGCAGGCGCCGGATGGTCTGCGATTCCAGGAATACTTCGCCGCACTTGCGCCGGTTCCAGATCTTGCCCTTCCACTGTCCGGCCGATTCGATGGTGGCCCACATCTCCCGGTAGAACTGTTCGTCGTGCCGGTTCGACTTCAGCAGCCGCGGCGTCTCGCCGATCGCCTCCTCGGCGGTGTAGCCGGTGATCTCGGTGAACGCGGGGTTGACCGACACGATCCTGCCTTTGGCGTCGGTGATCACGATGCCCTCGATCGCGTTGTGGAACACGCTTGCCGCAAGCTCCTGCTGCGCGGCGGCGAGGCGCAGGTAGGCATCCTTGCGCTCCATGCGCGCCGCGATGTAGCCGAGCAGGGTGTACTGGCCGATGCCGGCGGCAAGGTGAATGAGCAGCACATGGGATTCGGGACAGGCGAACAGGAACACCGGCGCGCCGGCTTCCTGCAGGGTGTAAAAGCCGAGATGGTACGAGACGAAGATCCCGCCGGCAAGCGCGACCGGCCAGCGCGCGCGGTAGTACAGGAGCAGCGACGTGAGAATGAACAGCAGGATGTGCGCATCCGGCGAGCCGCCGCTGAAATGCACGAGGAGCGCGGAAATGACGACCGAGGCGGCCGCGTTATAAATCCCGCCTGCCGCTTGTCCCGGCCAGCGCCGCAAGATCAGCGCGGATCCCAGGGCGACAAGCGCGGCGAGGGCAAAGGCAATCAGCCAGCTGCCGGGCGCTGCCTGCGCGGCCAGACCGCTGCGGCAGACCGGGGCAGGAAGACCGCCGGTGGCTGTCAGCCATGCCACACCGGCGACTGCCGGAGTTAGTCCGACAAGCAATATTGCGAAGACTTTGTCTGCATGCGTACGAGAGTAGATGACAGGCAGACCGAGGCTATTCATTCTTTGTCCAATAATTCCGGACAATTCTTGAATCCTTATTGATTCGTGTCAAGTAGGGTTTTCCGCACTCGCCGCTGCGCGCGCCGAGGCCGACTTGCCGAGCAGGCAATGGAAGGCGTATGTTCGCGGCGTCTCGTTGGCAACTGCAGTAGAATTTTTGCCAACGATATGCCGAGGGAGGAATTGTGGACGCTTATGTCATTGTGTTGAACGGACAACCGGTTGGAACGGAGCCGAGCCTGCTCGGGGCGCAGCAGAAAGGGAAGTCCTTCGCTTCGCACAGCCGGACGCTCGCGATCGAGCAGCTGATTCCGATGCAGGAGATCCGCAAGTGGGCGTATGACAAGGAGCGCGGCGCGTGGGCGGATACGCCGGAGATCCGCCCCCTGGAAAGCCGGCCCTGGGCATGAGCAGCGCGCTGCGCGGGCGTCGGAACCGGCCGCGACGCCGCGCAGCGGGCGGCGTCAGTTTTGGACCACCGGCGCCGGCGCGCTGGCGCGGCGTGCAAGGCCCGCGCGGCGCGCGGCATCGCCGATGAAGCGTGCGGTCAGGTCGGGATGCGTCACCGGAAGCATGTGGCCGCCGTCGACCAGTCTGAGTCGCGCGCCCTTGGCCTTGTCGGCCAGACCCTGGCCATGCGTCTTCCAGTCGAGAATGCGGTCCTGGCGTCCGAACAGGATGTCTACCGGGAGGTTCAGTTCCGGATAGCGCGCAACGAGAGCGGGAAGGCGCAGCGGCACTGCTTGCAGATCCTGCGACGCCGCGATGAAGTGGCTCGGGCGCAAGGTGAGCAGGCCGCCGCCGCGCGTGGCGAAGTCGTGCGGTACGGCATCCGGGCCGAAGACTTGCGCGAGCACGACGCGGCTCCCGGCAATCGATGCCGGCACCGCCAGCGTCCACGCGAACAGCGTGCGCAGCCAGGGCGTGGCAATGGTCAGCGCCCTGAACGCGGCCGGCGGCCTGCCGTCCTCGGGCAGATGCGTCAGCGGCGCCAGCAGCGCGAGTCCCGCCACCTGCCGCGGATGCTCGAGCGCCAGTGCCAGAGACACCGCGCCGCCGAGGGAATGGCCGACCACGAACGGGCGCCCCAGCTGCAGCTTGTCGATCAGTTCGGCGATCGCGCCGGCCTGGGCGGAAAGATCGGCCGGTACCGATTTGTCCCGCACGGAATACCCGGAACCGGGCCGGTCCACGGTAACCACGCGGTACTGCCGCGCAAGGCGCTCGGTCACGCCGTAGGTGTAATGGCGCATCTGCCCCGCCAGCCCGTGAATCAGCAGCAGGGGAGGGCCGTCGCCCTGTTCCCGGACATGGAACATGACGCCGGAGACATTCACGAAACGTCCCTGCGGCGGCAGGGCATGCTGCACGCGCCGCGCGGTCCAGCGCGTGAACAAGGCCAGGCCGGCGCCTGCGGCCAGCAGGAATGCGGGCAGGACGACTGCGGCGATCTGCATCGACGTCATTGCGGAATGCTCCTCTTTAACAGCGACCAGTAACCCACCGGCAGGATGCGTTCGATGAGCGATACGACCTTGGCATCCGCTCCCACCAGGATCCGCGTCTTGCGCTGCTCGATGCCGCGTACGATGATTTCGCCTGCTTGTTCCGGCGGCATGCGTAATAGCTTTTCGGCCAGCACCCTGCCGCGCTGGATTTCGCCTTCGTCGACACCCGCCGGCACGCGTGCATTCCTTGCAATGGAAGTGGCGACGCCACCGGGATGAACGACGGTCACGCCGACGCAAGAGCCCTCCAGCTCATGCCGCAGCGCGTTGGAAAAACCGCGCACCGCGAACTTGCTGGCGGAGTAGGCGCACTGGCCGGCCGGCGAGATGAGGCCGTAGAGACTGGATACGTTGACGATGCGCGAATCGTCGCCCGCATGCAGGTAGGGCAGGAAGGCGCGCGTCATCCGCACCACGCCGTGGAAATTGATTTCCATGAGCCAGTCGAAGTCTTCCTCGCTGACCTGCTCGAAGGTGCCGCCCAGCGCGACGCCGGCGTTGTTGACCAGGATATCGACCCGGCCATGCGCGGCATTCACCTCGGCCGGCAGCGCCCGCACCATGTCGCGGCTGGCGACATCGAGCGTATGGCAGGTGACGCGCACGCCGAACGCCTGCGCATCCTGCGCGGTCTGGCGCAGGCCGGCCTGGTTGATGTCGGCGAGCGCCAGGTGGCATCCGCGCCGCGCAAGCGCAATGGAAGTGGCCCGTCCGATGCCGCTGCCGGCACCGGTCACGACGGCCACGCGGCCCTTCAGATTCATGGAGTGGTCCCCTTGGTGATGAGAATCGGTGCTTTGCTCATGCAACCGCCTTGCGCGCCGGCGTAACGCCTGCCGCTTTGGCCCGCACCGAAGAAAAACGCAGGTTCGGATCGGCCACCGGCCCTTTCCTGAGCAATTTGGCATCGGCGGCATAGCTCATCGACATCAGCCACGGAAAGTCGGCGCCCTGACGCGGCAGTTCGTCCAGCGATCGCTTCACATAGCCGGCGCCGAAGTCGAGCAGCGGACGCCTGACCATCGCCGCGTCCCGTACTTCGGGACAGCAGATGTCGAAACCCTTCTCTTCCATGTGCGCCAGCAGGCGGCAGAAGTGTTCGCACAACAGTCCGATCTTCAGTGTCCAGGAAGAATTGGTATAGCCGATGGCGAACGCCAGGTTCGGCACGCCGCTCAGCATCATTCCCTTGAATGCCACCGTGTCCGCAAGCTTCACGGTGCGCCCGTCGACCGTCAGCGGAACGCCGCCGAAGGGCTGCAGGTTGAGGCCGGTGGCAGTAACGATCAGGTCGGCGTCCAGGTGCTCGCCGGACTCGAGCAGCACGCCGGTTTCCGTAAATGTCTTGATGCGCCCGGTGCTGACCGATGCGGCGCCGGCACGGATTGCCTTGAACAGGTCGCCGTCGGGCACCATGCACAAGCGCTGGTCCCAGGGGTTGTACGGCGGATTGAAGTGGACGTCCACCGGATAACCCTTCGGCAGCTGGCGCGCATTCAGCGAGCGGATCAGGTTGCGCGCGCGCTGCGGATGGCGCTGGCAGAACTGCCAGATCATGCGTTGCAGGAAAATGTTCTTGCGCCGGGTCAGGGCATAGGCGAGCCGCTTGCCGAACACCCTGCGCAACAGGTTCGCGATCGCGTCGTGCGACGGAATCGACAGGATGTAGGTTGGCGTACGCTGCAGCATCGCGACATGCGCCGCCTTGCCGGCCATCGCAGGCACCAGCGTGACCGCGGTGGCACCGCTGCCGATCACGACGACGCGCTTTCCGCTGTAGTCGAGTTCTTCCGGCCAGTGCTGCGGATGCACGATCTGTCCGCGGAAGCGTTCCTCGCCAGGGAAGCGCGGCCGGTAACCCTCGTCATAGCGATAGTAGCCCGCCGCCGAAAAGATCCACTTGCTGCGCAAGCTGAGCTTTTCCCCGGTATCGCTGCGTTCGACTTCCACCTGCCAGCATGCATCCTCGCTCGTCCACGCCGCCGAGAGAACCTTGTGGTGATAGCGGATCTTGCGGTCGATGCGGTTTTCGCTCGCGGTTTCGGCGAGATAGGCGAGGATCGCGTCGGCGCCCGCGATCGACTTTTCATTTTCCCAAGGCTTGAACGCATAGCCGAAGGTATGAAGGTCCGAGTCGGAACGGATCCCGGGATAGCGGAACAGATCCCAGGTGCCGCCGAGAGCGCCGCGCGCCTCCAGGATCGTGTAGCTCATGCCGGGACACCGGTTCTGCAGGTAGTAAGCGGCGCCAATGCCGGAAATGCCGGCGCCCACGATCAGCACATCCACATCCGTCACAGTCTTGTCTCCTGTTTTTCTCTTCGGAATTGAACGCCCTGGCGGCGCATCCGCATCAAGCATGCCGTCGTCGATGCATCTGATAACAGCCGTTGTCAGCGCACAGTATATGTGAGAACATGCGTTGTCAATGCGCGCTCCCCGCTGATGATGCCTTTAGAGCCGGGACACTAGTTTCACCTCGCCGCTACAGGGCCTCGGATACAATCGCTGCACTTTCCCACCTCATCAGATGGCCGAAATGATTGAAACCGAAGTCGACAAGCAACCGTCGTCGGAGCGTCCTTACGCAGGCCAGGACCATGCGGAACGTGTCGCGCTGCGGCGGCAGCGGCTGATCAATGCCGGCATCGAACAGTTCGGGACCTTGGGTTACCAAGGAACAACAATGAGAACACTGACCGCCGCGTCGGGCCTGACGAACCGGTATTTCTATGAATCATTCGAGTCGCTGGAGGACTTGCTGGTCGCCTGCTACTGCCATGTGATGGATCAGTTCCGGCTGCGTCTGGTGGCCGTGCTGGAGCGGTCGCCGCCCGGCCTCGAGCCGACTCTCGAGCGTGGTCTGCGCGCCTTTTTCGAGGAAATGCGCAACCCGCATTTCGCCCGCATCACGCAGGTCGAGGTGCTGGGTGTCAGCCCGCGCGTCGACGCCCTCTATACCGGCTACATGAAAGACTTCGGCCGCCTGATCATCGGGGTCATCGCCACGCCGCAGCAAAGGCAGGCGCTGAACAAGCGGGATGCCGACATCCTGGGATTCGCACTGGCCGGCGCGATGTCGGCTGCGGGAGCCTGCTGGATGCGTTCGCACTACCGCGATCCGATCGACCGGATGATCGGCAATACCTTGAAGGTTTTGATCGGCACCGCACAGCAGATCGCTGCCGAGCCCTAGTCTTCCGCTTGCCAGCGCTCCCAGTGCGCCGGCAATAGCCGGGAAGGACGCGTACGCGGACGGCCTCGCGCGGCGCGCGGAGTGCACCATTCAGGACCGCACAAGGCTGCGGGCGCGCAATTCCTGACGCAGTTCAAGCGCGACGCGCCGCCTTCGGGCTTCGGTCACAAAGCATCCCACCTGGACTCTGACGCTGTGCGACTCCAGGTCGATCAGGTCGCGGCTCGATTTCGGTTCGCCAACGCGCGTCCAGCTTGGGTCGAGACGGACCTGGTGTGTTTCCCCGGCAAGGACACGCTCGACCAGCAGGCAGTCGTCGGAGAGGACGATATGTTCATGGTCCGTCGCGTGCCGCGCATAACACAGGAATGCCAGTGCGACGCCGCCCATTTCCAGCATCGTGAACGGCAGTATCTGCCACGCTCCCTGCAGCAGGACGAACATTCCGGCGACGAAAGCGGACAGTGCGAAAAGGATGGCAAAGGCGGCACCGAGCTGGCGCGGCGACAGCGAGCAGTTTCGCTTCAGGTTCCATTCATGCCTGTTCATCGCCCGTCTCCCGTCACTGCGCATGCTGTCCCTGCCGGCGCTACTTCACGACCGGCGGCACTTCGAAGGTATGGAAGGGAGCCGGGCTCGGCACCGTCCATTCGAGCCCATCCGCGCCTTCCCACGGCTTGGCCGGCGCGGGCGCGCCGCCCTTGATGCAGGGCAGGACGACGGCGAACAGGAAGTACACCTGCGTCAGCCCGAACAGGAAAGCGCCGATCGACGTCAGCATGTTGAAATCCGTGAACTGCGTCGGGTAGTCCGCATAGCGGCGCGGCATGCCTGCCAGGCCAAGAAAGTGCATCGGGAAGAATGTGACATTGAGCCAGATCAGCGAGTTCCAGAAGTGGAATTTGCCGCGCGCCTCGTTGTACATATGCCCGGTCCATTTCGGCACCCAGTAGTAGAAACCGGCAAACAGCGCGAACAGCGAGCCGGCCACCAGCACGTAATGGAAGTGGGCGATGACGTAGTAGGTGTCGTGCACCTGGATGTCGATCGGCGACACCGCCAGGATCAGGCCGGAAAAGCCGCCGATCGTAAACACGAAGATGAATCCGACCGCGAACAGCATCGGCGTCTCGAAGGTCAGCGAGCCCTTCCACATCGTCGCGATCCAGTTGAACACCTTCACGCCGGTGGGCACCGCGATCAGCATGGTCGCGTACATGAAGAACAGTTGCGCGGTGACCGGCATGCCGGTGGTAAACATGTGGTGC
>Ga0196971_1001303_pt1 | contig 11743 bp, 13 predicted proteins | sample S1v_1013CmetaG_FD_148660 | JGI IMG/M metagenome (GOLD analysis project Ga0196971, IMG submission 148660) | Soil microbial communities from Anza Borrego desert, Southern California, United States - S1+v_10-13C | ecosystem: Environmental > Terrestrial > Soil > Desert | place: USA: California... | reverse complement strand
TGTGTAAACTCCGTTAAGTCTAACTTTTCTGCTGTCATGGCATTACCTTTGCTGTCCAGTATAACTTTAGCTCCCTTTGCATTTACGTTTAAGGTTGAAGCTCCGGTATTCGCAGCGTGTATTTTAACCGTAAAGCCCATTCCTGCTGTATATGCCGCTATTGCAGGATTAGGAGTTAATGTATAAGTATTAGCTGCTCCTGCTGTAACACCATATCCAGGTTGTCGTACATAATCAGATATATGCGACGTAAGCGCCGAACTATCCGCTTTAGTAGCAATCTCATTCAATACTGTGGTTGCAAAGTTTGGATCATCTCCAAGAGCTGCAGCTAATTCATTTAAAGTATTTAGTGCTGTAGGTGACGAATCAACCAGAGCAGCCACTATTGCATCAACATAAGCTTTTGCATTTGTCTCAGCAGCTGTAGCCTTTGCCTGAGCTCCGGTAGGGGTTTCATATCCCTGTGCTTCCAAAGTATCCATAAAAGTGTCAAACTCGGCTTGAAACTGCGCCTGTGCAGCATTAAAATTCAGGAATGTTCTTTTATCAACAAAGTTCTTTATGCCAATCTGATCAATTTTGAACTCAGCAAAAAGCATTTGATATACAAGACCTTCTGCATCTAAATCTTCTTGTATTAAATCAGGATATCCAACTGCGCTAGATAGCACCTTAAATGCACCCTGGTTAAACTCTGTTGTTGTATTCGCCTTTGATAAATCGATCTCATAAACAAGCCTTGCAAACAACTCTCCTGCCACTGTAGGCTCTATTGTCACAACTTCGGACCCAACAACTCCACTTATTCTACCGAAGGTAACAAATCTACCGTCATATATTGTAATGCTCGTATCAGTCCGAGAGATCCCACAGCCTTTTGTGATGCCATTATTTTTGTTGAAAAAAGTATTGATTATATGTGCCCAGTTCTGCGAGTCAAAAAGTTGGTATTGGAAAGTGTATCCCTTTATCAATTACACCACTCCTTTCTTAAGTTTATCTGTCAGTGTAACCCTTAGATTACCGCATTTAAAAAAGACAGCGTTTGTTTTGCTGTCTATCACCTTGCCACTTATATAACTGTCGAATACCCCTCCGCTTTTAGTTTTGAGCTTTATTAGCGTACCCACAATCAACCTGTCTACCTCTATGACCTTGCTATCCTTCTTAATCTCAAACTCTATTAAATGCTTATAAGAGTTACTCGTAAAGACATCCAGAGCCGTTTGCTGCATTTCTTCTTCATTATCTGCTGCAACTATTTCTATATTACCGAATACCCTTGTAGGACTCATTGGATCCTCAGTTGTGGTCCTATTAGCTTGTAGATACCATGACTTTATTAACCCTGTATCTTTAGCTTTAACAGTAACCTTAGCTGTATAATTCAACTCTCTAACCTCGCTATATCCAATCACATCAGATATAGTTGCATCTACTATCTGGGTATCATATTCTTCTTTGTATATACTGATTTTAAGTTTGCTGCCATCAAAGGTGTAGGTCATATTGATATCATAGTTTTGCTTTGCGTTTGTAATAAATGTGTGGAAATTATATATGCCTTCCTCCGCTTCAACCGATTTGATAATAGGTGTATGAGTAAGAACTGTCACCTCAATATAATTCAGATTTATAAAAGCATCCGGACTATTACTGAATTCATTTTCTATAGTGACCTTAATAAAATCCTCAATGCCGGTAACCGATATAATACTTTCATTGGCCAGTAAAACTTTACGATTAAAAACATTGGATATATGAGTTAGGCTTAAAGTGTGTAAATTAAAGCCACTTTCGTTACCTATGTTTTCAATCATTCCTTGATATTCAATTGTTGCCTTATTCTTAAGTACTACATAATCTTCAGTATCTGCATTAGGCTTGCGGTGTATTGTCAAAGTACTCTTGTTATTTACTTCCTCATCTATATCTAAGGTGTAGGTACTCAGCACAATAATGTCCTTTATCTGCAGCGTTAAATGATCTAAAAAATAAGCTATCATATTACACCGCCTTATACTCAATCAATATTTCAAGAGTAATCTTAGTTTCAACACCATTATCCGCCGTGATTTTTATTACAGATATACCCTTTGGCAGCTTGAAAAAGTTATCATTATTCAGGTCCAGGTACTTTATAAGATTTTCTTTTGTGCCGTCTGCTTTAAGCCTATATATATATAGATCGTCGTCTGCTGAGCTGTAAAGCAGCTGCTCATTAACTTCAATGGTAGTATTAGCAACCAGCTGGGCATATAGCGCGTCTCTATACCATATCTCAACCTTGGGATTAATGAGATAACCCCACATTTCAAGCTTTATTGCCGCTTCTACATGACCCGTATTATCTATTGTAATCACTCTATTGCTGTAATCATTGAATATAACGCCCCAATAAGCACTATCGAATCTCGGCTCATCCGCTAAGGTTTCAATGATGAATTTCTGATTGTTTGATATATAAAATAGGGATTTGCAATTCATTGAGATTGGACACTCCAATACTCCGCTTTCTGCTAATTCACCCTTGCTTATATCCACAAAATCGACATCTCTAAAGTACTCTTTTTGTGCTTTTTCTTCAAATCTAGGTATATAAACTAGCCTTATTCCAGTTGATTTTTCGATAAAATCAATGAATTTTTTGTAGTTTTCATATGGTTTTTCGATAAAAATTAGCGTTCCGGTAATCACATTTTGTGATTCTTCCTGATTATCAGTAGCGTAAACATTACCGACTTTTATATATGTTATACCTTTTGCTAGCCCTAGGCCTGATGGAGATGTGAAAAGGCATTGCTTTGAGTTTAAATCAAATCTTTCTTGTTTCTCATTTTCGATATAAAACTTTCTATATATGTTCACTCCACACCTCCTATATAGCCATACCTAAGCGTTTGTTGCAGTAATTAAAGGCTTTGTCTAGCTCACTTTCTGTCATTTGCTTTGGATAAAAGTTAACTACTACACCGCCTTGATTTGTAGCAGCTCCCTCAGAAGCAATATCTGCATCAAGGTTAGTTGTTAACAGTGCATCTATTTCTTTATTTACATTTGCCATTTCTTCATCAAAGCCGACACCAAAGCCTTCAGCTGAGAATACCCCAAGCTTTGCAAACTCTTTAGATGGAGAATTAATTCCAAGTGCAGATTTTGCAGCATCCAATAAGCTTTTAGCTAAAGACTTCACTTTTTTTGTGAGCCATGACCAACCATCTTTAATACCATTCCAGAGTCCACTTACAATATCTTCACCAATGCTAACTACAGCACCTGGAAGCTCCTTAAGGGTCTTAATGATTGTGCTAAAAACGCCATCAACCCATGCCTTAAACTGTGGATTAAGCTTATATAACATTGCTAAAGCTCCTGCAATAGGATTTGTGATGAATAACAGAATTTCTTTCCAATTATTTTTTAGAAAGTTTACTACTACATTGAATGCTGCAATCAACATATCTACACAATCTTTTATGAAGTTTACAACATTATTCCATACATCAATAACCTTTTTCCTAAAATCCTCATTCGTTATCATCAATGTAATAATTGCTGCTACTAATGCTGCAACTATTGTTATGACTAAACCTATTGGGTTTGCAGCCATTATTGCATTCAGTGCTGCTTGAGCTATTGTCATGCCCTCTGTAGCAACTCTCCATGCTTGAAAAGCCTTTATAATACCCATTATTATTGATACTGTCTGCCATGCAGCGAACCCAGCACCTATGCCTACAATAATTGATAAGATAGTTGGTCCATTGTCCATTAGAAAAAGTACAAAAGTCTTAACTGTGTCTGCTATCTCTGTCACTCTTTCTTGCAGTTCCTCTTTATCGATTGATGCTGCTATATCTGTTGCAAATGCTACTGCATCTGTGGCGAGTTGAGATAAGACAGGTGCCAATGCACCGCCAATCGTATTTTTTACTATATTGCCGGATTGTTCTAATCTTTGCAGGCTATCATCCAATTGCCCCAAACCATTTAAGGTATTTTCATCAAGAACAGCTCCCATATTTTTAGCTTCTTCTGTTAGCTCTGCTATACCCGCACTGCCTTGTGCAATTAATGGATTTAGATCTTGTGCAGACTTGCCAAATATCTGCATTGATAAGCTATCTCTTTCCGTTTCATCTGACAACGCTCCTAATGCATCTATTGTCTCCCAATAGACTGTCTCACTATCTCTTAAAGAGCCATCAGCATTGGTTACTTGAACCCCTAATTTATTATAGGCTGTTGCTACATCACCGGTACCTTTAGCTGCAGTTGTCATACTCTTTATATTTCTAGCCATGGATCCTGTTAAGGTCTCTAAAGATACATCTACTAAACCAGCTGCATAGTTATAAGCCTGCAAGCTGTCTGTAGACATTCCAGTGACACTTGCCATAGTGAGCATATCATCAGCATAAGCTGCTGCTTCTTTTGCAGTATCTATCATTGCGGTACCAACTTCTTTTACCGCACTTGCTACTGCTTTTATACCTGATATTATTAAATCTCCAAGTATATTAGCCTTTAAAACATCGCCAAAGGTTAGAGCACTTTTGCCAGCACCATCAAAATCCTTTGACAAATCATCTGTTGCATCACCAGCGCCGTCCATAGCTTTTTTATTATTATCCAGGCTTTTTTCAAGGCTTCCAAGCTGGCTTTCTGTTTTGATAATTTCTCTTGTAAATGCCCTATACTGTTCATCTGAGATATCACCCTTTGCAAACTGTTCATTTACTTGCTCTTGTGCATCTCGCAATGTCTTAAGCTTTTGAGATACAGTTTCTATCTCCTTGCCCAGTATTTCCGACTTTTGAGCCAATAGTTCCATGTTACCTGGATTAAACTTAAGAGCTGTTTCTACTTCTCTAAGTTCCTTTTGCAGGTTGCTAGTTTCTTTATTAACGTCTTTTAGGGCTTTGTCTAAACCCGTGGTATCACCGTTAAGCTCTATGGTTATGCCTTTTATATTGTTTGCCATGTTATCACCTGCCTTTTAACCAAATAGCCTATCTATATCGGTCTGTGTAGCTCTTCTTTTACCTTCTCTCTTACCAGAAAAAGCGTGAGCAATGTCTAAGAAGTCTTGTACTGTCAGCTCATTCAATTCAAACAAGCTTAACCCTATATGCTTTGCTTGGGCTATTATTGCTACATGAGATGGTGTTGAGCTTGATCCATTACCTTTGCTGCTACTTCGACTGTGATGTACGAAAAAAGCCTAGCTTCGCTTCCTCCAGAACATCTTTCATGATTTCAAGCGCACTTAAATCAGGATATTTTTCAAGCCACTGCTCAAAACAGGGAGTTTGTATACTCTCCGCTGCATTTTGTGCTTTATTCATAGCCCATGTAATTTTCAGCACCTCAATTGCATTAGGCATCATTGCACTAATATCTATTTCATCAAGGTTTATGCTATCGACTGTCAGATTCTCAATTTCCGCCATTGTCTTGCCTTTTAAGAATGGCTTAGCTATGCTTTGGAAGCTTGCATATATTCTGCTTGTAGCTTTCACAATGTCATCCTTAAACTCTTGATGGAAATATAAAAGGGCAAGGTTCGAACCCCTTACCCTTATGATTGTATCTCCACTTTTAATCTCTCTCATTTACTACACCCCCGCCGGTATGGTTGGTATGTATACGCCGGCAAAAAAGGCATCATAAACAGCAGCACTAGTGGCATCCTTTGCTATAGCATATTTAGTTGCTACTACACCTTCAGCAATTTCTATGGGTGCACAAGTAACAGGCATTGTTTGATTTTGTACTTCAATGCCATCCTCATTTGTATGCATGCTGCTTGATGCCTTTCCATTTGTACAGTTATAATATACAAATCTTCTGCCTGACTTATCTCCCTCAATTTGCCCAAGCAATGCAAATTGCTTTTTTTCTCCATTGGCCACTTCGATAAGACCGCCAACTGCATCTATGATATACCCCAACGTATCAACTAAAAACTGTTCTGGAAACTTAGCCATCTCTAAGTCACCTGTATATCCATTGTCACTGTATGTGGAATAAAAAACTTGATTATCAGCATAGAATTTATATTCACTGCTCTCTGGATTAGGTGCAAAATCAACTGCACCCGGCATTGGTATAGGAACTCCATACGTTGGCTTTCCTGTTACTCCATCCACACCAGTTAAAATGGCATAGTGAACATTGCTAAAACCAAAATATACTTTATTATTATCTGGCATTTATTCAACCTCTCTTTCATATAAAAGAAAAAGACCATCTGACATAGAATACTTCCTCTGTGTCAATATAGTCTTCATTCTCTTTTCTGTATGATATGTGGTTATTTTTCAATGCTGCCTTAATCGTTTCTTCAGCAGCAGGATCCTTTATGTCTGTATAGAGCTCAATATAACCGCTTATAATTTCTAAATAGTGCTCATTGTCAGCCATTAGGTCATTTTCACCATCAGCTGCATAAATCACAAATGGTCTAGCTTGAGCCTCTTTAAAATGATGATAGGCGACTGGCATGTCTGTAGATTTTAATATTGTTTTGAACTCAGTTAACGTCATACACCCACATCCTTTAATTTATCTTTTACTTTATCCTCAAACTCTTTGACTGCCTTTTCTTCTGCTGGTTTCCAATGAGGAAATGCTTTTGTTCTGCCTTTTCCATTTGCTTTCATATGTCCATTTTCAAGCAGATGTGTAAGCCTATAAACTTTGTTATGGACCGTTGCACTTGGGTAGGTATAATGATTTTGTTTTTTTACAGCAAACCCTTTACGATACTTTCCTGTACGATCTTCATAATTTCCTGTAGTTTTAAGTGTATCAACAGTAGCTTGTGCAACTTCTTCTGCAGCTTTATATACTTCTTCAGAACAATTTCTGCTATATTGCATTAAGGTTTTATTTACCTCTTTGGTTAGTTGATTTAACCCTTTAAGTTGCTTGCTGGACATTAGCGCCAACCCCTTCACAAGTGAGCTCTAGCTCTTCAGAATTAACTTCAAAAGTCCTTAACACCTTATAAGTAATCCCCTCAAATCGTACCTTCTTTTGTCCATCGTACTCATAAGGATGAATAACCAGTTTAACCTCTGGCTTAAGGTCTGCTTGAGCTGCACTATAAAATTCACTTTGACTAATGGATTTGACGCCACATAGTATAGTTGTTTCCTCTACAATCGGTATTTGATTACCTATTTTATCACCTGTATAGGAGGTTGCTCCAAGAAGCGTTAATTCATGGTCATAAGTCATGTTGTAACCACCACCCATGAGCCACTGATTAAGTTTACGGATGTCCATACTCCGCCAATATACATTTGCTTGCTGCCGTCAGTGCTGAGTATATAGACTGTGTTGGCATCAGGAACAGCCGGCAATACTGCTACAGTCTCTATGCTATCAACATTAAGCTTTGCAGCTCCCACATGGATAAATAGATTATGTAGTCTATACTGCAGGTGCCTTGGCATTCCACTGTCTTTATCCCTATTCTGGTATCTCCATGTAACGTAATCAACAACGAACATTAAATGATAAGAGTTGGCACCGTCAAGTACCAACCCTTTTTCATCTGCTAATTCTGTTATTACGCCCTGGACGATAGCCGTTAAGTATGTGTCTCTCACAGTAGTACTTATTCCAAGCCTAGCCTTAACTAAACTTAATACGTCATTTGTATCCATCTTATCGCCTCCTAATGTAGCGATTATTGCTCCTTGTTACCCGCTGCATCTAGCTCAGCCTGAGCTTTTAGAGCCGCTTCTTTGCCTTTGATTTTCTCACCATTGGATAATTCATAATTACCGCCGCCTACATGCTTAGGGAATTCTGAACTAGCTTCTTTAGATTCGACTGCCTCAATTAATTTACCATTCGCGGCCATGATCTCTTCAAATCTTTCTTCGCTAATATCAATTACTTTGCCAGCTTGTTGAACGACATTATTCTCTTTATCCGAAAAACTTATTAATACTTTTGCTTTCATCCGCTGCCACCTCCTATACGTTAGCTGTATCAGCTGCGAAGGTCACAGCTGTAGCTGTTGGAGGTGTTTGTAAATCTTCCTGGCTAATATTGATTGCAACGAACGCTTCGCCGAATACTGGTCTACCGTCATACCTAGCAGTGCCTTTGAATACTGTGTTGTCTTCTATAAACTGTGCATGTTCAGATTGTGCAAGTGTAGCTCCAGCTCTTTCAGCTAACAGATACAATGAACCATAGCCGCCTATTATTACATTGTCTGGGATGAAATCAAGTTCAACTATATCTCCACCTATTATAGGGAGTGTATTAGTCTGACCTGATACTATGGCTCCAGCTGCGTTAATTGTAAGTGCTTTAGCCTTCAGTGTAGCTAGTGTATTTGAGCTTAACGCCCAGAACTTGGAACCGTTACTGTAGTTTGCTTTTACTTTCCCACATTTCAAAATTAAATCTTTGTAGAACAGTAAATCGGTGTTAGCTGCTGGATCTATTAACAGCAAATTAGTCAAATGCAGGTCAGTCCATGCTTTTTCTTTAGTACCCCAGTATGCTGGTTTTGCTGTTTCAGCAAGTCTTGTAACTATACCAATTGGCATCTTAACGCCTGTACCATAAAGGATAGCCTTATCTACGCCTAGCCCTAGTGATTGTCCTAAAATTGTCATGACTTCATTTATCAGGTTCAGATCAGAATCTTCCAAAGTAGAATTAGGTATTGCGATAAACCCGCCTACCTTGTAGCCATCAACTTCAACCTGATTAAATACTATGCTTAGTTCATTCAGCTTAGCTACTGATTCTGTCCAAATTGCTTCTGGGATTGCACCAGCTACATTTTGTCTAGCAGTTCCGCTTACTGGTTTTAAAAAGACCTTTGAAACTAACTTAGAATATTGATGCAAGTTGTCTCTTAAAATCTCCAAAAGCACTGTAGGAATATTTAATTCTGCGCCAGTTACAGCTCTTTTTTGAGTCATTAACTCTCTAGCTCTAACAATAAACTCTTTTACTTCATCTCTGGTAATAAGAGTATTAACTGCATCTCTAGTCATTCCATTAAAAAATTTGTGTCTGTTCATTCTTCCTTCGCCTCCTATATTCTTTTCTCTTTCTTCTGGCTTTGCTTCAGGCTTGCTTTTTGGAGCTGCATTGTTAAGCTGCTCAAGTTCACCTTCTAATGCTGTGATTTCACCTTCAAGCTTGCTCTTCTTTTCATCAAGCTCATTTCTGTCAGTTGCCAGCTTTTCTATTTCCCCTTCTACTACTGCAATTTCTTCATCAGTTTTGGCTTCATCTATTGCACCTTCCAACTCTGCTGACCTAGTATTTAAGGCTTCCTCTTTTGTAGTTAACTCAGCTAAAGCAGCCTTCCTTTGTTCTATTTTCTTGGATAACATTAATTGTTTAAGCATTTATTCAACCTCACTTTCAAACTGTTTTTTCTTTGTTCTAACTGTTTCTCTTTATGCTGTTCAACCTCTGTATGTCTTGCCTGAACACCAGTGTCTTCATAGGCCGGAAAAGTGCAAACCGAAATCTCATGGAGATCTATTTTTTTAAGTGTCCACTTTACAGATCCATCATCTCTCCACTCGGTTTCCTCTTCGATTATGTTAAAGCCAAAGCTGCACTGGTCAACATCACCACGCATAACTCTTTCATAAAGATTTACAGCATCAGTATCCTTAGGGTTAATTTTTACCCTTCCCCAAAGTCCGTGACTATCAACTATAATTTCAAGTGTACCGGATTTATTTCTGCCAAGGACTAGAGTCGTATCATGATTTATTAAAGCCCTAATGTCATTTCCAAGGGTTTCATCAAAAGCTCCTGGTGCTATTTCTTCAAAGGCGCCTGGCCACAGTTCTGTTGGTTTATTAAATACAGCAAAATAACCTTCAATATACATATCCTCTGGAGACTGCTCAGCCCTTGTAGCTTTTAAATTCGTCATTAAGCTTCTTGTTTGTCTTGCGTCTCTAATCATCATCCTCACCCCCATTACCCTTAAGTTTCTTTTGATCCCCTATCATGCCGGCAGGAATATAATTTTCAAGTATAACCCTTTCTGACAGTCCTTCTAATGGTGACATTCCCATCCAATCCCGGACCTCATTACCGGACATAATTCCGCGGACATACATGTTGCCGCCAACCTCAGCAAGTTCTTTTAGATCATAAGCATACAAACTTCTTGGGTTGAATTTGAAATACATCTCAGGGCTATACAGCAGCTTCCTTGTTAGCTCCTGTTCCATGCCTTTAGCAATTGGCAGAATTTTAGCATTGATAAAGCTGTTATACTCATCCTTTTTAAATTCGCCTACACCCAAGAAAAAAGCAGGTACTCCGAAGATTCCTGCTACTGTCCGCTTATCAAGTTGTACTGCATCATTTATTGCTAAGTCATTCAAACTCAGTGGTTTGACCTGCTCAACTTTTACAAGATCAGCCGGTATTACCCAGGGCTTCCCCCCACCAGTTTCACTGATGTACTTTTTAAGTATCTGATCTCTGCCTTCTTCACTTGCCAACTCCTCTGTCATAGCATCTACAGCAACTATAATTGATGGCTTCCACTTATCAGACATAAAGCTATTCTTAGTTTTAGTTGCTTGCCGAAGATTTGTCACAATCTCTTTTAGAACTACCCGATACCCTTGCCCTAAATAAGGCTTCTCAGGATCAGGATTTATAACAAAGTGAAGTACTTCATCATAGTTGTATGGGGTATTATCATATACAACTTGATAACCAGTAGAAGTATCTAAAAATCTAACCTTGGATGGCTTCAATGGAATAAGCTCATCTATTAACCCATCCTTAATTTTGGGATAAACAACTGCATTACCCTCACCAGCTAAAAGCATATTTTGTACAATGTTGTACACCCATGCCTTTCGTGTCATAAGGCTATAAGGGTTAATATCAAGCTTCTTTGACAACTCATTTCTTACTCTTATATCCCCGTCAGCTGTATTCTGCATAAGATGTATTGTCATGGATGATATTAAATCTGCTATCTTATCAACTGCTATTCTTACTTCTGGATTATCTGACAATCTTGTATAACCTGGTACGCACAGAGTCTCATAAGCATCAGTTGTTAAAAACCACCCTAAGGACGTTTGCGGCTCAGCTCTTGTTTTGCCGATTTTTCTATTCTTGTTCCTCAATTTGCTTGCCCCCTTTCAACCAGTTTGAGGCACTTGTCGATTTATCCATGTTCTCCAGCATCCTGATTGCTCCGAATACGGAGGCATCGAATATATCAATCCTCTGGTCTGGCATAACCTTCTCATATTGAATCATGTCATCAGTCTTCTCCACCGCACTAACATTCTGAACACAGTATTCAAAGGCTTGTGAGTGCAGATAATATAGCTTGCCGTCTTTTGCTTTTTTCTCTATACGCCTGAAGCCTTCCGACTTCTTGTAGAAGTATTGGGGCTGATCCACCATTTTGAATCCCTTTTTCTTCATTTCAAGAAAGAACTCCCGACTGAACTTTCTATCGAATCCAACCTGTTTAATCTTGAATCCAAGCTTCTTCATCTTTATAAACCAATTCACGATATCGCTATGGTTGACTGTAGGCGTGTTGCACATATCAAGCCAACTATCATCCTTCCAGCCAAACAATGGAATGCCGTCTTCTTCAGCCTTCTGGTGCGCAGCCATGATAGGGAACCATGCATGAGTAATTGTAATGTCCACATCTTGATAACATCCATATAACGCTGCTGCCGTTAGATCGTGG
>Ga0196971_1001302_pt1 | contig 11749 bp, 1 predicted proteins | sample S1v_1013CmetaG_FD_148660 | JGI IMG/M metagenome (GOLD analysis project Ga0196971, IMG submission 148660) | Soil microbial communities from Anza Borrego desert, Southern California, United States - S1+v_10-13C | ecosystem: Environmental > Terrestrial > Soil > Desert | place: USA: California... | reverse complement strand
TAGAACTTCTTAGTGGAAAAGGCGTAAGTTAACAGCAAATAATTACGGATATTGTGCAGTTTTGAAGGTACACGCCAGCGGAGCTGGCGCAGTCTCTAGACGCTAGTCGCTGGAGGAGTACCGGAAAATTTTATATATCAGTTTTCTAGAGACTAGAATCTAGCGACTAGAGACTGAAGATCTGGTGGCAATGACGGAGAGGTCACACCTGTTCCCATCCCGAACACAGAAGTTAAGCTCTTCAGTGTCGATGGTACTTGGACCGCAGGGTCCTGGGAGAGTAGATCGCCGCCGGGTAAAAAGAAAAGAAACAACGCGAAAGCTGTTGTTTCTTTTCTTTTTACCCGACATCAACAAACCGCTGGTTTGTTGATGTCGGTATATTAAGGAATGCTTTCTACGCAGTGATGCTTATGGGCGAGTCAAGTAAAAAGCGGGATCGCCGCCGAGGAAGCAGTATGACTGTAGTTTTGCTCTTGAGTATATTAAATAATAATTAAGTATGTTATTTTTTTATTTATATATTTGAAATTTGTGATAAAATTAAGAGACAGATACTAAATTAATTGGGGAAGTTTGTCGAAATAGATATTCTAGGGTTAATATTATTCGGGGAATTTCTAAGTGTAAAATATTTTTGGGGAGGTGAGCTCAAATGCAGTTTATTAATGAACAGTACAAGATTGTAAAGGCAAAAAGTGTTGATTCATATGGTACGACTTATGTAGTGAAAGATATTCAGAATGGCGATCAGTTCAAGCATTTGAGAATCATAAACCTCCAAAAAGAGACCAGGGATTTCATTGAATATATGAAAAACAACTTCTATGATTATTCTACATATTTTCATCCTAATCTCATGGATTTTTGTTATTTCAATAGGATCAAGTTCATTAATTACAAGCAGGTTGCTGTAAATCAGTATTATTATACATATAACTATTTTGAAAGCGTTAATGCATTTAAGTACTGCAAGGGTAAAGATACGGACGTTATTTTGAATCTGACTGCAGAGCTTTGTTCTGCCGTTAAATATCTGCATTTAAGGGGTTTTTTGCTGCACAGCATTGATATGAATGCTGTGCAGATCATTAATGATGACAGCGGCGATCACTTGAAAATAGTTTCAATACCATATCCGGAAAAATCAGGCTGTAAAATCGTGATCAATAAGGAAAACTTATGCTTTAAAGCTCCAGAAATACATAATGGTGTTGGACACTCGGTATTATCAGATATATATATTATTGGCGCGGCTGTTTTTTATATGCTAAGTGGGTTCAATAATTATGAAGAAAAGTTGGAGAATTCCATGTCCTCTTTTTCTACGGATGAAGTCAGCGATCAATATAAGCCTGTAATGGACATAATTCGAAAATGCACGGCAGTTGAGCCTCAAAATAGATTTCAATCTGTTGAAGATATTGTTTCAAGTATAAATGATTATTTTAATAAAAATTATAACATAATTGAAAAGCAGTATATTCAGACCATGCCCCATTATAGAATGAAGCCTGTTGGAAGGTATAATCTTATTGACAGGATACTGAATAATGCAAAAGGACATTTTTTTGTTGGACGGCCGAATAAGGCATCATTGATGGTGTGCCAGGAAGGCTCAGGGAAAGATAATTTTTTGGATGTCCTGAGTATTAAGGCGGAGCATGAAGGATTCATACCTGTCCAGATAGCGCTTAATGAATCAGAACTTTCGCGCTTCAGTGCTTCTGAAATTTTGATCAGGAGTATCATAAAATATGTGGATAAAGAGCTTATAGACAAGTATATCGGGGATATGAGCAATGTCACATCTCAGATATCCAGGCACAGAGCCACGTCGCTGAACAAGGAGACAGCTGCTTCCTGGGAAGACAACAGAGCAAAGCTTATACAAAGATTCAGCAGTTTTACTATAGAAGCATCAAAAAAGTCTCATTTCATTTTTGTTATTGATAATTTCCAGTTGATAGATAAGGATTCGCTGGTTCTTATAGACGAGATAATAAAGTCTCAGAATAGTTCAAAAACCTATTTTGTTTTTGCCATAAACAAGGAATTGCACTCAAAGAATCTGAGAATAAAGGAATGTTGTAAAGAGCTCAAGGAAATGGGATTTCTGGATACCATTGCACTCAAAAATCTAGATATTGAGGATGCGTCAGAGTTTATAAGGCTGATTTTAGGTATGAACAGGACGCCTTATGAATTTGCAAAGAGAATATATAATAAGACAAACGGCAGTCCGGAGTATATTTATGATACTGTATATATGCTTTTTTCAAATAATAGTATTTTTATAGACGATAAAGGGAACTGGGTGCTTGACAAGGTGGATTACGAGGCATTGAATTTCTCATATGCTGATGATATAGGTGCGCTGAATATCATCTGCAAGCTTGATTCCATCTATCAGGATATTTTAAAGGCAGTATCAGTTTTCAATATAGCTGTGTCAGCGGATATATTGGAGAATTATGTAGATATCAAAGGAGAAAAACTGGTCAGCCAATTGAACTATCTTTCCTACATAAATATACTTGTAAGGAAGCAGAACGATTGGGGAGTATCTTATTGTTTCAGCTCATCTGATCTGAAAAAAGCAATGTATGAAAGTATACATGTTGAAGTGAGGCAGAAATACCATGAAAAAGCTTCTTATGCTTTAAAAAGCAAGTTCAAGCGGGAAAACAGGGAGAATGAAGATGAACTTCTGCACCAGATGCTTTGCGCAAACTGGCATATTGAAGTAAAGGAATATTTACTGGATTCCGTCAAAGAGATGATAGAGAATAATTCGTTGGAACAGGCGATACAGTTCCTTGGACATGCTTACAACCTGTTTTCAAAGGAGAATGTCACAGAAGAAAGAATATTAGTCTGTAATAAATTAGGCGAGCTATACGAGAGGATAGGTGAATATTCCAAGGCTGTTTTTTATTACGATATCATTGAGAATGAAGTAAAAAATTCAGATGATTCTTATCAAATAGTGGATGTATATATAAAAAAATATGCACTCCTATATAAAATGAGTGATAGAACAAATTCCCTGAAGTATCTTGCCTGGGCTAAAAGGCTGATAAAAGCGGCCAATTACAGGAAAGGCATGTATGAGCATATTGTTGTTATAAACAGGATGATGCTGCATAAGAGAAAGTATGGTATTTATCTGAAAATACTGGAAAATGCCCTGAAAAGTATAGACAAAAATGAATATGAATTCTTATATGCAAGGATGCTTGGTATTTATGGCAGGTTCATGGCATTTAGGGGCAGGTATGAGGAAGGCCTGAATGCATTGACAGAGAGCTTGCAGATCCTTGAAGGCATGGGTAATTACAGGAAAATGCTGTATCCCTTGAACTCTATGGGTCGGATATATTATATCAACTATAACGATATACAAAAAGCCAGAGAGTATCATGAAAAATGTCTGAGTATAAGTCAAAAAGTCAATGAAATTTATTACATCGGGATCAGTTATAATAATCTTGCGGAGCAGTATAGAAGAGAGGACAGGTATTCTGAGGCTCTTGTGTATTACTATAATTCTCTGGAGAACATCACCCGGATAAAGGATAAGTTTACTGAGTTTACAATATATTTGAACATAACCTCTACAAATATTGCGATAGAAGATTTTAATAAGGCTGCCCTGACTCTTAACGGGATGGAGGATGAGTTCAAGAAATCCAAGCATTCAGTCAATCTCATGGATCAGTTCAACCAGTGCAGAGCAGAGTTCTTTTATACCATGGGAGAATATGAAAAAGCGTCGGAGTATGCACAGAAAGCGGTGGAAATGTGCATAAGCTGGGGCATAACTGAGAATTACGAAGCTCATTTTGTCAAGCTGCTGTCGGAGATAAAGCTCAAGGGCAGGCTGGACTATGAAAGGGACAGTGAGTTTCTGGACGAAGTGTTCGGTGAGAATCTGTACAAGCTGGGGCGTACTGCTTGTGTCAAGCTTGCGGAATTGTATGCCTCAGAGGGTATGACCGAACCGGCAAAAGAGCTTTTGGACAGGGGCTTAAGCTATGCATCCAATATTGATACCGATATGCTGAGATTGAGGTATCAATATGTAGGGGCCCTGGTAAAAGAGGGTAATGGGAGACTCGAAAGCCTCATGAAGCTTTTAGGGCTGATAGAAGCTGCAGAGAACAATGAAATAAAGTGGAAGATATACAAAGCAATAGCGGCAGAGCTTGTTCAGCAGAAGAACTACAGGGAGGCGCTGAAATACCTGATAACCTCCCTGAACTACCTCAGGAAGCTTGTATATAATGTACCGGATGAATATAAGGTGAAATTCATAAACTCCCATGACAGGAGCTCAGTAAAGGAAAGCCTGTCACGGGTAGCGGAGCTTTTGATCTCAGACAGGCCGGGATATATAAATGCAAGGTCACACATAATAGGGAAGCGGTTCTTCAGCAAAGGTCGCACAAGTCTCAGCCTGCATGAAGTAGACAAATACTTTGACTACACGGAATACCGGGATATATACAGACATAAAGAGACAGATGAAATAGCGGCAAGTGGAAGCGTAGATGCAAGCACCAGGGTAAAATTCCTGGGAAAGATACAGGAGCTTGTGAACAGGTTCAGTGAGGATGAGACAGTAAACCTGAAGCACATGATAGATCTTTTCGCAGAGATAACCCAGGCGAAGAACGCATTCATAGCAACACTGCAGGAGGACGACAGCCTTAATGTGATAGCCTCCTACAACAGATATTCGGAGGTACCCTTCTACAAATATGTATTGGAGCAGGTAAAGCAGAAAAGAGACAGCATAATAGTGAATGACACCTTCGAATACAATGCCAGGAAGGGGGATATACTGATACCCAAGGACATAACGGCAGTATTCTGCATACCGGTAATGATACCTAAAGAAATTGACAGCATAGAGCTGGTGGAAGAAAGAAGAAGGAACAGGGAACAGGGAAATAACCCGATAATAGCATATATATACATGGACACCGACAGCATAATAAACAACTTCACCCAGGAAAGCAGCCGTTTCTGCATGATGGCGGCAAAGCTGGCCTATGTACTGGCGGACAACTACAATATGAAGATAATGTCAACCGTGGATAAACTGACAAAGCTGTATACGAGGAAGTACTTTGAATCGGAGCTGGCCCATGAGCTTATGTATGTGGAAAAAGAAGGCGGGAAGTTTTCGATAATAATGGCAGACATAGATAAGTTCAAAAGTGTGAACGACAGGTTCGGGCATCAAAAGGGAGACGAAGTACTGCAAAGCGTAAGCAGTATAATAATGAACAGCGTAAGGAAAGGTGACATCTGCGGAAGATATGGAGGAGAAGAAATAATAATACTGCTTCCCGGGACAGATGCAGAAGGAGCTTTGAGCGTAGCTGAGAAGATAAGGAAGAAGATAGAGAACACAAAGCTATTGGGTCTAAATACGCCGCTTACGATAAGCCTGGGGATATCGGCATATCCGGAGCACGGCACCTGGGCGAAGGACCTGATAGACAAAGCGGATCAGGCGCTGTATCATGTGAAGGAGTCAGGAAGGAACGAAAGCAGGATATATGAACCGAACATGTCAAAGAACATAAAGAGGATAGACAGACTGGCGGGGATAATATCAGGAGACCTTGTAGAGGATCACAGGAAGGTAGAGGCGATGCTTGAGATACTGGAGCTGCAGAGGGACATCGGAAAGATGCTGGAAGAGAAGCTGTTCGATTTCCTTGGAAGGATAATAGAGGTATCAGAAGCACAGACAGGATGCATATTCTACACAGAAGAGACAGAGGAAGGAGAAAGCAGAGTAAGCGGGAAGCTTCTGAGGAAGAGGCTTGTAGACAGGGAAGTAGAGGAAGCATATTACAATGAGAGCATATTGCAGAAATGCATGGAGAGCAGGGCGGGGGAATACCAGATAGACTGGAACGGTTATCCTGGGATAGATCCGCTGACGGGGATGCCGGACTGGCAATCGGTGATAGCGGTACCGATGATAGACAGGGGAAGGCTTGGAGGAGTGGTGTACCTGTCAGTGTCCATAAAGAACAAGGAGTTTGATGCGGGTACCTACAACTATGTGAAGACCCTGTCCGATATCATGGCTGCTGTATTTAGAACAGCAAATAATTAGTAAAATAATAATAGCATGTACGGTTTGAAATTGTACATGCTATTATTATTTTTTCAAATATGATAGAATATTATAAATAAACTTTTTTTAGCAGGTTACACAAATATCTCTGGCATAGACTATCCACACAGGTCTGGTGTGTTTGGGGGAATAAGAATTGCAGTTCATAAATACGCAATATAAGGTTATTGCAATCAGTAATGAAGACCGTTACGGCAGTACCGCAGTTGTTGAAGATTCCCGTAGGGGCCATATGATCAAAAACCTGAGGATAATAAACCATCAGAAGGAAACTCAGGATTTTATCGATTATATGAAGTGCAATATGTTCGACTATAGAAACCTGAATCATCCCAATATGATAGAGTTCTACTTCTTCAACAAAATATCGGAAATAGACACAAAACCAGTAGTTGCAAATAAATATTATTATACCTACGAACACTTCAGTGGGGTAGGTCTTTTTGACTTTATCAAGGATCAGAGTGCTGATGTACTGTTGGACATTGCAATACAACTTTGCATGCTGGTGAAGTATCTGCACATGAGGGGTTTTCTGCTTTGCAGCGTGAATATCAATGAATTGTTTGTTGTATATGACAAGGAAAAGCCGTTGTTAAAGGTCTCCAAGCTGCCCTATATACAGGGCACAGACAGATCTGTAATGTTTGACAGGGAAAATAACTACTTTAAATCACCGGAAGCTTTCCAATTCGGGGATTACTCAAGGGCATCGGATATTTATCTTATTGGTTCCCTGATGTTCTATATTTTTAGCAAGATCAATGTTGAAGGCTCCAACTTCAAGGATGAGCTTGAGCGGTTCGGGGCTGCGGAAGACAAAAGCTGGGCACAGATAACGGAAATAATTAAAAAGTGTACCTCATTGAAGCCCGGGGACAGATATGAATCAGTGGAAAAAATAGTGGAGGACATTAACAGAAGATTAAACAGGAAATTCAATATTATAGACAAGAAGCATATTCAGAAGCTCCCACGCTATATGACCAGTCTCATATCAAGAGAGCACCATTTTAAAAAGATAATAGGCTCTGTTAAAGGATACATTTATGAAAATAAGCTTTATCCAAAGGTGACAATAGTAAAAGGGGGAATGGGAACCGGAAAGTCTGTTTTCATCAAGGCGGCTGCCTACAGACTTGAGCAGGAAGGCATTACGGTTGCGGTCAATACCCTGAACGAGGAAATATCCTGCAGCTTTTACTATATAATCATGCTGATCAAGGAAATAATGAGGACAGCCGATAAGGAGATCATAGACAGGTATATAGCTGATATCTCCTACATAATTCCCGAGATAGCAAGTCTGCCATCCGCTCCTGTGTGCAGCAGCATAATCAGACAGGAGGATAAAGTGAGGCTCATATACAGACTGGGGAACTTCTTGATGGAAGCTTCTGTGAAATATTCCTTTGTAGCGGCTGTAAGCGGGTTTGATTATATTGATGAAGATTCTCTCTCTGTCCTGAACTATATTATAAGGAGCGAAGGCAAGGGGAAAATATATTTTCTATTTGGGGCAGGAATACAGAGCATAGAAGAAAATCCCAAGTTGAAGGAACTATGCAGCTCTCTGATAGAAAACGGTTATGCAGAAATAATTGAGCTTAATAATCTGAATATAAATGAGACAGCAGAATATATAAGGCTTTTGCTGGGTATGGACAGGCCATGCCTTGATTTTGCTACAAAGGTATATAAAGAGACAGAGGGCAACCCAAAGTTCATATATGAGATCATGTACTTTTTATTTATAAATAAACATATTTATGTGAATGACAAAGGGGAATGGATCCTAAATAAAATCGACTTTGACACCTTGAACCTGTCTTTTAATATAGATGACCTGGTGCTGAATAAAATAAACAAGCTGAGTCCTATACAGAATGAGATCATAAAGACAATATCGATATTCAATACGGCTGTATCCCCGGATATATTGGTTAAAATGCTTGATATCAGCGGTGATGAACTTGACAAGCTGCTTTCCCAGCTGGATACCATCGATATATTATCAAGAAAAGTGGACGACTGGGGAATATCCTTTGACTTCAGCTCCATCAACCTGAAGAAGTCGATCTATGAAAGAATACCACAAAAAACAAAGCTTAAATATCATCTTGTAGCTTCATATATACTTGAGGAAAAGTTCACCAGAGAGAACAGGGAAAACAAGGATGAGCTCATATTCCACATGACAAAGGCGATGAGGTACAAAGAAGCCATTGAGTACCTTTTGAATTCTGCTGAGAAGATGATATCCAGCAATCTGGTGAATCAGGCCATCCAGTTCCTTGAGCAGTCATATACCATGCTTAACCAGGAGGATGTCAGCACAGAAAAGCTGGTTGTATGCAGCAAGCTTGGTGAATTGTATGAGCAGATCGGAGAGTACAGCAAGTCCATGCATTTCTACGGCGAGGTAGAAAGCTCTGCAAGCAAGGTCAATGATTTGAAGGTACTGATAGATATATATATAAAGAGATTTTCACTTTCATACAGGGTTGATGATAAGAAAAGCGCCATTTCTTATGCAGTAAAAGCAAAAAGACTGCTGCGGGATATTTCGTATCCGGAAGGACTGTATGAACTGGTTATCAGCCTTAATGAAATAATGTCAAATAAGAGAAAATACAATTCCTATATAAAAATCCTGGAAAGAGTAATGCATACTATAGATACCATAAAGTATGAATGCTTTTATGCAAGGACTATGGTAATCTACGGCAGGACCATATGCAATAAGAACAGGTATGAAGAAGGCCTTGCAATATTGATGAAAGGAATGGTCATATTTGAAAGGCTTTCTGAATACAAATACATACCCTATATCTTGAATTCCATAGGCTATGTATATTCTGAATACTACAATGATATGCAAAGGTCCAGGGAGTACTACGAAAAGTGCCTGAGTGTGAGCCAGAAGCTGAACAATCTAAGCTCAATGGAAAAAAGCTATAATAACCTTGCAGAGATTTATAGGATAGAGGACCGGTATAGTGAAACCATCGAGTATTATAACAAGGCGCTGGAGGTTGTGAGGGTATCCCAGAACATGGTGATAAAGGGTCTGCTCAATATCAATCTCATTATTGCCAGTACTGAAATGGAGGATTACAAGAAGGCAGCCCTATATATCAATACCTCTGAAGAGCTTCTTAATAATCTAAAGGATTCCGGCAATAATTTACAGTTCTTCAACCACCATAAGGCAGAGTTCTTTTATACCATGGGAGAATATGAAAAAGCGTCGGAGTATGCACAGAAAGCGGTGGAAATGTGCATAAGCTGGGGCATAACTGAGAATTACGAAGCTCATTTTGTCAAGCTGCTGTCGGAGATAAAGCTCAAGGGCAGGCTGGACTATGAAAGGGACAGTGAGTTTCTGGACGAAGTGTTCGGTGAGAATCTGTACAAGCTGGGGCGTACTGCTTGTGTCAAGCTTGCGGAATTGTATGCCTCAGAGGGTATGACCGAACCGGCAAAAGAGCTTTTGGACAGGGGCTTAAGCTATGCATCCAATATTGATACCGATATGCTGAGATTGAGGTATCAATATGTAGGGGCCCTGGTAAAAGAGGGTAATGGGAGACTCGAAAGCCTCATGAAGCTTTTAGGGCTGATAGAAGCTGCAGAGAACAATGAAATAAAGTGGAAGATATACAAAGCAATAGCGGCAGAGCTTGTTCAGCAGAAGAACTACAGGGAGGCGCTGAAATACCTGATAACCTCCCTGAACTACCTCAGGAAGCTTGTATATAATGTACCGGATGAATATAAGGTGAAATTCATAAACTCCCATGACAGGAGCTCAGTAAAGGAAAGCCTGTCACGGGTAGCGGAGCTTTTGATCTCAGACAGGCCGGGATATATAAATGCAAGGTCACACATAATAGGGAAGCGGTTCTTCAGCAAAGGTCGCACAAGTCTCAGCCTGCATGAAGTAGACAAATACTTTGACTACACGGAATACCGGGATATATACAGACATAAAGAGACAGATGAAATAGCGGCAAGTGGAAGCGTAGATGCAAGCACCAGGGTAAAATTCCTGGGAAAGATACAGGAGCTTGTGAACAGGTTCAGTGAGGATGAGACAGTAAACCTGAAGCACATGATAGATCTTTTCGCAGAGATAACCCAGGCGAAGAACGCATTCATAGCAACACTGCAGGAGGACGACAGCCTTAATGTGATAGCCTCCTACAACAGATATTCGGAGGTACCCTTCTACAAATATGTATTGGAGCAGGTAAAGCAGAAAAGAGACAGCATAATAGTGAATGACACCTTCGAATACAATGCCAGGAAGGGGGATATACTGATACCCAAGGACATAACGGCAGTATTCTGCATACCGGTAATGATACCTAAAGAAATTGACAGCATAGAGCTGGTGGAAGAAAGAAGAAGGAACAGGGAACAGGGAAATAACCCGATAATAGCATATATATACATGGACACCGACAGCATAATAAACAACTTCACCCAGGAAAGCAGCCGTTTCTGCATGATGGCGGCAAAGCTGGCCTATGTACTGGCGGACAACTACAATATGAAGATAATGTCAACCGTGGATAAACTGACAAAGCTGTATACGAGGAAGTACTTTGAATCGGAGCTGGCCCATGAGCTTATGTATGTGGAAAAAGAAGGCGGGAAGTTTTCGATAATAATGGCAGACATAGATAAGTTCAAAAGTGTGAACGACAGGTTCGGGCATCAAAAGGGAGACGAAGTACTGCAAAGCGTAAGCAGTATAATAATGAACAGCGTAAGGAAAGGTGACATCTGCGGAAGATATGGAGGAGAAGAAATAATAATACTGCTTCCCGGGACAGATGCAGAAGGAGCTTTGAGCGTAGCTGAGAAGATAAGGAAGAAGATAGAGAACACAAAGCTATTGGGTCTAAATACGCCGCTTACGATAAGCCTGGGGATATCGGCATATCCGGAGCACGGCACCTGGGCGAAGGACCTGATAGACAAAGCGGATCAGGCGCTGTATCATGTGAAGGAGTCAGGAAGGAACGAAAGCAGGATATATGAACCGAACATGTCAAAGAACATAAAGAGGATAGACAGACTGGCGGGGATAATATCAGGAGACCTTGTAGAGGATCACAGGAAGGTAGAGGCGATGCTTGAGATACTGGAGCTGCAGAGGGACATCGGAAAGATGCTGGAAGAGAAGCTGTTCGATTTCCTTGGAAGGATAATAGAGGTATCAGAAGCACAGACAGGATGCATATTCTACACAGAAGAGACAGAGGAAGGAGAAAGCAGAGTAAGCGGGAAGCTTCTGAGGAAGAGGCTTGTAGACAGGGAAGTAGAGGAAGCATATTACAATGAGAGCATATTGCAGAAATGCATGGAGAGCAGGGCGGGGGAATACCAGATAGACTGGAACGGTTATCCTGGGATAGATCCGCTGACGGGGATGCCGGACTGGCAATCGGTGATAGCGGTACCGATGATAGACAGGGGAAGGCTTGGAGGAGTGGTGTACCTGTCAGTGTCCATAAAGAACAAGGAGTTTGATGCGGGTACCTACAACTATGTGAAGACCCTGTCCGATATCATGGCTGC
>Ga0196971_1001301_pt1 | contig 11752 bp, 11 predicted proteins | sample S1v_1013CmetaG_FD_148660 | JGI IMG/M metagenome (GOLD analysis project Ga0196971, IMG submission 148660) | Soil microbial communities from Anza Borrego desert, Southern California, United States - S1+v_10-13C | ecosystem: Environmental > Terrestrial > Soil > Desert | place: USA: California... | reverse complement strand
GCCCGGGCCCACCTCGAAGGCGACCTGGCCGTGGCCGAAGCGCTTTCGGGCAAAGCCCAGCCGCTGGTCCGGCGCCGCTGGGAGCAGAACGGTCAAGTCTTCTGGACTGTGGGCCGCCCTCGTCCCATCTCCCTCTAGCGCCACACGTGGCAAAGCCCGGCAGCACCAGCTGCCGGGCTTATTGCTTGTCCGAGCGTCAGGCCGTGGCCAGAAGCACCGCTTTGCCCTCCACTTCCCAGGCCACTTCCACCGCCGCGAACCCCGCATCCGCCAGCAGGCGCCGCTGCGTCTCCAGTGCGAAGGGAATGTCGATGTGGTAAAGGCCCTCCTCGCCAGGCGCCACCTGTCTGAGCAGCTCCGCCCGACGTTCGAGGAGCTGCACTTCCTCCTCGGGAGAAGACGCGTAATAGTCACCCTCGACATACGCTCCACCCGGCTTCAGCGCAGCGCGAATGCGGGCGTAGAGATTACGCTTGGTCTCATGATCGAAATGGTGCATGGTCATCACCGCCACCGCAAGGTCGAAGGTTGCGGTGGGCAGCGGCACATCCAGGTAAGAACCATGGACAAGGGTCAGCTGCTCTCGCTGCGGAGCGAAGCGCTCGCTGAGCTTCTCCAGCATGCCCGCCGATAGGTCCACACAGGTAAAACGAGCCCGGGGCGCCCGCTGAAGAATAACGGCGATTTCAGCGCCCGTGCCGACGCCCAAATCGAGTATGTTGACTGGCTTGTCCCCTTCGGGCACCGGGGCTGCAACGGAGTTGTAAAATCCGTCGAAGAGATCACCCATGGCTTCGCGCATGTGGTCGTCGTAGCCGCCGACCCGTGCGTCGAAGAACGCGGCCATCTCTTCAGGACGCTCGGTTTCACTACTCATGGACAGGTACACCTCCCGGATCTGCTTCCAAGCTTCAAGACGTCGAATTCCCCGGACAGTTCCGGGAAAGAACGGATCAAGCTGTTCACTCCGCCGAATCGCGAAAAAAGTTGAGGAATGGTTGAAGGGTTCCCCCGACCATGACCAGTCTCACATAGTGTTAGGCAAAAGCACCGTGATTTTTGGCATATGTGACACCATTCACATTGTGTGGTTCGGCACATGTAACGGAAGCGGACCCGGCGTACACTCGGAACTGCAAAACATGAATGAGGTGTGGTTAACATGACTGAGAAGAAGCCGACCCTGTTTGATAACGGAATGATTTGGGGTATTCTTCTGATTGGCTTCGGCGGCCTGCTCCTGCTCCAGACCCTCGACATCTTTAACATCAACACCGAAACCATGTTTGCGCTGGCCTTCATGGGCGGCGGTCTGGCCTTCGTGGCCCGCTTCGTCAGCGACCGTCGTCAGTGGTGGGCCATCTTCCCGGCCTTCGGCCTCTTCTTCGTGGGCTTCGCCATCGGGGCGCACCACTGGTTCCCCCGCTTCGACCTCGCCGGCCCCGTTTTCCTCGGCGGCGTAGGCCTGGCCTTCCTGCTTGTCTACCTGAACAACCGGCACCAGAGCCACTGGGCCATCATTCCGGCGGGCGTCCTCTTCACCCTGGCCTGCGTGGCCAGTGTTTACCAGATCACCCCCCGGATCGACGGCGGCGGCATCTTCTTCTGGGGCCTTGCAGCCACCTTCGGCGCACTGTGGGCGCTCGCCCCCGTCCGTCAGGCCTGGAACTGGGCACTGATCGTGGCGGCCATCCTCTTCGGCTTCGGCTGGCTGATCATCGGCGGTACCTTCTTCCTGAAGATCGGTGTGCCGCTGGTCATCATCGCCCTCGGCGCCTTCATGCTCCTTCGTCCGAACGGCAAGTTTTAGCACCCACTGGGAGGGTTTTCGATCATGACCATGCAGAGCCCCATGCAGCCCCCTATGGAGCCGCAACCGCCCGTGCCGCCTCAGGCGCCCCGGCGTCGCAGTATCGTCGGTCCCGTGATTCTGATTCTGCTCGGCCTCCTCTTTCTGCTGAAGAACGTCGGCCTCTTTGACTGGAACATCTGGGCGGCCCTGTGGCGCCTGTGGCCCGTCTTCCTGATTGCAGCCGGCCTTGACATTCTCCTCGGACGGCGCACCAACTGGGGCTCCTGGGTCGTGGTGGCCGTCATCGTCCTGGCGGTAGGCGGTGCCGTTTTCATGGCCAACACCAGCATCTACTTCACGGAAGGCCACGGCACAGCCGTGAAGGAAGAGCTTCGGGTTCCCCTGGATAGCAACGCCAAGACCTACGACGTCTCCATTCAGCCCGGCATTGCTGAACTGAAGCTCGTCGACATCGGCGGCGGCAATCTGGTCGAGGGCAGCGTCAACCGGCTTTCGGGCGAGAATCTGGTCCAGAGTAAGGACAACAACAATGGCGACTTCCGGTACGTACTGAAGTCCGAGGCCATCAACATCGTTCCCGGCTTCTACGACGACCGTGACCAGGGCCACTGGGATGTGTTCCTCAACAACACCGTACCCATGCGCCTGAACGTGAGCACCGGCATCGGCAAGTCGGAAGTGAACCTGACCCACCTGAACATCACCGATCTGCGGGTCTCCACCGGCATCGGCGAAGCCACCGTTTTCATGCCCGCCAAGGGCAAGTTCTACGGCAAGATCAACTCCGGCATCGGCAAGGTCACCATCGAGATTCCGAAGGGGATCGCCTATAAGATCAAGGCGAACGCCGGTCTTGGCGCCGTCCGCTTCAACGGTGACTCGGGCCGCAGCGGCAACTACTACATCTCCGACGACTATGACAAGAATGCGAACCGCATGGAGCTCGACATCAACGGCGGCATCGGCGAAGTTGTCATTCGGGCCCGGTAAGCAAAGAAACCGCATACAGAACAGCCCCGCCGGCAGAAGTTAGCCGGCGGGGCCTTTGTCGCAATTTCAGCGCCCGGAGCCGGAGCTGTCTTGTGTCCTTGCGGAATCAGGTACTCGTCAGGGTGAGATCGGTGCGCTCTCGTCCCGACAGGGCGTACAGGACTGCCACTTCCGCCGTCTGGCCCACCATGGTGGCCGTGGCCCCCGCCACCGTGCCAAGCCATCCGAGCGAGACGCAGAGCAGCAGCGTGCCGAACAGTACCACACTGCCTGTCAGGGCCCCCATGTTGACGGCCCCGGTGCGGCCCTTGCGGATCAGCAATCCTTGGAAGTGGTTTTGCAGGGCGATTCCCAGGGGGAAGATGGCACAGATCCGCAGGGCAGGTACCGCCACATCCGCCAGATGGCCCGAGAGGCCCGTGACCTGCGTCAGGAAGGCGCCGCCAAAGGGCGACCAGCCCACCAGGGCCATCAGCGCGCTCATGGTGACGCCGGCCCACCAGGTAAACCGCCGCAGCAGCGCGTAGTTCGCCTTCGAGTTCGCCTGGGTAATCACCAACTGCTGCACCATCCGAATGGCGTTGGCCACCAGCATCACCGTCGTCCAGACAGCCGGCCAGGCGGCCAGCGATAGGATCGCTTCGTGGGATCGGGCCAGCCCGCCGTTAATGGCAGGCTTGGAGAACCAGATCAGCATGGCCGTAAGCGCCAGGGGCATGTAGAAAGCCGTCACGGCAGCGAACGTGTGCGGCTTGCCGGGGGTGGGTTCCGCCCACTTGTGCTCCCGCAGGGTGCGCTCGGCAAAGTAGGTGACCATGGCTGCCTCCACCAGCACACTAACTTCCAGGGCCAGACCGCCGATCAGCGCGCCCGGCAGTCCCAGCAGGACACCGGCCAGCACCGTCAGGGCCAGGCTCCCGAGCCGGAAGAACGCAGCCATTCCCACCTTGCCCGACTTCTTGTGGGCGATCAGCATGCCCTGGTAGAACCGGCGCCAGCCAATGGCGGCGGGCCAGAGCAGCATGATCTGGAAGGCGGGCCGGGCCGCATCGGCCACAGCGGCCGGCTGCCCCAGCCACCCACGGAAGAGCCCGTCGTACAGGGGGGTAAAGGCCAGCAGGGCGAACACGGCGGTCAGCGCCACGTTGGCCCAGATCATGAACCGCTTCAAGTGCTTGAACGCCACCGGGTCCGATGACAGGGCAGATGATGCGTGCAGCAGCATAATGATGGGACTCTCAATCAGAATGGCCATCGCTTCCGCCACGCCAAAGGCGGCCAGATTAACCTCCTGGTCGGGAAGGCGAGCCATGCCGGCGATGATGATGGGACCGGCCAGGACCATAATCAGGTCGGAGAGCGAGAGTGGAATGAACTGACGCAGCAGTTCGCGCATGGTCAGGTTGGACGCAGGCCTGGTCACCGGTTGGTCGCCTCCATGGGAAGGTTAGCGAACGCGGTTCAGAGCCGGGTCCGGGAATTGGTGGTACCGTATGGTCCCGCCTTCCAGCCAGTGGGTCAGGGGCTCAAGCCAGGGGCGCCAGCGAATATACTCAGACACCTCGCGAACGGGTACCCAGCGTACGCCGTAAATCTCTCCGGGCTGAGGGAATAGCGTGCCGCCAACGGCGGTCGCTTCAAAGAAAAACTGCACCAGGTGCTCCCGGGACTCCGGATTCCGGAACTCTGTAATAAAGGCCAGGTCACCCACCTGCACCTGCAGGCCAGTCTCCTCTAATACCTCACGGGCCGCTGTCTCCGCAAGCAGCTCGCCGGGCTCCCAATGACCCTTGGGCAGGCCCCAGTGACCGTTGCGGTTACGGACTAAAAGAATATGCCCGTCGTCGAGCACCAGTCCGCCGGCCGAGAGGTGTCTCCGCAGATGTTGCATACTCACACCTCTATAGCATGACTGTCGATTACATAATTCTACTATGTTAACACATGAATGTTCAAGGTCGATAAGGCAGGACTGCTTCGTCCCATTATCGAACGGTTGCGACAATTAAACCACGTGAAAGGGGAGTTGAGCGTGCAGCGCCTGTTCGTCATCGACACGACACGGGGCTTTGTGCCGGCCGCTCTGGTGATGGCGGCAGTCTACGCCATGCCGGGCGCTGCGCCCGCCCTCTCCCTCGGCGGGTGAGGCGACGACCGCGTCGCCGTACAGCCCTTGCCTACCTGCCGGCATGGCTGACCGAGGAGCTGCTGGCCTCGTACCGCCGCGCCTTCATCGATCGCGGGGCCCTGGCCTTCGTGGGCGGCCTGACCGTGGAGGATGTGCTGCTGAACACGCCTATGTACGTGGCCTTCCTCCAGGCGCTGGTGCTCAAGGGGCAGAGCGTGGGCGAAGCCCTGCGGGCGGCCCGCAACCAAAGCCTGATCCACGTCGCGTTGCTGAACCAGGCGGAGCCCGCAGCCTTCTGGACACGGGCCATGACCTCGGCTACCATCTGCGCCCCGGCGACGTGCTGGAGAAGCACTACACGCTGACCGGTGACGAGGCCTGACAATCTACTCATGAACAAGGCCACGGGCGACTTCGCCCGTGGCCTCTCTACGCTATGGAGAGTCAAGCTTCTGCGCTCGTCTCCGCCCCCGCCACCAGCGGGCCACCAGCCAGACCGTCAACCCGACCGCCACGAGGGCGAGAGCCCCCAGCCCGACCTGGAGGGTGCTCAGGTGCAGGAAGCGGAAGCCGTGCCGGCGGAAAGCAACCACCGCCGACCGGGCCACCCAGGTCCAGGCCACGGCCCACAGCAGGTCGTTCAGGATCATTACGGGGAAGAAGCGTCTCAGCGGAACCCTGGTAATGCCGCAGAGCCACATGTTCTGGGCGAAGCCCCAGTTGAACCAGCGAGTGGCCACCACAACCTTCAGCCCGTGCTTCTGGAACCAGGCCTCCACGCGGTCCAGGTGCTCCGGCTTGATCCGCACCCAGGACGCCACCTTCAGCACGGCGGGACGACCCCCGTAGTACCCAATCACGTAGCCCAGGGTGTTGCCCACCACGGTGCTCAGCCACATCAGCAGCACCATGGCCCAGAAGGAAGCCTCTCCCCTCGCCTGCCTTAGCCCGATGATCCACAGGGGAATCTCCACCGGAATGGGAAACCCAAGCCCCTCCAGCATGAGGATCAGTCCCGCGCCGGACAGACCATATGCAGTTAGCAGATGCTGTGCGGCCCGGATCATGGCGTCCCTCCTCGGAATCTGTCAGGAAACCCAATTCCCAACAGCTTCCCCATTCGGCGTCATTTATCGACGGAGTTCGACACCACGGATCACATTTCCTACTTGGGGGCACCCGCAACAAGGTGCTCCTTCGCTTTGAGTACCTCTATCCACGTCTGGCCTACGGCCAGCGTCAGGGGCGCCCCGTCCGATGTGGTGAACGCATAGTGCTGCTCCCTCGACCCCTTGGTCCACTTCAGGGGCCACACCTTGCCATCCCGGAAGAGATAGCCCGTGCCGCTGCCCACGATGCTGATGTTGTTCTGCTCACCGTCAGGCTGAGAGACCCGATCCACTTCGAATCGAGTGAACAGTACCACCACGTTGTCCGACTCAATCTGGGCGCCGCTCTCCACCTTGTGGGGGCCGCCCGACTGGAACCGCTGGTACCGCTTGCCGTCCCACTTCCAGGTCACTTCCTGTGACTCGGCACCCCAGCTGAAAGCGATCTCCGCCGCCGCAACGCCGGCGCCGGGAGCGGCACCCTCGGGGAACCGGTCCAGGGGCTTCACCGTCCAGCCGGCCTCCTTGGCCCGAGTCAGGAGTCTGTCGGGGCTGGTATACAGGTTATGCGGCGCCTGCCGCTCGGAGATGCGCCAGAAGCAGTCTCCGCAGGTGTAGATATCGTCCAGGTCAAGCAAGCGCTTGTTCCGCCGCAGCTCTGCCAGTACGTCCATGTTGCCACCGGCGTGGCCGTAGGGGAGACCGTACGCCACCGCCACGTCGAAGAAACCCAAGCGGGCGCTACGAATGGGTCCGACCCTTTCCGCCTTATCCTGGTAGAAGAGGGCCAGGAAGCGGGTGATGCCGTACTCGGCCTCCATCTCATAGACCAGCTCGGCCTTCTCCAGGCCTGCCTGCGGTCGGGCCATACTGCTGTTCTCCACCATAATCCCCACAGCCCCTGCCAGAGCGGCCTGCGGGCGTGTGGGCGCTACAGGGGCGGGCGTATCCGGTGGCTTGGGCTGCGTCTGTTCCACGGGAGCAGGTGGCGGCGGAGCAGGGGCCGCCGTCTCTTTCTTCGAGCCGCATCCGTAGATTGCGCCACTCACCAGTACGGCACACAGGGTCAGGGCTGCTTTGGAGCGAAGCCGGATATCACGCATCCGCACCGTTTCCTCCCATACCGCCGAATCAGTCTCTCTATGGAGTTCACAAAACAGGAATGAAAACCCTGCCCGGTTTGACCGGCTGCGCAGGGGAGTTGCTGGAACCCGAGGCGCATAAACAGCGTGCGGGACGGAGGAATTGTTAACCCCATGAAGGAATTTCATTGAGACATAAACGGAGGACCACCCAAGGAAGGGGTCAGGTATGAGGATCTTCTTCAAACTAAAGCGCTTCTGGATGCCCTATGTCTGGTACATGGCTGGGAGCGTCCTGATGATGGGCCTGCTCACTGTGGTTGGTCTCTTCAGGCCGTGGGTACTGAAGAACCTGATCGACCAGGTGATCCGTGAGCGGCACTTTGAGCAGCTGCCCTACTGGGCGCTGGCCGTCATCATCATCGCCGTGGTGCGGTCGGTGATCTCCTTCATCAGGCAGTACCTGGGTCAACTGGGCGGCCAGAATGCCACGTACGACCTCCGCAACGCTCTATACGACAAGCTCCAGTACCTGCACTTCAAGTTCTATGACAACGCCAAGACCGGCGACCTCATGTCCCGGGTCTCCGCCGACGTCGAGGCCTTCCGCATGTTCCTCTCCTTCGGATTCGTAAACCTGATGGATACCTTCTACATGACCTTCTTCAGCTTACTGGTGATGCTCTACATGAGCCCGCCGCTGACGTTCTTCACCCTGGCCACCATGCCGTTCATTCTCATCGTCATGCTGCGGTTCGAGAAGGTGATCCACCCCGCTTTCACACGGGTGCGCGAGGCCCTCTCCAACATGACGGCTACCACCCAGGAGAACCTCAACGGCGTCCGCACGGTGAAGTCCTTCGCCCGGGAGCGGCACGAGGTAGGCCGCTTCGCCCTGAAGAACCAGGAGTACGTGCAGACCAACCTCACCGCCTCCCGCCTCATGTCCTCGTTCTTCCCGGCGATCGAGCTGCTCTCCAATTTAGCCATCACGGCTCTGCTCTGGTATGGCGGGCGCATGGTGCTCAAGCGGGAGCTGACGCTGGGCGAACTCGTCGCCTTCTTCAGCTACATCTGGTACTGGATCTGGCCCATGCGCGAGGTGGGCTACCAGATCAACAACATGATCCAGGCCGTGGCCTCCGGCGAACGGCTCGACGAGCTGCTCGAACAGCACCGGGAGATCGCCGACAGCCCCGCCAGCCGGCGCCTGCCCGAGATGCAGGGCCATGTGCGCTTCGAGCACGTCTACTTCCGCTACGAGTCGCCCCAGCCGGGCTCCGACGAGTTCGCCGACTACTACGCTCTGGAAGATGTCTCCCTGGATGCCCCTCCCGGCTCGGTCATCGCGCTGCTGGGCACCACGGGCGCCGGCAAGTCCTCCCTGATCAACCTGATCCCCCGCTTCTACGATGTAACCGCCGGGGCTGTCACCGTGGACGGCATCGACGTGCGCGACCTGAACCTGCGGGACCTGCGCAGCCAGGTCGGCACCGTGCTGCAGGAGACCTTTCTGTGGTCCGCCACCATTCGCGAGAACATCGCCTACGGGCGGCGCGACGCCACCATGGAGGAGATCATCGCTGCGGCGCAGTTTGCCCAGGCGCATGACTTCATCATGGAGACGCCGAAGGGCTACGACACGGTGGTGGGCGAGCGGGGCCTGGGCCTGTCCGGTGGCCAGAAGCAGCGCATTGCCATCGCCCGGGCCATTCTCATGAACCCCCGCGTCCTCATCCTCGATGACGCCACCGCCGCCGTAGATATGGAGACGGAGCACGAGATTCAGATCGGCCTGAAGCACCTCATGGCTGGCCGCACCACCTTCATCATCGCCCACCGGCTCTCCAGCCTGAAGCACGCCGACCAGATTCTGGTGCTGGATGCCGGGCGCGTGGTCGAGCGGGGCACCCACGAGCAGCTGCTGGCGCAGAACGGCGTCTACCGGGCAGTCTACGAAATTCAGTTCCGCGACCGTGAGTCTGAAGTGGCAAGGAGGGACGCGTAAATGGGCGCCGGCGAGATCAGAAGAGGCGGCGACCTGCACCACCGCAAGCGTCCCACGCTGAGCAAGAACGCAGGCCGCTTCTACTACGAGCAGGAGCAGCTCTTTGAGAAGCCCCTCGACTGGGGCCAGATCCGACGGATGGGGGCCTTCCTGCTGCCTTACGGCCGGACCATTATCGTCGCCCTGATGATGATGTTCCTGGCCACCGCCACACGCCTGGCTGTGCCCTGGCTCATCGCCCGGGCCATCGACGTGGCCATCTCGGATGAAGTCAGTGTCAACGGGCTCACCCGCTGGCTGTTGGACTACGACCAGCTGACCCGCCTGAACATCCTGGTGGGCGCCATGGCGGGTGTGCATGCGCTCAACTGGGGGGCCAACTTCTGGCGTATCCGCCTGACCAACTACGTGGGCCAGAAGGCGCTCTACGACCTGCGGCTGAAGCTGTTCAGCCACGTGCAGACGCTCTCGTTCAAGTTCTTTGACAGCCGGCCCGCCGGCTCCATTCTCGTCCGCATTACGAACGACGTGAACGCCCTCCAGGACCTGTTCACCAGCGGCATTATCTCCCTGCTTCAGGACATTCTCACGCTGGTCGGCATCGTCATCATTATGCTGACGATGCATGCGCCGCTGGCCCTCGTCTGCTTCGCCTTCCTGCCTGTGGTGGTGGGCATTACGGGGCGGCTGCGCCTGCGGATCCGCCGGGGTTGGCAGTTGGTGCGCATCAAGCAGTCACGGCTGGTGGCCCACATCGCAGAGGCCATTCAGGGCATTCGGGTCACCCAGTCATTCTGCCAGGAAGAGCAGAACAAGGACTTCGCCGGCGACATCAACGCTGACAACCGCTGGCACTGGCTCTCCGTCCAGCGATGGAACGCCTGGTTCAACCCCATCGTCGAGGTGATGGGCGCCGTGGGCACCATGGTGGTCTATTGGTACGGCACCCAGGTGCTGCGGGGCGGCGGCATTACCGTGGGCGACCTGGTGGCCTTCGTGACGTACATCGGCCAGTTCTGGGAGCCCATCAACCGGCTGACCAACCTGTACGGCAACCTGCTGGTGGCTACGGCCTCTAGCGAGCGCATCTGCGAGTACCTCGACACGGTGCCCACGGTGCCGGAGAAGGCCGCCGCTGCTGACCTGCCCCAGATCGAGGGCCGGGTGGAGCTGGACGACGTCGTTTTCGCCTACGAGGAGGGGCGCACGGCCCTGAACGGCGTCAGCCTCACGGTGGAGCCGGGCGAGACGGTGGCCCTGGTGGGCCACACCGGTGCCGGCAAGACCTCGATCATTAACTTGCTCAGCCGCTTCTACGACGTGCAGCAGGGCGCCGTCCGCATCGACGGGGTCGATGTGCGGGATGCCACGCTGGACTCCCTGCGGCACCAGGTCGGGATTGTGTTACAGGACACGTTCATCTTCAGCGGTTCCATTATGGACAACATTCGCTTCGGCCGCCTCGACGCCACCGACGATGAGGTCATGGCAGCGGCGAAGGCCGTGCGGGCGCACGAGTTCATCATGCGGATGCCGCAAGGGTATCAGACCGAGGTCAAGGAGCGGGGCACCCGGCTCTCCATGGGCGAGCGCCAACTGATTTCGTTCGCCCGGGCACTGCTGGCCAACCCCCGCATTCTGATTTTGGATGAGGCAACGGCCTCCATTGACACCCGCACGGAGATGCTGATTCAGGAAGCCCTGGCAGAGCTGCTGAAGGGTCGGACCTCGTTTGTCATCGCCCACCGGCTCTCGACCATTCGCGGGGCTGACAAGATTGTGGTGCTGGACCACGGGCGCATCGTGGAGCAGGGCACCCACGAAAGCCTCTTGGCGGAGCGGGGCGTCTACTACGGGCTGATTCAGGCTCAGTTCAAGTTCTTTGAGACCGCCTAGGAGCGGCAGCTCCTGCCCTTCAGGTCGAGGTAAGCAATCAGCCGGTCGCAGCCCCGCACATCACGGCGGGGCTGCTGCCGGCTGATTTTCTGCTGCATGACCTCCATTGACAGGTCCTCCGGGTGGACCACCATCAGCTCTACTTTGTTACGCACGCACAACCCACATCCCACAAGCACTGCCGCCACAACCCACAGCAGCCACCGTCAGAACCTGTTGATAGATTTGCTGGGGAACCGTCCTCGCGCGTTTCTGCAAGGAATACCGCTGACAGGTGTGGAACCCACAAATTACATGTTCGTAATGTTCGGCAGGGGTGACTGGCATGCAAGAGGTGGATTCGGCTCTCGAGCGAGCTATGAAACACATAGTCATGGGAGTCTCTTCCTCGGTCGGTGAGGCCTTCTTCGCCTCCCTGGCCGAGCATCTGGCCCGTGCGCTCGAGGTCGACATGGCTATGGTGGGCGAGCTGCTGCCCGGCGATGCCCCCCAGATCCAGACCATGGCCGTGTTCTTTGACGGGCAGCCCCGGCCTGATTTCCGCTATCTCCTGGCCGGCAGTCCCTGCGAAGAGGTCATCAGCAGCGGCGACTGCGCCTTCCCGCAGGGCGTCTACGCGCGCTTTCCCGAGGACGAGGCCCTCGCCTGGAAGGGCATTGAAGGCTACGTGGGCACCTGCCTCCGCGACTCAGCCGGCGCGCCCATCGGCCTGATTGCCGTGCTTCA
>Ga0196971_1001300_pt1 | contig 11757 bp, 12 predicted proteins | sample S1v_1013CmetaG_FD_148660 | JGI IMG/M metagenome (GOLD analysis project Ga0196971, IMG submission 148660) | Soil microbial communities from Anza Borrego desert, Southern California, United States - S1+v_10-13C | ecosystem: Environmental > Terrestrial > Soil > Desert | place: USA: California... | reverse complement strand
TGTGCCAACAGCACCGCTGGGTAGCTATGTCGGGACGGGATAACTGCTGAAAGCATATAAGCGGGAAGCCCACTCAAAGATTAGGTATCGTTATGAGGCTCCTAGTAGACTACTAGGTTGATAGGCTCTAGATGCACGCACAGTAATGTGTTCAGTCGAGGAGTACTAATATGCCCAGTCTTCTGTGCGGAATTCTGCACATCACACTGTTCAGTGAATGCAATGATTTCTATGCGTATTCGTTTCTAGCATCCAAGATGCCTAGAACGCTGGTGATTTATCTGAAGGGTCACACCCGTTCCCATTCCGAACACGGAAGTTAAGCCTTCAAGAGCCGATGGTACTCGCAAGGGGAGAGTAGGTTGTCGCCAGCGTTCTAGGCACCTTGTGTGCCTGGAATCAAAAAGCGCCTTTCGGGGCGCTTTTTGATTTTTCCGGCACACTTTCGTTTATACTGTCCGTATGTCCTGGGCCGCCCGACGCAAGTTCATCATCATCGCCTCGATCGTGGGGGTCATTGTCGCCGTGCTTGCGGTGACGGTGATCGCCATCGTGTACGAGACGCCGACGTGTACCGACGGGAAGCAAAACGCGGACGAGCGCGGTATCGACTGTGGCGGCGCATGCCTGTACCAGTGCCTTGCTGACGTGGAGCGCCCAACGGTGCGATTTGTGCGCCCTATATCCCCCCAGCCCGGGCGCTATGACGTAATCGCGTATATCGACAACCGGAATCCGTCGCTCGCGGCTCGCGGCGTGCGTGTGTCTGTTGAACTTTTTGATATGGATAGGATCTCGGTCGGTACCAAGGAAGCGACCGTCGATATTCCTGCGGGCGCGACCGTGCCTGTTTACATTCCAGAAGCGTATCGCGGGAACGCTGTAGTCGCGCAGGCCTTCCTCACAATAGACGAAGGAAGCATGCGCTTCTACGAGCCTCCGGTGCGACACACGCCCCCGGTCGTGTCCGCTATCGAAACCGAGCATTCGGGAGAGCCGCGCATCCGGGCGGTCCTTGATAACCCAACCGCGTATCCTATTTTCGATATACGACCAATCGCAACCGTGTTTGATAGAGAGGGGAACGCGGTGGCAGCAAGCCAGACATACCTCCCGCAGCTTGGCGCGCAGGGCGAGGCGCAGATCATCTTCGCTTGGAACCGTGCGTTTAGCGAGGCGCCTGCGCGGGTCGAGGTGCTGCCGGTTATACCGCTTCGCGAGCCATGAACGAGGTAGTGCGCGGCCGTCCGTTCTCAGCCGTTCGTGAGTTCTGGCCTCTCCTTGCGATAGGGGTTGCCATCTCGCTCCTGGGTATCCTTACCATGGATCCGTTTGGCGAAGGCGCGAGCTTCGCCGGACACCAGTTCCTGTCGCTTGTGATAGGGGTCGTCGCGTTCGTGGTCTGCGCATCGATCGATATGCAGTTTATTCGTCGTGCGCCTGTCATCATCGTGGGATACATCGGCGCCCTTATGCTCCTTGCGGCACTCCTCGTGCTTGCGCCTACCGTGATGGGTGCAAAGTCGTGGTTCTCTCTGGGCCCCATATCCTTGCAGCCGGCCGACCCAGCGAAGATCGTCTTCATCGCCGTCATCGCCAAGTACTTCTCGCGCCGCCATACGCAGATAGGAGACTTCTGGCACGTCATCGTCTCAGGCGCATACGCGGGCGCGATGATACTGCTTATCCTCGTGCAGCCTGACCTCGGTACCGCAGCCATCTTCTCGTTCGTGTGGTTCGGTCTCATCCTCGTCTCCGGGATTCCCATGCGGCACCTGATCGCGGTCGGTCTTGCAGGCCTCACGCTTGCGTCCGGGCTCTGGTTCTTCGGACTCCGGGAATACCAGCGGGACCGCATCATGTCATTCGTGAATCCCGCTGCCGATCCTACCGGCGCGGGGTATAACGCATACCAGGCGGTGGTGGCGACCGGTTCGGGGGAGGTCTTCGGGAAGGGGATCGGATACGGAACGCAAAGCAAGCTCCGTTTCCTTCCGGAATACCAGAGTGATTTCATATTCGCCTCGTTCGCGGAAGAGTGGGGATTCGTGGGCGTGGTGCTCGTCTTGTCCCTGTACGCGCTTCTGTTCTTCCTTTTGATACGCATCGCGCAGCGCTCGGCGACCAACTTTGATGCACTCTTTACTATCGGCGTGACGCTTCTTCTCATGAGTCACATGCTCGTGCACGTGGGCATCAACCTGGGCCTCCTGCCGGTCACCGGTACTACCACGCCCTTCATGAGCTACGGTGGCTCGCACTTGGTAGTGGAGTTCGCAGCCCTCGGCATCGTCGCGTCCCTTGCCCGGTACGCGCGCAGCGTCCCGAGGACGGCGGTTGACCAGGAGTATTTCGGCTAGTACAGCTTAAGCGTCTCGCGGACCATGCGGTCCTTGGAGAATCCCGCCTCCACATGTTCCTTGAGTGCTTTGGACATGCGGGTTACGAGCTCCGGACTCTCGAGGTACGCGCGCAGAGTTTCCTCAAGTGCGGTCACGTCCCCGGAAGGGAAGAGCATGCCGGTCTCTCCATCCTTCACGATTTCCGGTATGCCGCCTACGTTAGCGGCAGAAACGGGAAGTCCCGCAAGCCCGGCCTCAAGGAGCACGTAGCCGAGCGCTTCTGTGCGGGAAGGCAGGACGAAGATATCAAGCGCACCCAGGTACGCGGATGCGTTCTCGACATGCCCGCGTAGGCGGACGCGCGCTTCAAGCCCGAGCTCTCGGATAAGCTCCTCAAGTCGAGCGCGCTCGTGCCCGCCGCCGATGAGCATGAGGGTCGTCTCGGGATAGCGGTCAGCGATGTTAGCGAATGCGCGGATGAGGGTATCGAGCCGCTTGTTAGGGTGCAGCTCGGCGATCGATCCGATCCAGATAGGGAAGGAGATGTGCGGCGCGAGCATGAACCGCGCCTCTTCGCGCGTGAGGCACGCGCCCTCCTCGACGCCTAGGTGTATCACGACGAAGCGGTTATGCACGAGCGGCATATCCTTAGCGTGCTCCTTGATGGCATTAGAGACGCAGATGGTGTTATCGGTCAGAAGCACGGTCGCATAGTGCACGAGCCAGATGACCGCTTTCTGCCACGCGGGGCGGTCCTCATTGAACGCCCAGCCGTGCGCGGTGAAGATGATGCGGCGGGTGCCGATGATGCGTGCGGCAAGCCCGCCGATACCGGCCGCCTTGGAACTGTTGACATGGACCACGTCTGGAGCGAACTCACGGATGACCTTGAGGAGACGTAGGAAGGCACGGACATCGGACGTGATACCGATGTCGCGCTTGAACTCCGGGACAAAGGAGACCGTGATGCCTGCTGCCGTAAGGCGCTCGGAAAGCTCGCCCTCCTGGGTAGCTACCATGACCTCGTGTCCCGCGCTTCTGGCTGCGCAGGCCATATCAAAGACATAGCGCTGCGCCCCGCCCCAGCGGGCGAGCGTTATGACGTAGAGAATGCGCCGCCGTTCTGAAACTTCCGTGTCCATACCTTGGTACTATGCTATAACAACCATACTATCCTAATCCTCTCATTATGACGTTCGGGGGAACCAAGGCTACGGCCTACCTGTTTGCGGGCGACATCGCGGTGTTCGCTGCGTCGCTGTGGCTCATGCTGCTGGTGAGGTACGGGGCGCTCCCGAACGCCGACCTGCTTGCGCTCCACATTTCCTCCTTCGTGCTTCTGTTCGGGGTGTGGATCCTCGTCTTTTATATGGCGGGCCTCTACGGAAAGCGCGTCCTTCTGTTTAAGAAGGAGCTTCCTTCTGTCATCATCGCGGCGCAGGTCGCAAACGTATTGCTTGCCGCGCTCTTCTTCTTCTTCATGCCGATAGGCATCCAGCCGAAGACGAACCTCCTCCTGTATCTCGTCATCTCGGTCGTCATGGTGTTCCTCTGGCGGCTCGTCGTCTTCCCGCGCCTCACAAAGCCAGGCGCTAGAGAGCGTGCGGCACTTATCGGGGAAGGTGCGGAGGTCGAGGAACTTAGGAAGGAAGTGAATGCGCACGCTCGCTACCACATGGAGTTTCCGCTTCTGTTTACCGCCAAGGACCTCGCGGAGGACTTTGATACTTGTGCGAGGAAGCTTAGGGAAGAGCGGGTGTCGACCTTGGTGGTCGATACCGATCAGGACGCGTTGCGCCCATTCTTGTCCAAGGTATACGAGCTCTCGTTCGTATCACCGGGCTATGCGTTTCTCGACTTCTACCAGGTGTACGAGGAAGTGTTCGATAGGGTGCCTCTGTCGCTTTTGCAATACGACTGGTTCCTGAAGAACGTATCCTCTCCGGCCTCGAACTTCTACGAGTTCTTCAAGCGCGCGATTGATATCGCAGGCGGGCTTGCGATGGGCATGGTCACGCTCCTCATGATCCCGTTTGTATTCGCGGCTATGCGTCTTGAGGGCCCCGGCTCGCTCTTCATCGGACAGGAACGCATCGGCAGGTATGGCAGGCGGATGAAGGCATACAAGTTCAGAAGCATGAAGTTCAACAAATCGGCCTCCAGGGAGTGGACCGTGGAGGAGGTAGAAGAGAATCCGGTTACGAAGGTAGGCGCATTCCTGCGGGTCACCTCGCTCGATGAGTTCCCGCAGTTCGTGAACGTGCTCAAAGGCGAGCTCTCACTGGTGGGGCCCCGGAACGATATCGTAGGGCTCGGGGAGCGACTCGGAGAATCCATCCCGTACTACAACATCCGCTACATCGTGAAGCCTGGCATCACGGGATGGGCGCAGATCAACCAGCAGTACGAGCAGGGGAACCTGAGCCCCCAGTCCATAGAAGAGACCAAGACCAGGCTCGCGTACGACTTTTACTACATCAAGAAGCGCTCGCTCGTCCTCGATATCGTCATCGCGCTCAAGACCGTGAAGCGCATGTTCTTCAGGGTCAGTAACTGGTAGGCTCTACGCATATATGAAGCACACGCTATTTATCACGGGCGCAGCAGGGTATGTCGGCGGCATGCTCGTCGAGCAGTTCGCCGCACGCGAAGATGTCGAGCGCATCGTGGGACTTGATAAGGAGCCGTTCCCAGAGAGCCTCCAAGGCATCGAGAAGCTCGTGTACATCTGTGCCAACACCGCGGATGATTCTTGGCGCGAAGAGGTCGCGGGCTACCAGCCGGACATAGTCATCCATACCGCCTGGCATATCCGCGAAGTGTATGGCGACCGGGCGATCACCTGGAAGTGGAACATCGATGGTTCGGACAACGTCTTTGATTTCGCATTTACGTCGCCGACTGTTACGCGGCTCGTCCACTTCTCGACGGTCGCGTCCTATGGCGCGTTCCCAACGAACACGCTTACCGACTGGTATCGCGAGGAGGATCCGTTCAGGAAGTCGCAGTACCTCTATGCCGAGGAGAAGCGTATCACGGAAGAGCATCTGAAGGAGAAGTACGATGCTGCGAAGACATCGGTAGACGTGTCCATCATTCGTCCGGCTGCGATCACCGGCCCGCGCGGCCGCTACCAGCGCATACGCTTCGGCCTACAAGCCGCGCTTTCCGGAAGCCTTAAGGGACAGAAGTCCTTCTTCTATGACCTCATCTCAGCGATGGTCTCCTGGGTGCCGGTGACGCCCGGGTGGCTTCGGCAGTACGTGCATGAGGACGACATCCTCGGCATCGTCGAGCGCCTTTCGTTCGGGGAGCGCGTGGCAGGGTACGAGGTCTTCAACGCGGCACCTCCAGGCCAGGCCGTGCTTGGCCCAGATATGGCGAAGGCGGTAGGGAAGCGGACGCTCCATGTCTCTCCCTGGATGGTGCGCATCCCGTTCTTCTTCCTCTGGCATCTTTCCCGCGGCAAGGTCCCTACCGCACCAGGAAGCTGGCGCGGGTACTCCTATCCGATCGGCGTCCATGGCGAGAAGGTGACGAAGAAGCTCGGCTACCGGTACCAGTACAAGAGCTTCGACGCGTTCTACTACACCAACGGCAGGTACGAGAAGTACGTTCCGGAAGAGCATCGAAGGCATAAGAACGCATGATCATCAACGGGAAAGCAGTGGCCAAAGAGGTGCTCACGCAGGCGCGCATAGAGGCGGAGCGTCTTCCATCGCCCCCGACATTCGCGGCATTTGTGGTTGCCCCGTCGACAGCAACACGTTCATATTTGAAAGTGAAGGAGCGTCAGGCTATGGAAGCTGGCGTACAGATGATCGTCCGCGAGCTATCGAAAGAAAGCACGACAGAGGAGATCATCGACGAGGTGCAAACTGCTCCCGAGGACGCGATAATCGTGCAGCTCCCGCTCCCGGAGCATGTCGATATGATGCGCGTGCTCGAGGCCATTCCGGAAGACAAGGACGCTGACGTTCTCTCACCCGTGGCGCGTACGCATGGACAGGTCATGCACCCGATCGCCGCGTCCGTGAAGCACATGCTCGAGCTCGGTGCGGTCGCGGTATCTGGCGCGCACGCCGTGGTAGTGGGGCAGGGATGGCTCGTAGGCCAGCCGGTCACTGCATGGCTAGCCGAGGCTGGCGCTGAGGTGCATACCGTAACCAAGGAATCCGGTGACCTTGAGCTGATGGCGCCCGCCGCAGATATCATCGTCTCAGGCGCAGGAAGCCCGGGAATCATCACCCCAGACCTTGTGCGGGAAGGTGCCGCGGTCATAGATGTAGGAACGAGCGAGCTCGGGGGCTCTATCGCAGGTGATGTGGCGCCGGAGGTGGCGGACAAGGCCGGCCTCTTTACCCCTGTCCCAGGCGGCGTTGGACCTCTCGCGGTCGCGTACCTCATGAAAAACGTGGTCCATCTGGCCGGTTTGAAAAACCAGGATAACGGCGTACACTAGCCTTCATGAATTCCGGTATCGCGCGCATCCTTCCGGCGCTCCTGGTCCTCCTCGTTTCAGGTCTCCTTGCATGGTTCGTGCTCTCGACGAACGCGCCCGATAGCCCGTACCGGGTGAAGCTAGGACTCGATCTAGCGGGCGGTACCGAGCTCGTGTACCGCGCGGATACCGCAGGCGTCCCAGGCGATACGCAGGGCGCCCTGAACTCGCTCCGGGACGTGATTGATAGGAGGGTGAACCTCTTTGGCGTCGCGGAGCCCGTGGTGCAGCTTGAGAAGGGAAGCGCGGTCGCCGGGAACAGCGAGGACCGGCTTCTCGTCGAACTTCCGGGCGTGACTGACGTAGAGGCTGCGGTCGCGGCGATCGGTGCGACGCCGGTGCTCGAGTTCAAGCTCGGAAATCTTGAGGCTGGCACTTCGACCGAAGCGTTCACTCCGACCGGACTTACCGGCAGGTACCTTAAGAACGCGGAGCTCGTATTCAACCAGGGCATGGGCGCAGCAGGTGAGCCGACCGTGCTCCTTAATTTCAATGACGAGGGCGCTGAGCTCTTCGAGACCATCACCACCGAGCACACCGGCGAGGTACTCGGCATCTTCCTCGATGGCGAGCCTATTTCCGTACCGGTCATACGCGAGCCCATCCCAGGCGGCACGGCAACCATTAGTGGCGGCTTCACGCCAACCGAAGCGAGGGACCTCGTACGGAGTCTCAACTTTGGCGCGCTCCCGGTGCCTATCGAGCTCGTATCCTCTAACTCGGTGGGCCCTACCCTGGGCGCGGCTGCATTTGATGCAGGACTCATAGCCGGCCTCATCGGGTTCGCGTTCGTCGCTCTCTTCATGACGCTCTGGTACCGTCTTCCAGGGCTGGTCGCGTCGGTAGCGCTCGTGGTCTACATCATCGTCAACCTCGCGATCATCAAGTTCATCCCCGTCACCCTGACCGCCTCAGGTATCGCCGGGCTCATCCTCTCGATCGGCATGGCGGTGGACGCCAACGTGCTTATCTTCGAGCGCATGAAGGAAGAGCTGAAGGGCGGGAAGGGCGTGCGGGAGGCGCTCACGATCGGCTTCGGGCGGGCGTGGCCTGCTATCCGGGACGGACACCTCACCATGATCCTCTCGTCGATCATCCTCTTCTGGCTCGGCACCTCCATCGTCCAGGGATTCGCGCTCGTGTTCGGGTTCGGCGTCATCGTCTCCCTTATCACCGCGGTCTCCGTGACCCGCGTATTCCTGAAGGCGATCCTGCCGGAGGATATGCAGGGCGCCTCCCGGACGCTCCTTTCTTCCGGGTTCACGCTTAAGCCATAGCCTATGACCATCGTCCGCCACCGCAAGATCCTCTTCACCCTCGCCGCTCTCATTACTGCGGCAGCCATCGGTGCTATCGCATACTTCGGACTTCCGCTCTCCATCGAGTTCACGGGCGGGTCATTGGTCGAGGTAGCGTACGAGGGCGAGCGGCCAGACCTCGCAACCATAAAGGAACAGGTCGATGCGGCCGGCTTTTCCGACACTGTCGTCAGGGAGAGCGGCGAGAACGGCGTCCTTCTGAAGACCCATACGCTCTCCCCGGAAGAGCACACACGCCTCCTGATCGCGCTTGATAAGGGTGCAGGCACGACGACCGAGCTCCGTTTCAATTCCATCGGGCCTTCCTTGGGCGCCGAGCTCATGTCCAAAGCGCTCTGGGCGCTTGCGGCAGTCATACTCGCGATCGTCCTCTATATCGCGTGGGCATTCAGGAGGGTATCGCGCCCGGTCTCCTCATGGGTGTACGGCGCCACGGTCGTTCTCATCCTTTTCCATGACGTGCTCGTCTCAGCCGGCCTCTACGCTTTTTGGGCGCACCTCACGGGCGCGCAGGTGGACTCGTTGTTCGTGGTCGCCATCCTCGCCATTCTCGGTTACTCGGTGAACGACACCATCGTCATCTTCGACCGCGTCAGGGAGAACCTAAAGAAGAATGACGAACTGAACGTCGCGGAGCCGTTTGAGGAGGTGGTAGGCAGGTCGGTCATGGAGACGCTCACGCGCTCCATCAATACCTCGGTCACGACCTCGCTCGCACTTATCGCGCTTCTCATCGTCGGCAGCCCGGCCACCTTCAACTTCGCGCTCGTGCTTCTCGTGGGCGTTGTCGTGGGTACCTATTCCTCGATACTCGTCGCGGCACCCCTCCTCATCCCGCTTGCCAAGGTGTTCAAGCAAAAGCCTAAGAAGGACTAGCCCATGATCATCGGCCTAACCGGATCGTTCGGTGCAGGGAAGGGAACGGTGGTCGAGTATCTTATCGAGCGCGCTGGTTTTTCCCACTATTCCGCAAGCGGCTTCATCACCGAGGAGATCGTCCGTCGTGGCATGCCCGTGAACCGCGATTCCATGATCGAGGTCTCTAACGACCTGCGCGCGACGTTCGGTCCTTCACACATCATCGACTCCCTGTATGAGCGGGCGAAGGAGAAGGGCGGCGATGCCATTATCGAGAGCCTGCGCGCGGTCGCCGAAGTGCGGCGTATCAAGGAGCTCGGGGGCGTCGTCATCGGTGTCGACGCAGATCCGCGTATCAGGTACGAGCGCTCCGTCACGCGGGGCAGCGAGAAGGATGACGTATCCTTTGAGAAGTGGCGCGACCAGGAGCAGCAAGAGTCGAACCCGGACGACCCAACGAAGCAGGACATCTTCGGCTCTCTCCGCGAATCGGATTACCTCGTGAACAACAACGGCACGCGCGAGGAGCTCGAAGAGCAGATCGAGGCTGTGTTAGCAGAGATTCGTGCTGCTAGCGAGCGCTAGGAGATAACCGTTCCGACGAAATCCTTGCCGTCTAGATAGTTCTCGAACTCATCGAGACGGTGCCCATTCATGACCGCAACCTCAAGGCGTATGGCCTCAGCCTCGCGCGCGGCGACGGGATCGAACGGGGAAGAGAGGCCCGGATCCCACTCAGCAGGAATAAGGGCGCGGAAGTCCTTCCATCCAATCTTCTCGATTTTCTTAGCCTCCGGGTTCTTCCTCGGGTCATCCGTATACACGTAGTCGATATTGGAAAGGTTCACCATCTTCTTGGCGCCAAGCTTGCGTGCGGTCTCCACGGCGCATAGGTCGGTGCTGTTCCCGGGTCGCCAGCCTGCGCCGATGATGACGGGATAGCGGGTGGAGACATGTCGCGTAGGATTCTTCACGAGCTTCGGCTGCGCATGCTCCTTGAAGAGCGCGCGGAAGAGGTGCGCGTTAAGGCGCGTGGAGTGTATGCCGAGCCAGTCGACGTCCTCGCGCGTGAGTTCGCCGCGCGCCTCGGTCGCCGCGTCCTGGTACCTGCGCGCGAGCCTGCCGCCGCCGGTGATGATGTAAAAGGAGAAACCCTCATCCAGCTTCTTGAGGATGAGGGTGCGGAACCTTGCGAGGAAATCGGTGTCTATCTGATCGGGAACGATCAATGAGCCTCCCACGGACACGACAACGTATTCACGCTTCTTCGGGCGTAACATAGGCAAGGTGACGGCTTCAATCCATCATACGCCTGTGAGAGGCGAGCGCAACTTGTGGAATGTAAAAATCGTTTCGAAACGAAACAGGGACCGCGGCTGCGGTCCCCTTCGATTCAATGTAGCCCGATTCCGAGCAGCCCTTTGATGCGGTCCGTGTCCGCGTCCATGGCCTCCTTGCTTCCGTAACGGTTCTCCATGATCGCAAGCACGGTCTCCCATTTGAGCACGAAGAGCATTTTGAACGCTTCGGTCTCGGTCTGGGTGAGCGTCCTGTCGCCCCCAAGGTGCTCGAAGACCCGGTCGACGAACCCTTCGATGGTCTGGCGATCCTCATCAGTGTCTATCTCACGCATAGCCTTCCTTCTCCCTAGTCCGCTGGCCACTATAGCCCTTATATAGGCCCTCGTATAGCGCTTGACGGGGTAGGGGTGTTCCTATAGTATGTAGGAACTGCCCCCACAAGGGGCGGGCGTTTCTTTGCTCTTCGAAAACTACATAAAATCTAGATCTAAGGTTGGAAACATGAGTTTTCTTGTGTTCCGCCTATTCTTAATTAGAGTTTGATCCTAGCTCAGGATGAATGCTGGCTGTATGGATAAGGCATGCAAGTCGAACGGACCGCAAGGTCAGTGGCAGACGAGGTAGTAACACGTAGGTACGTACTCCCAAGTCGGGTATAGCCAACCGAAAGGTTGGGTAATCCCCGATGGTCCCGCAAGGGTAAAGATTTATCGCTTGGGAAGCGGCCTGCGTAGTATCAGCTTGTTGGTAAGGTAATGGCTTACCAAGGCTACGACGCTTAGGGGAGGTGAGAGCCTGACCCCCACCGATGGGACTGAGACACGGCCCATACTCCTACGGGAGGCCGCAGTCGAGAATCTTCCGCAATGGACGAAAGTCTGACGGAGCGATACAGCGTGGTGGACGAAGTGCTTCGGCACGTAAACACCTTTTATGTGGGACGAAATTATTGACGGTACCACATGAATAAGGGGCTCCTAACTCTGTGCCAGCAGGAGCGGTAATACAGAGGCCCCAAGCATTATCCGGAATCATTGGGCGTAAAGGGTGTCTAGGCGGTCATGTTAGTCGTTTGTAAAATCCGGGGGCTCAACCTCCGGCCCGCGAGCGAAACGGCATGACTAGAGGTTGGAAGAGGTGCGTGGAACTCACGGTGTAGGGGTGAAATCCGTTGATATCGTGGGGAACACCAAAGGCGAAGGCAGCGCACTGGTCCAAATCTGACGCTCAAGCACGAAAGCCAGGGTAGCGAATGGGATTAGATACCCCAGTAGTCCTGGCCCTAAACGTTGCTCGCTCGCTTTGCGGAGTATCGACCCTCTGCGAGGCTAAGCTAACGCGGTAAGCGAGCCGCCTGGGTAGTACGAGCGCAAGCTTAAAACTCAAAGGAATAGACGGGGACTCGCACAAGTGGTGGATCATGTGGCTTAATTCGT
>Ga0196971_1001299_pt1 | contig 11760 bp, 11 predicted proteins | sample S1v_1013CmetaG_FD_148660 | JGI IMG/M metagenome (GOLD analysis project Ga0196971, IMG submission 148660) | Soil microbial communities from Anza Borrego desert, Southern California, United States - S1+v_10-13C | ecosystem: Environmental > Terrestrial > Soil > Desert | place: USA: California... | reverse complement strand
AATCGCCTCCCGCAGGCCCTCAACCCCCTGGGGGTAACTGATGCGCCGCTTCTGTAGTGCCTCATCCAGTTCCCGCCGTTCCGCCCGAAGCTGGTCCCGCTCACTGCGCAGACCCTGCAGCGCGATGACCGCCTGATCTCCCAGCCGCTGCAGCAAGTCGGCCACAGGGTTCAGGTCTACTGACGGCGCGGTCAGGTCGCCCGCAGCCAGGGGCCGGAGCCCCTCACAAGCAGCCGCCAACAGGGCGGCATCGCCCTCCGCACCGGCGGGGAGGCGACTTAGGATCGCGGCGAGGGCCTGAAGCTGGCGCCTCACTTCGGCGGACAGTTTCTGCCCTTCGGCCTGCAACTCGGCCACACGCTGCCTGAGCCAGGACAGCCGCTGCTCAATTGCTTGCAGCGCCTCGTATGCGGCGTTACGGGCCCGTGCGTCATACAGCGACTGCAGCTCCTGCCGCAGATCCTCCAGGTTACGCACCAACCGCTCCTGTTCGACCTCTGCGGTTGCTTTTTGCCGCAGAGACTCTGCCCGCTCCTCCTTGAGACGCTCTACATCCTCCCCCACATACTCGCGGGCGGCCCGCAGGACCACGTACTGCTGAATGGCGGCCGTGCGCTCCAGCTCAGTTTTCGCCGAGTGCTTTTCCATGATGTCGGCAAGGCGGGTGAGCTTCTCTTTGGTCTGCTGCACCAACACATCGTACTGTCGGTACTGCCGGAAGTTCTCCAGCATGGCATCAATCCGAACCTCGCGCGGGTCCAGTACGTACTCATACACGAACTTCCGGATATCGGTGATCGGGTGAAAGGCCAGTCCCTTAATGATGAGGGCGAAGAACCGCTCGTCCAGGTGGCCTAGCTGTGCCCGTAAGGCTGTTCTATAGGCAGCAACCGAAGCGAAAGCCTCGCCGTGGCGCTTGCCCTTGACCACGGCCTTGAACTCTGTTACGCTCCGTGGCCTGTTTTCATCTACAAATGCGGCGTCGTCCAACTCGCCCACGTAACGGAAGAACTGGGGTGTGTCCGGCTCCCCGGCCAGGGTATCCACCGCCACCCCCACCACGAAGCTGTCGCCGCGGACTGTGTCGCGAAACTCCAGGGCTACATAGCTGGTGAAGTCGCCGCTGCGCAAGTAGCCCATCGACTCGCCACCTTCGGCATCATCGCGGCCGGTACGGCATCGCAAGTAGCCCTTCAGGTCGCGATTGGTTTCGTCATGTGCGGAGATGTTGAACCTCACCTTCCGCTGATCGGCGATGAGGGCGAACTGTATGGCGTCAAAGATGGTGGACTTCCCCGAACCGTTATCGCCAGTGATCAGAGTGGACCCGCGCAGGCGGATGGTCTCGTTGACGAAGTAGTGCCAGTTAACCAGCTTGATCCCCGTCATCCACTTCAGCGGGCTCACCCCCATCCACGTAGGCGTTCAGGCGGTCATGCAGGTCCTGCAGCCCATCTAGCTTCACGGCGAACAGCAGCGACGGGTAGAGCTTGATCCGGCAGCGTGGGTCGGTGATGTCTTCGTCCATCACATCGACCAGAGAGAACCGGCGAAAGAGGGTAAAGGCGTCCCGCAGGTGCTTCTTCTCCACCACAGCGCGTTCCCGCACCCGAAGGGACAGGGCCTTGTCGTGGATATCCTGGACCTGGCAGACGATCTCATCGGTGATGGTCAGTTCCCGGCGCTTCTCCTCGTAGATCAGCCGCAGCAGCAGGAGGAGCACGCTCTCCATCAGGCGGAGCTGCAGACGGGCCCCTCCCTGGCGGTGGATGACCTGCACAACACCGTACGCGCGGTCGATCAGTAGCTCCCAACGAATGATTCGCAGGTAGCCGGAGAGGATGGCCTCATGCCGCTCCACGAAATAGTAGTCGCGCCGCGATTCATCCTGCTGCTTGACGAGAAACGTGGAAGTCAGGAGCCGACCGATAATGCGGGCAAAGTCGTCCCGCTCCCGCTGGTTCAACTGCTCGTATGACGCAACCCACTCCACGGGCAGAACGCCTCACTTTCGGCGGATGCGGATGTTCTTGAACGAGAATCGGCCTGTCTCGCAGCGCTCGCCCCGCAGGTCTACGCCATAGCTGACCCGCCGGCTGCGCCCATAGGCGGCCACGTAGATCAGCCGGATGAAGTCCTCGGTCGAGTTGATGCCCAGGTCAGACGCCTGCATCTCCCGGTGGCCGCCCAGCCGGGCAAGCACGTAGTCGTTGATGCGTCCATAGGTCAGCTTCTGGGCCAGGCGTTCCCGCAGGCGCTGCTGGGCCGCAGCCCGGTCCGCCACGGTAACCTCCGGTGCGTCCAGGGGCTGGGGCTTGAGCTGGCGCCGGGCCGCCCTTGGGGTGAAGAGCGAAGAGTCTTCCCAGGTCTGCAGGGTATGAAGTGCGAACAGCCCCTCCCACTCAGCGGGCCATGGCTGCTCGGGGGCGAGGGCGCCGGCCCGCAGTTGGCCGCCGAGGAGTTTCAGCAGATGCACCAGGCGTCCTTCCACATCGCCACCCGTGCTCAGCAGATAGCGTACATGCTCCAGGGAGGCCTTCGCGTACTGGGCGTTGCGGCGGTCGATTTCGTCGATGAGGGCGTCCATCTGCTCGTAGCTGTGCCGCAGGAAGGCCAGTTGCGACTGGATCTGCTCTTCGGCAGCTTCCTGGGACGGCTGGCGGCCCCGGCGCACATCGTCGGCCGCGGTGGCGGAGAGCCACCCAGGGGAGGCCAGCCAGGTGTCGATGCGCTCCAGAATGCGAGGACGGTACTTGGAGACATTGTCCGTGGTCTTCAACCGGTGGTAGCTTCGGTCGAGGACCTCCAGTTTGTAGTCACCGAAGTGCATGGCCAGGATGGCGCTGGGCTCCTTCTCCTGGAGCAGCTTCTCCGTGTAGCGCTTGATGTTGTCGTGGAGCGATTTGAGATCGCGCACGAGCTGATGGGTCTGGTCACACGCTTTGGCAATGGCCAGGCCAGGGTTATGCTCGGCTTCTGGACTGGTCAGAGCCACATAGGTGGCCAGGACATAGCCGGCGTACTCCTGACGCTCCTGGCGGCGAAGCTTGTCCAGGGTATCGAGCACGGCGATGGCGTAGTCTCGCAAGTTCACATACTGCTGGTAGTCACTGCGGGTCTCCACATCCAGCCACTCGGTCTCCTGCAGGCGGCGAAGCACTGCCCCGGCCTTGTCGCGCGAGGAAAGGCCGCCGAGATCCTCATCCGCCAGCTCCTCGGTTTCCAGGTAGGCGGCGGCCGCGTCAACCACAGCCTCACGGGGTGTTCCGTAGAGTTCCTGCTTGTGCAGATCGTAGATGAGGAACAGCACATGGGCGTACACGGACTTCGAGGGGGAGGCGAGCACGCTGAAGAAACGGTCGGGGATGAGCGAAAAGAGTTCCATAGGCAGATCACCAGGGCATTGGATTCGAGACGGCCATGGTTTTCCCTGTGTGCTGGAGGCTCTGCTTGAGTCAGCAGCGAATGCTCTTCGCCTAATGATGTAACGATGGGGGCAGCAACGTGTATACATTGGCCGACCTGCTCAAGGAAGCTTCTGACCACCGGTTAACCCATATGATGAGCCGGCATGGCATAGCTGGGACAGCCCTGACCCGCGTGCAGATGCAGGAACGGCTCACCGGTCGCCTTTCGGACCCTCTCTACCGTCGTTCATGCCTGCAGGAGCTCTCGCCGCCCCAAGTACTTGCCCTACGCTACGCCATGGTCCATGGTGGATGGCACCGTGGACGTCAAGCCCCGTCTGACGTGCTGGGCAAGGATGCCGAGTCCCTTGCGGACGACCTGCGGACGCTCGGATTCCTGGGCAACAGTTCGGTTCCCGAAGAGATCGCCCGGGTTAGCGTACAGCTGTGGGCAGAAGCCTTGGTCTGGGCAGGCTCGCCCCCGCAAGGAATGGCCACCCCCGACCCAACGGGGCCGGGGGCCATACGTGACCTGGTCGCCATGCTTGCCATGGCCGGGCGCAAGGGCCTGCCCATGACGCAACAGCAGTCGATCTTCCGGAAAGCGACTGATGAACTGCTGCGCTCCATGGAAGGTGGCATGACGCCTGAGAACGATGAGCTCTTGAGCATCCTCATCGACTACGCCAGCGCCCGGGGCTTGATCGGTGTTACGACTTACGACAGCACTGGCCCGAAGCCCAAGCTGGGGGTAGCGCCCACCGCCCGGGTGGAGACCTGGCTCCAGATGTCCTGGAGCTCCATCTGGGCCGATATGGCAGCCTTCCTCATCGATGGGCTGCGGTCAGAGTTCGGGGGCTGGTCCGTGGTGCTGCAGATGCTGGCGCAGGCCCCAGCCGGGGCCTGGCTGGACGAGTACCGGTGGGCAGATTCGCTGGACAGCCTGTCCAATAAGCAGGACTGGCCTCCCCTGCACCGCGGAGCTCTCGAGAACTTCCTGTCTAGTATGGAGCGGCTTCAGTTGGTCCAGCGGCATGAGCAGTCGGGGCAGCGGCCGACGTTGGTGCGGGCTACTCCAGCCCTGCTGGCCATTCTGGGCGGAAGACTGCCCAACCTGCCCGCGGCTGAGGAGCATTTCGTGGTGCAGCCGACGTTCGCCGTGGTAGCTCCCAAGACCCTTTCACCGGCCGTGCTCTATCGCCTGGAGCAGTTGACTGAGGACCGCACGGCCGACCGGGTGTTGCAGTACACGCTCTCCTTCGGCAGCCTGCGGCCCGCCATTGAGGGCGGGGAGAAGGCCGAGGCCATTGTTGGCTTCTTTGAGGCACACAGCAAGACACCCCTGGCCCCCAACGTAGTGGCGGAGTTGCGCCGCTGGACGGGCAAGGGGACGCAGGCGCGGTTTGAGTCGGTCATGCTGCTGCGACTGGCCGATCCCCACGCGGCCGCCATGTTGATGGCCGACAAGAAGGTCCACGGGATGGTACTGTCTGCCGTCTCGCCCACCGATCTCATCGTGGACGCCGGGGCAGTGGAGAAGATCCGCAAGCGCCTGGGCGATCTGGGCATGGTAACAGCTCCAGGCATCGGGACTCCTGGCGCGACACCCGAACCCGCTGCGGCCTTTCCGGCCACGGCTACCCGTCGGGAGAAGCCTCAGCCCTTCTGCACACCGGCCACGTCAGTGGAGCGCTGGTTTGGCGGGCCGCTGGCGCCAGCCCCTTCCGCTCCCACTCCCGCTGCTCCCGCAAAGGCTCAGCCGGCGGCCAAGAGCAGGGTGCCTGCCAATCAGGCGGAGTGCGCCGCCTGGCTCCGGTCCCATGCGGCGGCTCGTCAGACGGTGCGGATCGGGTACGACAGCGAGGGTAGCGTAAAGGAGTACGCGGTGCGCCCGGAGCGAGTGTTGGGCGACCGGTTGGTGGGCTTCTGCGAAGAATCCGGCGGTGAGCGCACCTTCAAGCTGGCCCGAATCAGAACGGTCGATCTCGCGAAGGGCGTGAAGGTGTGAACCGCAACGAGACCATTGGCAAGATCACAGCGGTGGCTGAGTCACAACTGAAGGCCAGAGGGCATGTGGCCACCATAGACGTGCTGGTGCAGATGGGCTGGTTGTCGCCGAAGGATCTCGAGGCGTGGCGCCACCGGCGGGTGCCCTGTCTGGAGCAGGTGGTTCACTGCAGCATTCCGCGGCTGAACGTCGCGCTGAAGGCCATGCGGGCACACCTGCGCGCCATAGGGATTCGCCCTTCGTGGACGGCCTACATGTCCTGGGGCAAAGGGGCCAAGGTGCGCCTGCAGTTCAGCCGGAGCGGCGAGGCCACCATTGAGGAGGCTTACGCCAGCCACTGGGTGCCGGACAGCCGCAAGACCCCACCGGCCAGGCCAACTGCGCCAATTCGACCGGATTTGTCCGACGTGCCAGATGAGGACAGCGACCCAATTCCCTTCTAGACCGGGCGGTCAGCCAGAGGGCTAGACGGGCGAATACAGGACCAGAATCGCGTATCGTTGGCATTCGGTCGGAGGCATTGGGCAACTCCTCGCTGAAGAGAATGCGAGTTGGGCATACTTCCCTATGGTGGCGACCGCCCCGCTTTGATTGGGTATGTCAGTTGGCTCGGTTGGTGTTCCGATGGTTAACTCGAGAAGAAACGAATGGCAGAGGCCGTTAGAAGCACTACAGCCACGAGTTCTTCGAGTGTGATCTCGACATGAACCTTCATGATGTTTGCCACCTCCCTCCGTGGAGGCGACCTCCAACCAGATTATACCAAACGTGTGTGGCATCGCCAACAGAACCTTTCGACAAAAGTCGGGAGGTTCTTCAACTGCCCGCGGCCGTTCTGTTGTTGCTACGGTGATTGTTCATGGGACGGAACTGGCCGCCGCTTTGACGGAGACCCGTTGGACGAGGATGGTGACCCGCTCCATACGGGAGCAGACGTGGAAACCCGGTATGGGTCAATGGGCAGAACGTCAGTACCGGTACAGATAGCCGGGCCGGGGTCACGAGACCCCGGCCCCTTCCATTGGCTAGTGCACCTTCTTCGTCACGTTCCCCCCGTCGCAGACCAGCGCGGCGGTCTTGCCGTCAATCCGGGTCTCCAGGCGGACCCGACGGCCCCAGAGCTGGTGCACGTAGGGCAGGGTCTTCTCGGCGTACTGCATGTCGAGGTCCTTGCCGTCGTGGTAGTGCTTGAGGTACAGCTCACGGCGACCTTCGAAGTCTCCGTCTTCCACCACGATATAAGGTATACCATGATTGATCAGGTTGACAGGACCATATCGGGACCTGCAGGCTTAGTGCTACCTGCCTTGGCGAGCGGTCTGCATACACGTGAAGTGCACAGCATCCGGCCTCGCCGGTGGCTGCGTTGGTGGGACGCCACTACCGTTCCGACGTCAGTCTTCCCATCAGCCTTGGCAACAGCAGCACCAGGACCAGCGCTGCGGCCGACAGCCCCGCGACTGCACCCCACACAAATGGCGTGGTGTGCACCCGGTTCATTACGGCGCTGGTCAGGGGAATCTCGCCGCCGCCAATCACAAGGTTGTACCGCAGGGCGAAGACACCCGCGAGACTAAGCACAGCGGCCACTACAGACCCCACCCCGCTGCGCCGCACCGGGCCGAGCAGCAGAAGAAGCAGCGGAAGCAGCATGCCCAGGGCCACCTGCACCCACAGGAACGAGACCTGCCGCGGCCCGGTCACGAACAGCCGGACCGCAATCTGGCCGGAGGCGGTGCCCGTGAACAGCACCAGGAAGTGCAGGCCGAGCATCACCAGTTCAGCGCCCACCAGCCACGCCTTTAGCGAATGCAGCGCCGACAGGCCGTGCCCCTTTTCCAGGCCGGACACGCCCGATGTCCATCTGGCAAGGGCCATGAGCAGCGCCATGCCCGCCACCAGGCCCGAGACTACGAAGAGCACCGGGACTAGGCCGGAACTCCACAGCGGACGGTCCCGCACGGCGGCCAGCAGCAGGCCCGTGTACAGGCCCAGACCCAGGGCCGGGGCCATGCCAATGGCGCCCACCAGCCTGGCGAGCCGGTGGTTCCGCCAGAGCAGCAGAATCAGGGCGGCCAGCACCAAGCCGTAGCCGATGAGGATTACGCTGCCCCACGACATGACCGAACTGGGGTTGTAGTAGAGCAGCATGTGTATGAACCGGCTGGGCTTGCCCAGGTCCAAAATGAGGGCCAGCACCGCTGGCAGATAGGTAGCCATGGCCATGGCAGCAGCGGGGCGGGCCAGGGGCCGGAACCGCTCCAGCCCGGCAAAGAGGCTGGCGGCAGCGACCAGGAAGAGACCCTGGCTCAGGCCCGCCAGGAACAGGTAGAGCACGATCAGAACGCCAAAGGGAGCCTCATGCTGGACAATGCTCATATCCATGGTGGCTTACCTCCTCCCCGCTTTCTGCCCGGGGCCGATGCCCTCCATCGACTCATCCAGCCCGATGTAGAACACGGAAGGGGCGGTGCCCAGTTCGGGCCGCAGGGGCTGAACCGAGTGGGTCCGCATAAGGCGGCTGACCTCGCTGTTCGGGTCGTTCAGATCGCCGAAGTAGCGGGCATGGGCGATGCAGGTGCTGACGCAGGCAGGCAGGAGCCCCGCGTCCGTACGATGGGCGCAGAAGGTGCACTTGTCCGCGGTGCCTTCCCGCGGGTCGATATACCGGGCATCATGCGGGCACGCGGCCAGACAGTACCGGCAACCGGTGCAGCGCTCCTTGTTGATCAGCACGGCACCGCCTTCGCCCTTCTGGGAGGCGTTGACCGGGCAGACCTGCTCACAGGGAGCGTTGTCGCACTGGTTGCAAAGGCGGGGCAGCTTGACCCGGGTGACCTCGGGGACGGACCCCTTGTCGTTCTCCTGAACCCAGGACCGGAAAGCTCCCACCGGGACGTTGTTCTCCATTTTGCAGGCGACGGTACAGGCATGGCACCCGACGCACCGCCGCAGGTCTATGACCATGGCATTGCGCTTGGGGGCTGCGCTCATGACAATTCTCCCTTCCCCCAACTTCCAGACTCAAACTGGTCCAGGTCCGCCTGGACCCAGGCCGCTGCCGCAGACGCGACTCCGGCATAGAACCCCGACCCGCACCCCGCCGTGAGCGCAGCATAGTCGCTCATCCACCGGCTCAGGTGCCGCTCCAGGAACTGCTGGTAGGCCATAAAGGCTAGCTCAAAGCCTACGTGGTCTGGCAGGCGAATGGACCGCAGCGGTGCGTAGAGTGCCAGCTCCCAGGGGTCGAAGCCCACGGCGTCGTAGGCGGCCGCAACCTCGTGGCTCTCCGGGCCCATGAGTGAGCCGAAGGTGGTCTTGCCCTGGTCCACCGTCCGTCCGGCCACAGCCGACTCGAACGGCGGCACATAGCGCCCGGAGGCAGGCACGAAGAACCGGTCATAGTACTCCTGCCGAATGTGGCGCATGGCCCCCGAGAGCGACCCCTCATCCATATCCGCCAACAGGCAGAGTGCCTGACGGGCCGTACGCACGAGGGAGTCCTGCGGTTCGGTCAGAAAGCACTGGGCCAGAAAGCCGTAGGTGTTGGAGCGACCCCGGGCGAGACCCGCGTCGGCCCGATTCGGTGAAGCGATGCTGTTCATGGCTCGCTTACACCTTCTCTACTTTGAAGCGGCCGCCGTTGCGGGCCGGAATGCCGGTGGCGGGGTCGGCGAAGCCATACAGGGGGACGGTGGTATCCATGAGCCCCAGCCCATTGACGGCCACGCCGGTACCAACTGCCGGGTCGGCAGGAATCACCTTGTCGCCGACCGAGTAGCTCCGGGCGCCGTACTCCCAGTGCCCATAGCCGAAGGCGATGCCCAGGGTGTTGGGGGCCACGCCGTCTCGTACCAGGAGCGTGCCGGTGGCAGAGGCGCCGGTGGGGTTGCTGACCTTGACCTTGTCGCCGTTCTTCAAGCCGAGACGGGCGGCATCTGCCGTGTTCATCTCAATGAAGTTCGTCTTGCCGAGGTCCCGCATGATGGTGGTGCTGGCCAAGAGGGCGATGCTGCGGAACTTGGGCTTGTACGAGGCGATGCGGAAAGGCCATTCTGCGGCCGGATACGCCTTGTCAAGCGGGGTGCCGTTGTGCAGCGCCTCCGGATACCAACCGCCAGTGCCGGCGAAGACCTCACCGGATGTGCTGTTGCGGGCTGTGGCGGCGTTCTCGAAGTAGAAGTTGACCACGCGGGCCACGTTGGGGTACTTGGCATCGGTTCCGACAAAGCCGGCGTTGTACTCCTCGAACCGGCCGCCGCGGGCCAGCACGTACTGCACCTTGGGCCATTCCTGAGCTTTGAGGCTGCCCTGGTACCGCTTGGCGAAGTCGGGCAGGTCCATGAGCTTGGCGTCGGTCGCGGAGACGTCGGGGACTGGCGTCTCGTCGAAAGCGATGTTGGCCACAGCCTTCAGCCAGTAGTCCTCCGCCGACTTGAGCGGGTAGACCTTGCCATCGGCCCCGGGAATGGCGTTCTCGCCGAAGCCCGGCAGGCCAATGCGCACGGCCACATCGATCAGGAAGTTCTCCAGCGAACCGTACCGGCCGTCCTTCGTCTTGCCGGTAAGCGGCTCGGCCACGGGCCAGCGGAGTAGAGGGCCTGGTTGTCGGAGGCCCCGCCCAGCCCGTACCAGGGCCGCTTGGAGGGGTATGGGTTCTCGCCCTTGGCCACCTTGGCCTTATATTCGGGACGCTGGAAGTGCTCCAGGCGTTTGCCTGACAGCTGCACGTAGTAGTTGTCGACCCCGGTGATATTTCCACCGGGGTGGGCCAGATCGGTGACCAGCCCTACCTCAATGGGCAGCCCTACGCCCACGAAGACCACCGGAATGCGGTTCTGGGCTGTTGCCTCCTTGGCGGCAAGGGCCTCTGAGGTTTCCATGGCCACAATCACGTCAGGCCTCAGGGCTGCCAGTTCACGAGCTAGTTCTGGCAGCTGATCCGGGTGCTCACGGGCGTTCCGGACCACCAGTTTGACATTCTTCCCCGGAAGAAAGCCGTACCGCTCCAGCCCTTCGCTCAGGCCGTCGATCTTGCTCTGCCGAATGTCCGACGCGATCAACACGCCAATCACCTTGGGAGAGTCGGACTGCAACCGCAGGCAGGCAGACGCGCCGGCGGCAAGGAGAACCAGCATGATGGTTAGCGTGATGAGACTCCTTTGCACGGCTTGCCCCCGCTCTCAACTGGTAGTGTAGGGATCTTCGGGAAAGACCGCCAATTCTCTGTTGTCCACAAGTATCAGTTGCGGGACACAAAAGGAGCGGGGTTACCCCTCGTGCTGTTCGGCGGAGCGTGCACCACGAAGGCGTAGTAGGTCCACGCCTTCCCTTCATGTAGCAGCGTCCTCGGTGGACGGTCTTGTCGGAACGCCTGCAGCACAGCGCGCAAATCCTTTGGCGCTGTGCACTCTGCTGCGGCCTGCCCGGGCTCAACGGGTGGTGTAGTCATGACCTCAACCTCCTCCTCAACGCCAGTGGGGTACTGGCCCAACACCGGTATGGCTTTCCTGCCGCGGTCCAACGCTCCATCAGGGGTGAGGCGCGCCCGGCACCACTAAGCAGGCCGAGACGATGGTGCATTGGGTCTATTCAAGCATAAACTTTCTATAATCTTGACCTCGGTCATTTTTACGCGCAAGATATTTCTGGAGGCGGGCGAAATGTCTGGCACATCATCCCGGGTAGAACGCCGCAAGCAGGCCACCAGGAACCGCATCTTTCAGGTCGCCATGGAGCTATTCTTGAGCAAAGGCTACGAGCAGACGACGGTGGCGGACATCTCCGAAGCTGCCGATGTGGGTAAGGGCACGTTCTTTACATACTTCCCGACCAAGGAAAGCCTCTTCGGTCACCTCGGGCAGATGATGGTAGACCGCATGGCCCAGACTATCGAGGACGGCCTGCACAGCAAGCCCGCTTCGGTCATCATGCGCGATGTAGTGGCAAGTACCGCCGCATGGCTCGAAGAGAACCAGACCCTTGTCCGACCGGTGATCGCCGTCGGGCGTAGGGGCAGCCTCTTGAGCGACTCGGCCAGCCGGCGACGGATGGGTGAGCTGCTTACGAATCTGATCAAGGTGGGGCAAGAGCAGGGAGAGTTCGACCCAGCCATTCTCCCGCAGGACGCGGCAGCAACCATGATGGGCGGGTATTTCACCGCCATCATGGGCTGGCACCTGGGCGATCAGCGTACGCTCGGTCAGCGCCTCAATGCCGGGCTGAGCATAGTACTTCGCGGACTCAGGCCTCCTCAGCCGACGCCCTAAACCCGCAGGATCTAGGAGGGGCACCATGTCTGTTCACTGGTTCAATGAGATCGAAGCTGCAGATATCACCGTAGTC
>Ga0196971_1001298_pt1 | contig 11761 bp, 14 predicted proteins | sample S1v_1013CmetaG_FD_148660 | JGI IMG/M metagenome (GOLD analysis project Ga0196971, IMG submission 148660) | Soil microbial communities from Anza Borrego desert, Southern California, United States - S1+v_10-13C | ecosystem: Environmental > Terrestrial > Soil > Desert | place: USA: California... | reverse complement strand
GCCAGGCTGATGGAAAACGCACCTAGTTCCATACTTGTGCTCCTTTCGGCACGAAAGAATGCCTCCGAACCGTGAGGCGGCTCATCAGCGGCACCGACCGGGGCAACCCCGGCTGGGGCTATGCGCAATCAGCACCCAATATCCTGGACGTGCTTCCGCATGTGGATGGCCCTTTCGACAAACTCCTCAATGGGTGTAGCAGCAATTGTTGTGGACTTCGTAAACCGAACGCATCCCTTTCCAACACTGATTCCCGACAACAATCTTCCATCCGGGTCGACCTTACTTGCGTCACCCACGTAGAGGCTGACGTAGTCCTTCTGGGCGTTAAGTCCGAAAACGATGCCTCGCTCGTCGCTATAGCTGAGCATCTTGTAATGAATCCCCTCCACCAATCCGGTGCCATCGGCGTTGATCAGTGTTCGCAGTTCTTGAAGTTTCTCACGTCGCCAGTCATCGTCCAGGGCCGCCAAATACTCTTGTGGTGTTTGAACATCATACTGCACCGCTCATGCCTCACCTCTCAATGGAGCAACTAGAACCCCTATGACCAACTGATCTATGACCGCGACAGCCTTACCCTTGCGTCCACTTTTTGGACGCCGCGAGAACGCCCAGGGGGACTGTCCCCTGCTGACCGCCCGCATGTTGGCTAACGGCCCGTAAGTGAGAGAAGCAGGGATTGCACTATTTTTTCCCAGGGCGTCCTCAGGCGGATTGGGAAAAAGTGGCGAAATCACGGTTTTGAGGGGCCTGTTCACCCCGCAAATCGCTCTTGTAGGCCCTCGGCGGGCGTATATTGGCCCGAATCCGGCCAAAAACGGTGGTTCCGTCACCTTCGGGCCCCTGTTCTTATAGATTCCGCTACATTTTCCCACACGACTGGAGGCTCGTCCGGAAAATAGTAGTGGAATTCAGCCGGCAGAGTCCCTGATGATTCGTGCCCGCTAGTTTCATAAGCGGCAGCCAGCATAGCGGTGGCGAAACGCAGAATCTGGCTATTTCCTTGCCGCGGCCATACCCATCGGCGCAAGCGGACATACCAAGGGTGCCAGCGGTATCAGCACCAGTGAGCACGCCCGCGAGTCCTCGTCACACGATCTTGCAGCACGCAACACGACCTGACACCAGCTTGTACAGAGTGACACACCCGTGGGACGCGACGCTTCCCAAAGCCCTCCCCCATCCCCTTCCGCCCTTGTGACACAAGCCCGGGCAGCCTCATCCGTGTCGCCCAAAACCACCCACACCTGCCGGTTCCGACACGTCGCTGCACCAACAAACCCAACCCTGCACGACCCAACACGCCCCAACACCCAATAACACCCGATGACAAGTAATTACACCCCGTTGCACAAACAATACACAAAATTCCCGCACAAACCCGTTGACACCCATATCTATCAAACCCTATAATTGGAAACGTAGACAGAAGACGGACGGCCGCCGATCTTCTAGAAAGGAGGAACTTCCCACCAATGTCTGACCCCTTTGTGAACGGGTTCCCCGATTTCGATGATGTGAGTTCCAGTTACAATCCCCGGACCGACTCCCGCGCCATGACCGCACGCGTGGTCATCCACACCAGCGGCCACACCGTCAGCAACGTCCAGCTGACCAAGGCCGCCGACAGCATCGCCTCCGCCCAGGGCTACAAGAAGGACCAGTACCAGATGAAGTATCGCGTGAACGAGACCCACAAACTGATCCAGCTGAACATTGTGGCCCCGGAAACGCCCGACAGTTACAGCCCCCGCCGCAGCCGGAATCAGAAGACCATCACGTTCCACCTGGGCTCCCTGTTCGATAAGTATGAGATGCTTCGCCCCGGTTCCACCGTCGAGTGCGTCGCCACCGTGAAGACCGACCCCAACCTTAACAAGGAGACCATCATCATCAACCTGGGCTCCGCCAAGGCCCCCAGGCGCCGTAATACTACCAAGAACACCCCCCCTCCCGTTATAGACGACGCAGAAAACGATACTCTCGACGAAGAGAACGCCTAGATCAAACGAAACCGCCACCAGGGGGACTCTCCCCCGGTGGCGGTTCCTCATACGCAACCCTATTTCGCTCTCCACCCCTCAGCTGCCCTGCGTACTTTCATGATCGAGATGACAAACCGGTTCATGTTCCACCTCGAGGATGCACCGCTAGACAGGATGAACTTGCAAGTCATGTTCGACGTTGGCTTCAACCATATTCCCGGCGAGGAACCAGGTTGGCGCCTTCATCGGGCGCTTTGGCAGAAAGCGCTGACCGACTTCGACACCCATCCGCCGGATCTTGATGAAACGGATTGTCTGGTCGAACTGGCTGAAGCAATCTTTTCCTGATCTCCACTGAAGACACTTACCTGATGCGATCGTGTGCCAAGCAACTGGGAGATCGTATGGACCGAGGGGAATGTCTATGGGAGGATTCTGGCGTCGGGGTCGACGAACTGGAGCATCTCAACGGCCTTCCTAAGCGTCGACCTCGAGTACGCGATCGACGCACTGAGGCTTCGCCTTGAGTCTGACGACGACGACGGGGATTCAGCACAGACCGTCCGCCGCTCCCTGGAAGCGCCGACAAGCTCCGGGGAGCCGAATGAAATTGCCGTCTGTATGGGCAGCTCCAGGCTAGGTCAAACATCAAGGGTACCGACCGCCACCCAGACGTGTGTCCGGCAACACCACCGAGCGCGGACGAGACGGAGTAAGGCAGTACCGGTCGTCGGTAGATCGAAAGCTGCCTTCTGGGTCCAGAAGATAATGGCCCGTCAGTGAGAGAAGCAGGGATTACACTATTTTCTCCCAGGGCGTCCTCAGGCGGATTGGGAGAAAGTGGCGGAATCACACTTTTGCTCGGCCTGTTCACCCCGCAAATCGCTCTTGTAGGCCCTCGGCGGGCGTATATTGGCCCGGATCCGGCCCAAGACGGTGGTTCCGTCACCTTCGGGCCCCTATTTTTATGGATTCCGCTACACTTTCCCACACGGCTGGAGGCTCGCCCGGAAAGAAGTAGTGGAATTCAGCCGGCAGAGTCCCTGGTGATTCGCACCCATAACGGCGATAACAGCAGCGCCCCGGAGGTGTTGGTCCCCTGGGGCGCTGCCATGTGTGTCAACGACAATCGTGCGATTGCCCGAGCGAACCTGCTGCACGGGAGATCTCACACATGCTGGTCAAGGAGAATCGGGTTTCCATCCGGATCCACAACGACGATGCTGGCAGGCCCCGTTGTGCTCTCATCCGCTTCTTGTTGCAGTTGCACGCCCTGGGCCTTTAGCTGGCGCTGCAGTTCGCGGATGTCAGTGAACGTGGCCAGCTTCTGGGCGTTTTGGTCCCAGCCAGGGTTGAAGGTGAGGATGTTCTTCTCAAACATCCCCTGAAAGAGCCCAATCACGTGATCGCCGTTCTTCATGATCAGCCAGTTCTGCGATGCGTCCCCGGCGAAGACCGTAAACCCGAACTTCTCGTAGAAGGTTCTCGATGCTTCGAGATTCTTGACAGCCAGGCTGATCGAAAACGCACCTAGTTCCATACTTGTGCTCCTTTCGGCACGAAAGAATGCCTCCGAACCGTGAGGCGGCTCATCAGCGGCACCGACCGGGGCAACCCCGGCTGGGGCTGCACAATCAGCACCCAATATCCTGGACGTGCTTCCGCATGTGGATGGCCCTTTCGACAAACTCTTCAATGGGTGTAGCAGCCATTGTTGTGGACTTCGTAAACCGAACGCATCCCTTTCCAACACTGATTCTCGAGAATCCCCTCCACCAATCCGGTGCCATCGGCGTTGCACTGCACCGCTCATGCCTCACCTCTCAATAGAGCAACTAGAACCCCTAAGACCAACTGATCTATGACCGCGACAGCCTTACCCTTGCGTCCACTTTTTGGACGCCGCGAGAACGCCCAGGGGGACTGTCCCCTGCTGACCGCCCGCATATTGGCTAACGGCCCGTTACCTACATAAGTGCAGCTTTCCATTCCAATTCTACACTATATACTGAAATTGAGATGTCGATGTTTCGGGGAGGGACGAGGTGTTGGACTCACCATTCACCAGGATCATCCTGTGCATCCAGTCTCAGAACAACGGGTTCTCTTTCGATGTAACGGTTGACGGGCAACCCGTGGCAGTTCAGCGCATCTTGCCCTCCTGCAGCGTATCGCTGCTGGCAAACCGCTACGCCATACTCTTGGCCGGTAGTGTGGAACCCGATGGTTATGCCGCGTTGGGGACAGCCCTGTTCGATCTGTGGCTCCAGGAGGATTGGGGGCAGATTGACCAACGGAGTCCGGTCGGAGTCCCTCGCCAATTGATCATTGCATCCGAATCTTCCGCAGTCCTCAACCTGCCCTGGGAATTGCTGAAACCGCCCGGGAGCGACTTCTTGGGCCTTGACCAGTTGTTCAGCGTCCTACGGACTCCGTGGCATGATCGGCATCTGGCCAAGGCAGGGCCGCTCCGCCCACGGCCCTTGCGCGTCCTGTTCATGGCCTGTGCCCCGTTGGATCAGCCCGAACTGGACTACGAGCGGGAAGAGGAGCTGCTGGTCGAAGCGGTCTCTGACCTGGATGTCCGCCTGGAGACGTGTGACATGGGCACGTTTGACGAGTTGCGGGACCGGATTAACCAGTTCCGACCACACATTGTGCACCTGTCGGGACACGGCGCCCTGGGCGAAGATGGCATGGGCTGGTTTGCGTTCGAAGATGAAACCGGTCATTCCGACTTCCGTTCCGCGGTCAAAATCAGCGGACTCCTGTCCGGCAGCGGGGCTCAGTGTGCCTTCACTAATGGCTGCGAGAGTGCTGCCGCGCCTCCGGTTGCTGCGGTTGGCGGCATCTGCCAGGAACTCGTCAATAAGGAGGTCCCCCTGGCGATTGGCTGGGCCGCACCGATTGCCGACGACCTTGCCATCGCATTCGCCAGGGAGTTTTACCGAACCGTCGCCGCCGGCCAGCGGGTGGACCTGGCCCTGACCCAGGCCAGGAACGCCATTTTCGAGGCATGCGAGGCGCGCGGATAAGGATGGACAGGGCCCTGTCGACCAAGGCCCGCCCAACGCCCTTTCGCCGCCAGTCCGCCTCGATCACCAGGTAGGTCATCAGGCCACAGTGGCTGCTGCGATAGTGCTCAAAGACGAGGCCTCCCACCACTGCCCATCGGCGGTGGACTGGGCGATCTTTGGGCCACTCGGCCGGGTCCTCGCGTTCGGTCGGATCGGGGAAGTTCCCGTTGTACAGGTCGACGAAGCGATCCAGCAAGTCCTGGCTGATGGCCTCTCGCAGGTCTACGATGGATATCCCTTTGGCCGTTGACGTCCTTTGCGTGTTCACATTCCTCTCTGCATCCGGGAACGGATGAACAGGCTCACAAGTGGGGCAACCCCGCTTCCCCACGACCCGGAACCAATCTATCCAATGCAGAGGCCCGGCTGCATTCTGGGATGCTAGCCGGGCCTTGTCTTGCCACGCACGTTTCGCGCTCCATTCGGCTGTGGCTGCGCTACTCCTGAGCAGCGCCGCTCCGGTACAGCCACCGGCCATCCACCTGCATGAAATCGGAGAGCTCGGTGAAGGCGTGGGCCTGTCCACCGACCGTGTAGGCTGCGGTAAAGCGCACCCGGTACACGCCCCCGGCGGCATCAGGGGGGAAGCTCTCGTGCACGGTCAGGCCTGAGAAGTTGAGGGCGCGACAGTAGCTCAGGGTTTCCTGGAGGAAGCGTGCCCGGTCCACACCTTTGACCGTCTCGTTCTCGGAGTGGGCGGTGCGGTACAGGTGCTCCGCATGACCGGTGGCATAGGCCGTGTAGCGGGATCGCATGAGCGCCTCCGGCGTGGCGGGCCATAGAACTCCGTCTAACGCCGGGCCGCAGCACTTCTTGTACTTCAGCCCGCTACAGCAGGGGCAGGCGTCGTTTCGCTGGACTTCTCGCAAGGGTTGGCTCACCTCTTCCGCCTATTGTACATCAAGTGTGCACGGCACTGCAGTCAACATAAAGACGGCCCCCCGCGCACGCGTGCAGCGGGGGGCTTTCTCGTTACAGGATCTCCCGAATGGCCTGCACCAGGTCCGGTAAGGCCCTCGCCACCTCAGGGCTCAGCCCTTCACGGTAGGGTGTCCGGTCGGCAATCTCAATGCCCAGAATCACAATCTCCGGCGGCATCCGTTCCGGCGCCACCACCTGGCCCAGCGCCAGGGCATCCACCAGGTTCGCCCCGTGCAGCGACAGCGGCAGGAGGTTTCGGGGAGGCAGAGCTCCCGTCCCGAACCGGTGAAGGGTCCCCGGCGGTGCGCCGCTGACCACGGCATCCACCAGAACGGCCCGGTCGAAGCCGGAGATCAGGTCCAGCAGCCGGTAGCCAGGGCAGCCCGCCTCCACAACGCAGACGCCGTCCGGCACAACGCCGGCGTTGAGGCATCGGACGGCTGCCAGCCCAGCCGCATCATCGGAGCAAAGCAGATTCCCGCAACCGACCACAATCGTCTCAGTCACGCCGGACCACGTTCACCTTGAGGAAATGCGCCGAACAGGAGAAGCACGGGTCGTAGTTGCGCACCATCATCTCACACTTAAGCTGAATCTCCGACTCCGGCCGCTTGAGCAGCCCGGGTACGAACGCCTTCAGGTCATTCTCCATGTTGTAGGCGTTGTGGGCCGTGGGCGAGACGATGTCAGCCGCTTCCACGATGCCGTGAGCGTCGACCCGATAGCTATGGTAGAGCGTGCCCCGCGGCGCTTCGGTGAGCGCGGCCCCTGTGCCCGCCCGCACCTGGTGGATGACCGCCTCCGGACGCCCCTCGTACCGGTGGATGATGGCCAGGCTGTCCTCCACGAACTGCACCAGTTCTACCGCACGGGCGGCGATGGAAGCAAAGGTGTTCTGGTTCGGGAAGGTGACGCCCACCTTCTTCAAGGCTGCCCGGGCGGCTGGACACAGCCTGTCCAGGTTCAGGTTCAGCCGTGCCAGGGGCCCCACCAGGAAGGATCCCCGCCCCTTTATTGAGGAGAACAGGGCGTGGGACGGCGGCACATGCTTCTCTTCGATGTGGGCCCGGTACTCCCGCGGCGAGATGTCGAGGCCCTCGCTGGAAACCAGCCGGCCTTCGTTGACCGCATACTCCGTGGGATGCCGTAGGGCCGCGAACTCTGTGTCGTCCGGCTTGAACTTGGGCAGGCTGAGCTGCGACACCAGCTCCACGGTGGCCATCACGTCGTCGCGGGCGGCCTCCAGGCGGCGGGCCATCTCTTCCACCTGCGCCCGGGCGGGAATGCGGGTGAAGCCGCCGACTACTGCGGTCACCGGGTGCACGGCCCGTCCACCGATCAGTTCGGTAAAGTCATTGCCCAGCTTCTTGAGCCGAAGGGCACGCTGCACCGCCTCCTTGTGGTCGGCCGCCATGGCGATGGCACTTTCGTATCCCAGGTAGTCGGGGAGAGCCAGCATATAGATGCCGAGGGCATGGCTCTGAATGTCCTGCGCCAGGGCCAGCAGGCGGCGCAGGTCCTTGGTTTGCAGGCTGACCTGGATGCCCATGGCGTCTTCAAGGGCCTGGATGGCGGTGATCTCATGGGCCGCCGGGCAGATGCCGCAGATACGGGCCACGATGTCGGGCACTTCATCAAAGCGCCGCCCGATCAGAAATCCCTGGAAGAAGCGCGGCGGTTCGTAAATGTCCAAGGTCAACGCCTTGAGCTGCCCGCCCTCGACTTCCATGGACATGGATGCTTCGCCTTCCACACGGGCCATGTAGTCGACCTTGATCGTGCGTGTCACAGCATCGACACCCCTTTCTGGAAGGCTTCGGCCTCGCCAGCGAAGAGGCGGAAGCGCCGGCGGATGTCATCCGGCCCATGGCCAAAGGCCAGCATGGCCTTCACCAGGGCGCGGGTGTTGGGGTCGTCCGAAGGGCCACGACAGCCCTGACAGGCCCTGCCCACCGACGGGCAGAAGGCCCCGCATCCGGCGGCCGTCACGGGCCCCATGCAGAGTTGCCGTTCCCCGAGGAAGAGGCAGACGTTCTCGGAAAGCTTGCACTCCGTGCAGATGGAGTGGGCCCGCAGGTAGGGCTTCTTGCCCAGAAGAGCGCTCTTGACCAGTTCGAGGAACTCCTCGCGGTCAATGGGGCAGCCCCGCAGGTAGGCATCCACCTTCACATACTGGTCGATGGGGTAGGCCCGCACGGAGTGAATGACCGACAGGTCCTGGTAGACCCGGGCCTCCACTTCCCGCTGGGGCGTCCAGTTCTTCAGCGTAGGAATGCCGCCGAAGGCTGCACAGGTGCCTAGTGCCACAAGCACCTTACACTCTTCGCGGACCTCCTTGATCTTGGCCACTTCCTCAGGCGAAGTCACGGCGCCTTCCACAAAGCCGATGTCGAAGGGGCCGGCCCCCTTCTCCCGGCGGGCCATGACAAAGTAGGCCAGGTCCACAGCGCCGACGATATCCAGCAGGTGATCCTCAATATTGAGGATCTGCAGCTGGCAGCCGGCACACGAACTGAACTTATAGACAGCAATCCGTGGTCTCACGGCTGCCACCTCCTAGAAGATCTCTTCGGGCAGGTTGCGGATCTCACTGTAGTTGAAGACCGGCCCATCCTTGCAGACGTAGAGCGGTCCGCACTGGCAGTGGCCGCACTTGCCGAAGCCGCACTCCATGCGGCGCTCCAACGAGACGTAGATCTGGCCGGCGGAGAAGCCCCGGGCCATGAGCCCCCGGACCACAAACTTCATCATGATCTCCGGGCCGCAGGTGACCACCACCGTATCGGCCGGCTTGGTCTCCATCTCCTCAAAGAGGATGGTGACGGGGCCGGAGCGTCCCACATAAGTGGGGTCGGGCCGGTCGACGGTGGTGCGGAGGGCGAGGTTGGGCATGGCGTGCCACTCGTCGTACTCGTCCGTGAAGAGCATGTCGCCGGGCGTGCGAGCGCCGTAGAGAATCTCCATCTTGCCGTACATGTTCGGGCGGAGCATGACCTCTTCCACCAGGGGCCGCAGGGGCGCCAGGCCGATACCGCCGGCGACCAGCAAGATGTTCTTCCCCTGCAGTTCGCTGACCGGCCAGCCGCGGCCGTATGGACCCCGGAGCCAGACCCGATCGCCTTCGCGCAGGTGCATCATGGCGTTGGTTACGGTGCCCACGGCGCGGATGGTGTGGTCGAAGGTCTTCCCGTTGCCGTGCCATGAACTGATGGAGATGGGCGCCTCCCCGATGCCCAGCATGGAGACCATGTTGAACTGCCCCGGCTGGAAGCGATAAAACTCCCGGCGATAGGGATCTTCATGGGTCAGGGTAAACGTCACCGTATCGTAGGTCTGCCGCACAATCCGTTCGATGCGGGCGGGTGCGGGCATAAACTGCGCTCGCATGCTCTAGCCCCCAATCTGCCGAACAATGTCGATCAGGTTGATGCCCTTGATGCAGGTTCCAGAGCAGCGCCCACAGCCCACGCAGCCGAATTCGCCGTACTGCTCCTGGAAGTAAGCCAGCTTGTGGTAGACCCGCTGCTTGACCCGGGCGGCCCGGTCCTTGCGGAAGTTGTGGCCCATGGCCACTTCGCCGAAGTCGACCAGCTGGCAGGAGTCCCAGACCATCTTGCGCTCGCCGGTGGTCAGGTCGATGTTGACCTTGTCCCAGACGTTGAAACAGTAACAGGTGGGGCAGACCACCGTGCAGGAGCCGCAGGAGAGGCACTCTTCCTTGATCTCCTGCCAGATGGGGTGGTCGAAATTCTGGTTCAGCAGGCGGGGCAGCCGCTCCGAGGGGATACGGCGGGTCATGGCAGCGCGGGTGGCCTTCAGTCGGTTGGCCTTCTCCCAGGTGTCGGCGGGGCCTGCCTGGCGGAAACTGAACAGCTCTAGCAGTTCAAGTCCGGCAGCGGTACCCGTCTCCACCAGAAACCGATCGCCCAGATCGGTCATGGCCAAGTCAAAGCCCTTCGTCGCTTCCGGGCCGGTGCCGAACGAGGTGCAGAAGCAGTGCTGGCCGGCGCTGGTGCAGTTCATGGCCACCACGAGGGTCTGATCCCGCTTGCGGCGATAGTCGGGGTCGTCATACTCGCTGCCGCCGGCGAAGACCCGGTCCAGCAGGCCCAGGGCTGCCACATCACAGGGATGCAGCCCAAAAAGGACCCGTCCCCGGTCACGCAGCGTTTGCTGTTCGGTAATGCCAAGCTCCCGGTGGAAGTGGAACAATGTCTCGAAGGGGGCATAGAAGAATTTCTTGGGCGGGAGAATGGTGGTCACATAGTTCAGCTGTAACTCCTTCGGGTCGGCCACCGGCCCGAAGACCACCTGCTTTCCCTTGGCTACCGGGCCGTAAACCTCGAAGCGTTCGGTCAGGAACTGCACGAACCGCCCCAGTTCAACGGCAGATAGGACCACGGCGGTCATGTCTGGCACCCCCTCTGTGTGGACTGAAGAGTCGATTGGTCAGGCTGCGGGCAGAGAAACGGCGGGTCAACAGATCCGGGGGAGATTTTCCCCCGAAAGCATATCAAGACGTCTGGTGCCGCCCAGGGCGGTGCGCAGGAAAGCCCTGCCGCCCCTGCTGGTCACCCGGCCGATGATCTGGGCCCCCTGCCCTCCCGGCGTGGTCCGGAGGGCTGTCAGCACGTTGCCCGCCTGACTTTCGGGCACAAAGGCGATCAGCCGCCCTTCGCAGGCCAGATAGAGCGGGTCGAGACCCAGCATTTCGCAGGCGCCGGTTACAGCGTCGGCCACGGGCAGGTCGGGTTCCGAAAGCAGGAAGTCGCAGCCGGCCGCCTCGGCCAGTTCGGCCATGGCGGTGGCGAGGCCGCCGCGGGTGGGGTCGTGCATGCAGGCCGTGTTAGGGGCGGCTCGCAGGACGGCTTCAGCAAGGCGCGCCACGGGGGCCACATCGCTGACGACGGGGGTCTCAAAGGCCAGGCCTGCCCGGGCGGAGAGCACGGCCACGCCGTGTTCGGCGACGGCGCCGCTGACGACGATGGCCTGCCCGGGGCGGATGCGGTGGGCGCCCAGGTCTCGATCGGCTGGGATCAGGCCCACGCCGCTAGTGTTGATGAAGCAACCGTCAGCTTGTCCCCGTCCCACCACTTTGGTGTCGCCCGCCACGATGGAGACGCCGGATTCGGCAGCGGCGCCGGCCATGGATGCCACCAGGCGCCGCAGGTCGGCCATGGCGTAGCCTTCTTCGAGAATGAAGCCCGCAGTGAGCCACAGGGGCTTGGCCCCGGCCACAGCCAGGTCGTTTACGGTGCCGCAGACCGCCAGCCGGCCCAGGTCGCCCCCCGGGAAGAAGATGGGGCTGACCACGAAGGAGTCGGTGGTCATGGCGAGGCGGCCGGGTTCGAGCAGGTCGACCACGGCGCTGTCGCCGCCCCGGTCGAGGGCGGGGTTGGAAAGGGCGGGGCTGAACAGCTCGGCGATGAGCCTGTGAGTGGCGAGACCGCCGTCGCCGTGGGCGAGGGTGATGCGCTCGTCTTGCATGGAGGACCACCTTCTGTTGTGCCGGCATGGTTGTCTGAGGTCTCTCGCGTGGTCGAGGCTTCCGCTGGCGTGGGGAAGCCGCAAATATGGGCTGGGTAATCGCGAATGCCCGAGAGGGAGTAGCAAGCATCCGGAAGGGAAACGCAAACATCCGTGAGGGAGCCGCAATCGCCTGCGAGGGAGCCGCAATCGCCTGCGAGGGAGCCACAATCGCCTGCGAGGGAGCCACAATCGCCTGCGAGGGAGCCACAATCGCCTGTGAGGGAGCCACAATCGCCTGCGAGGGCG
>Ga0196971_1001297_pt1 | contig 11762 bp, 7 predicted proteins | sample S1v_1013CmetaG_FD_148660 | JGI IMG/M metagenome (GOLD analysis project Ga0196971, IMG submission 148660) | Soil microbial communities from Anza Borrego desert, Southern California, United States - S1+v_10-13C | ecosystem: Environmental > Terrestrial > Soil > Desert | place: USA: California... | reverse complement strand
CGCATTGGAACCGTCCGGCAACATGATGGCACCAAGCGCAGCGCCGGGATTGACGCCATTGAATACCACCGAATTCGTCAGAGTAACTCCGTTTCCGAGAATCACCCGGCCGTTGCCTTCAGCGGTGACGCTGCCCCGCCCTATGCTGTTATTGGAATTCAACTGCAGCGCGCCCGCCGTGAGCAATGTGCCGCCTGTATAGGATCCCGGCCCGCTGAGTGCCAGGGTGCCGTCTCCATTTTTTGTAAGAATCGCAGCGCCTGAAACCGAGTTGCTGACGGTCAGCACGGCGCCTCCGTCCACTCCCACGGTTGCGTCCGCAGCCAGCGCAATGGGTCCGCCGAGCGTAGTGGCTCCGGCTCCGCCCTTGCGAAGTGATCCCGAACTGTCGGCGCCCGATCCGCTGATCGTCAGCGCTTCGCCGCTGAGATTCACGTTGGCAGTGATGTACACCTGCGCGCCCGCGGCCACGACCGTGCCGGCTGAGGTGGCTCCCAGCGCGTTGCTGCTCTGCACGAACATCACGCCGCTGTTCACGAGCGTTTGGCCCGTGTAGGTGTTGTTCCCGGAAAGCGCGGCCGCACCGCTGCCATCCTGGCGCACTGAACCTGAGCCTGTGATGGCATTCGGAACTGCCAGCGTATCCCCGCGGTTGAACGCGAGGACGCTGTTGTTGGTGACCGCACCGCCTCCTAGCGTTCCCGTGCCCGTGCCATTTCCAATCTGCAACGTGCCTGCGGAAATCAAGATTCCGCCCGACATATTGTTGGTGACATCGATCGTAAGCCTTCCTGCTCCCTGCTTCACCAGCCGGCCCTGCCCGACAAGAGAACCATTCAAGGCAAACGACGTGATCAGATAATCGGATCCGGAATTCACCGTCAGCAAATCCGGGTTCACGGGCTGCGTTACGTTAACCGTCGGTGCCGCGCTGCCACGAGCATCAAACAGAGCCGATGCGAAGGAGGTGTAAGCCGTCAGGGCGCCGCCCGCGAGGTTCGTCCAGTTGAGCGAGGCCATATCCCAGTCGCCATTCGATGCGCCCAGCCAGACAAGCGTCGGCGGCACAAAGGTGTTCAGCGTCGCCACGGTGCTTGCATCGGAATACACGGTTGAGCCAATCACATTGGTGGCGAAGACCTGGATCGATGTGCCATTGTCCGCCAGCTGCGACACGAGGCTGTAGCTTGCATTCGTCGCGCCCGGCACCAGGACACCGCCCTTATACCATTGATACCGAATCGGCAGGTAACCGACCGCAGTTGCCGTGAAGGTCGCCGTCTGGCCGACAGGAATGTTTGTGCTGACCGGGTTCACGACGAAATCCACGGGACCATCGCTGAGAACAATGTTTGGCCCCTGTTCGTGATTCTGCTGCACGGTGATCGGCGACAGCGCGCCGTTGTAGATGCGGAACTCATCGATGCTGCCGTTGAGATACGGATCAACCGCATACAGAGAGCGGCCAAGATAGGTCAGCACGTTATTCAGCGACGACAGAGGCGCGGTCATGTTCGTGTTGATCGTTTCCAGGACGCCATTCGTGTAGAGCAGCATTCTCTGGTTGGGAGGATCGACCACGCACGTGACGTGCACCGTCTGATTCTCCAGCGTGCCCGTGCCCGCGGCATTCTGCTCGAACGAAACGTCGCCCGAAGAAATCGTCAGCCGATGGGCTCCACCGGAATTCGGGGTGAAAAACAGATAGTTGAACCCAACGATCGCACTCGTGAAATCGGGCAGGCTGTTGCCGAAATCGAAGATGCGTGACGAAGTCGGAGTCGTCCCGATCGTTGCCCAGAAATCCACAGTCGCAGAGTTCAACCCCGCAAGCAGGCCGCCCGGCAATTGCGCGTAGGTGCTGTCAGTTCCGTCGAGGACGAGCGCGCCGTCGACCACGGTTGCATTCCCGAAGTTGGTGCCATGGGCCGTGCCAACGCTGTCATTGAGATTGCCGTTGAAGCTATAGCGATGCGCCAGGAAGTTGGCTGCGCCGACAACGAGATTCGCCGGTGCGCTCGTTGAAGCAAAGCCCGCAGAGTTCGTAACGACGACATCGTAAAGCCCGGCATTCGCAGCACCCACTTGTGAAATCACATAAACATTGCTGTTCGCCCCCGAAATTGGATTGCCATCGAAACGCCATTGAAAACCCATTGGGGTCGGACTTGCGGCAACGACGGAGAACCGGACGGTTTCGGTGTAATCGATGTTCTGGCTGATGGGATTCGCAACGATGGTCACCGCAGGCGAGAAGAACTGCATCTGGCCGGGCCCGCGCGCAACATTGCTGATCCGCAACTCATCGATGCTGCCTGAAAACATTTCGCTGGATGCACCACGGTTGTCATTTCCAAAAACCAGCGGAGCCAGGACGTTTCCATGACCCGTGGTGATCACGCGATTTTCGGATGAAATCTGGTTCGCGGCATTCACGCTCGGATCTAACCGGGTCCAGTAGAGCTTCACAGATGACCCGTCGTACGTGATCGCCACGTGATACCAAAAACCATTCGTGAACCCGTGCGGCCCCGTGGTCGGAATGGGGGCCGACGAATTGAAGAATGTTGCGCCGTCGAGCATCTGAAGCTGCAACTGGCTGCCCACGATGCGGAATTGGAATCCGCGGTTCGCCCCCGCGTAGCTGTCGGTGCAGACAATCTCCTGCTGCGCGCCGTCAATGCGGGTGGGCGCAACCAGCGCCTCGATCGTGAAAGGGGATTGCCCTCCATTTCCCACGTTCAAGTTGGTCATCGCGAAGCGATCGGGACTCACGGGTCCGCCCTGCACATCGGCTTCGTAGGCGCCATTCGCATTGAAGTCGTATCCAATCAGGTATCCGGCTGTGTGGAAGTTCGCGCTGTTTCCGAAATTGATTGGACCGCTGGAATAGCCGGCCGCGCCGAGCAGGTCCGTCACTGCGGGAGGATTCGGCTGCCCAGTGCCAGCCGTGTCGTTCTGAACCGTGTATGAATTGCCGCCCTTGGAACCTGCGTTCACCGTGGCTGAGGAGCCTGCGGGTTCGTTGAAGTGAAAGAGAAAGAGCGTGTTGGCGTCAGGCGTGTAAGGTCCCACAAGATCGGCCTTGAGCTGCGGACTTCCGATGACCAAAGCGGCCGCGACAACGCACAAACGTGTCTTCAGGTGATAGCTTTTCATAGTACCGGTTGGGATTGTTGAATGGTTTCTCGTCGTGACAGAGTTTGAATGATAATTCTCTGCCGTGATCTGACCATCCCCCGAGCGGGTGTCAGACCGCTCCCCCGAATGGGGGATGCAGTTGTACGGCCGGGACCGCGTGGGCGGGGGCGCAAGGCGATCCGTCCGTCTGGAATACGGACTGGGGCGTTCACATTCAAGCTGCCGGACCTGGTGCCAGCACGCTTAAATATCTCGGGCAGCTATGTCGCCCGCACCGCCATCAACGACGCGAGCCTGGTCGATGTTGCCGGCCAATCCGTCACGTTCCGCTGGAAGAACAGGAAAAAGAATACCGGCGCGAAACTTCCGCCATAGGCTTGAGTTTGTCACCCGTTACACGGGAACGTAGAGGGATCACTACGCTGGAAAATTTGCTGAAAAACTTCCTCCTCCTGCTGTTTCCGCGATCAAGGGCACAAACACAAGTGCCAATTCTCTAACTCCGACCCGCCACGCCGCTTTCTCCCCGTCCTGCCACGTGGTCGCAGACTTTACGTGGCTTGTTTGTCAGCGGCGGAATGATAGCGGTGGAAAAGTGGCGGGATGAAATTCCGTTTTCTTCCGGCTGATTTTCTTCGCTCTTCCCGCGCCAAAGCTCTTCTTCCTTCTTCTCGTCTTCTTCGCTTCTTCGAGTTCCTCCAGACACTTTCGGATTGAGCTGGCACCCGGATTTTCTTCCCGCTGTGCGCCAGATGAGTGCCAGGCGCAACCCACGCAAATGCCGCTGCTGCAATGCTTTCTTCACGCCCGATCGCCACAACCCCAAGCGCCAACTCTACTGCGACAAGCCCGAATGCCGGCGCGCCAGCAAGGCAGCAAGCCAGCGGCGGTGGCTCAACAAACCGGCCAACCGAAACTACTTCCGCGACGCACAACATGTGAAGCGCGTTCAAGAGTGGCGCAAAGCCAACCCGGAATACTGGAAACGGGGGAAAACCCGGTCCAATCCGGCGCAACCCGCTGACGGCAAGCCGCTTAACCCGGGAACGACTTCTTGTAACGCAAGGCAACGAAATCTCTTTGCGTTACAAGATCTCGTTCTCACAGATCACCCTGCTTTTGTGGGCCTGATCTCGATGGTCACCGGCCGTACGTTACAAGAGGACATCGCCGCCGTCGGACGCAATTTGCTACTTCATGGAAAAAACATTCTGGGCCTTCAGCGCCCCGACAAAACCTCCCATGATCCACAAACGACTTCTCCGTCCGGATCGGCTGCGCCAGGTGCCGCCGAGCTTCAATTGGATTGATCACCGGCTCGTGCAAGACGGCTACATCGAACGCTGCGATTGCGCCTCCTTGGCGCTCTACCTGTTCCTTGTCACCGTCTCTGACGTTCAGGGCCTGAGCTACTACTCCGAGGCATCGCTATGCCGCAGGCTCAAGCTTGATCCGCTGCAACTCTCGGCGGCGCGCGCGCAACTGGACAAGGCCGGGCTCATCGCCTTTGAGAAACCGCTCTACCAGGTGCTCTCGCTGGAGCCTGCCGCGTCCCCGTCGTTTTCGGGGCGCGCGGGCCAAGCTCTCTCGGCTGCGGACATCCTCAAGCGCCTGTCACAGGGAGGCGGCCAATGATCGACTACGAAACCTATTGCAGGATCCGCCAGCTTGCCGGGCAGACGCTCAAAGCATCGCAGATCGCGGCTGAGCTGAACCTCGACATTAAGACCGTGGAGAAGTGGATGGCAAAGGAAACCTTCCAGCGGCGCAAAAGCGCCAAACGCGCCAGCAAGCTGGATCCTTACAAGAAGCAGATCATAGCCTTGCTCGACCGGCACCCTTACACCGCCCGGCAGATCTGCCAGCAACTCGAGCAGGAGGGTTATGCCGGCGGTTACACAATCATCAAGGATTACGTGCGGCTGATTCGCCCGGTGCGCAAACCCGCTTTCCTGACGCTGGAGTTTGCCGCCGGCGAATGCGCCCAGGTCGATTGGGGCCAGTATGGTTCAGTGCCCGCGGGCTCGACTCGCCGCCGCCTTTCTTTCTTCGTGATGGTGCTTTGCTACAGCCGCACGCTCTACATCGAGTTCACGCTCTCCGAGTCGATGGAGCACTTTCTGACGTGTCATCGACATGCTCTCGAGTTCTTTGGCGGGGTTCCGCGCAAGGTGATGGTCGACAATCTGAAGGTTGCCGTCCTGAGCCATCCCGCCGGACAGAAGGCCCAGTTCAATCCCCGCTATCTGGACTTTGCCGCCCATTACGGCTTTGAACCGGTGGCGTGCAATGTCCGCAAGGCAAACGAGAAAGGCCGCGTCGAGAACGGCGTGGGTTACGTGAAGAAGAACTTCCTCTGCGGGCTCGAACTGCCTTCCTTCGACGCGGTCAATCCCGCCGCCATCCAGTGGCGCGACACCATCGCCAACCTTCGCATTCACGGCGAAACCAAAGAGAAGCCCGCCGTTCTGTTCGAGAAGGAGAAACCCTTGCTCAAGCCGCTGCCGGTGATGCCTTACGACTGCGCAGTCATCCAGCCCGTTCCGGTCAGCCGTTGTTGTCACGTCACCTTTCAATCCAATCGTTACTCGGCGCCCTATCTTTACGCTTCGCAGCGGCTCACGCTCAAGATCCTGCCCGGCCAGCTGCTGCTCTTTCACAACGAGAAGCTTGTGGCAACTCATGTGCGGCGTTACGACCGCGGCCAGCGCATCTCCGATCCCGATCACATCCGGGAACTTCAAAACCAGCGCCAGCGGGCTCGCCAGCAGACCCTGCTGCTGGCGTTTTTGAGCCTCTGCCCGGAAGCCGAACCGTATTGCCGCAAGCTGCAGGAGAAACGGCTCAACGCCCCGCATCACATTCAAAAGATCGTGGCGCTGAGCGAAATTTACGGGCCGGACAAGACCGCCCGGGCCATTCAGGACGCATTGCGCTTCGAGGCCATTGGCTGCGAATACGTGGCCAACGTCCTGGAGCAACGGGAACATCCCGCCGCCATTCCAGGCGCCCTGCATCTCACACATCGCCAGGACCTGCTCGACCTGGACATCGCCGCTCCCGATCTGTCCGCTTACGACAACAGACACAATGAAAAGTAAACCCTCACTCCTTGCCGACCACCTGGCGCATCTCAAACTCAACTACGTTGCCAGCCAACACAGCCCGTTGGCGGCGGAAGCGGCGCGCCAGCAGTGGGACCATGTTGAATACCTGCGGCGGCTGGTCGAAGGCGAATACAACCAGCAGCATCAGCGGCGTGTGCAGGCGCGCATCAAGGGCGCGCGCTTTCCCGTCATCAAGACCCTTGAGCAGTTCAACTGGAATTGGCCCAAGAAAATCAACCGCCTCGCCGTGCAGAACCTCTTCCGGCTCGAGTTCCTGGCGCAGAAAGCCAACGTCGTTCTTCTGGGAACAGTCGGCGTCGGCAAGACTCATCTGGCAACGGCGCTGGGTTACGCAGCGTGCCTGGAGGGGCGTTCGGTGCGATTTGCTGGCGCAATAGAAGTCATCAACGACCTGCAAGCCGCGCAGAAGAACGGCGGGTTAAAGCGCGCGCTCAAGCAGTATCTGCGTCCGGCATTGTTGATCCTGGACGAGGTCGGCTATCTGCCGATCGATCAAAAGGGGGCTGACCTGCTCTTCCAGGTGATCAGCCAGCGTTACGAACGAGGATCCATCGTCCTGACGACAAACAAGCCATTCAAGCAATGGGCTGCCATCTTCAACAACGACAGCACGATCGCCTCCGCGGTGCTTGACCGGCTCTTGCATCATGCGGACACCGTGGTCATCGAGGGCTCCAGCTACAGGATGAAGGATCAGCCCGCGGATTAAGGGAGCAGCGACTCTTCAGGGGCTTCCTTCGCCCCTGATCGAGAGCCCAAGCGGACTTCTAACCGCAGGTTGGTCACATACATCCGGTCAGAACAAGAAATGTGGCGCAATCCCGGTTGAAAAACATCCCGGCATTCACTATGAATGCTGGCCTTGGTAAAGCAAAAGCGCCCTTGTCGCAGCCGGAAGGGAATCAGGGACCGAACTGCGACAAGGGTTTTTATCTCACCGGGGAGCACCGTTGCCGCTTCACAGACCTCATCACCCAGGCACGTCAGATTGGCAATCCTTTGTCTGACACCAACGCGGAAAGAAGAACTTCCAACGAAAAGCCATCAGGAATTTCAACCCGCCACATCTCCACCGCTTTCACGCCGCCGCTGACAGCAAAAGACGGAGATGGACTGACTTCGGCTTTCTCGTATGCCGCACCAGATCAGGAACGTGCGATCGAAGTGTTGTGTCGACTCATTGAAGACTCCATAGAGCGAGGATGACGGGTGTCTTTTTCGCTGTGCCGCAGAAGCAAGTGGCTGGGTTGCTACAATGTTGGCTGTGTTATTGGGTCTTACAGCCGATTTTAGAGTGGATAATGGGGTCCAATGGGGTCGCGTCTAAAGAGTTGACAAACAGGGTCTCTTGAGTGAGATGCGGGTATGGCGAGTCCGTTGAGTTTAGATGTTGCGGGGGCGTGATCGGTTTGTCTCCAAGCTCCAGATTTAATTGTCAACTTTCTAGATGCGACCCCATTGGACCCCCCACGCCTCGGAGCAGGAGGAATTCGGACCGGAAACGTAGAGGGCGGCGCCCGCCTGGGCGAGGGGCGCATCGGTTGTTCCAGAGCGCTCCGCAATGCGTGCGGTTTTCTCCGCCGGGCTGAGAAGCCCGGCTCTACGGCAGGCAAGGATGCCCGCCGCTACGACCGAGCCGGCTAACTCCGTGAACGCCGACCACTTGCCGAAGCCGTAACGCGGTATCCAGCAACATCTTTGTCTCATCTAGTCTTACGCTTTATCTCATGAGGTTGGCGGACCGGAGGGTCGATTGGGGTGATCACCCGGATGTTGAAGTTTGGGCGCAAAGCGTGATCATCAGGCGGCTGCCGTCAAACCATGAAACTGATCCTTCGCCTCCGCTACTACACGCGTCTCGGGGAAAGTCTGCATGTCACCGGAAATATCCCCTCGCTCGGCAACAACGATCCGAGCAACGCGCTGCCAATGCAGTATCACAGCCACGATTATTGGCAGGCTGTGCTGGACTTGCACGCAGCGGCGATTCCCAAGGAGGGCCTGAACTACAGTTATGTTTTTCGCGACATCGACGGCAGCACCAACATGGATTGGGGTGCTGGGCGGCTTATCACGGCACCCATGATCAACCCAGTTGAAACGCTGATCCTCGACTCGTGGAACCCCGCGGGATATCCGGAGAACGCCTTGTACACACAGCCGTTTCGCGACGTGCTGTTAAAGGCTAGGGATGCGCGGGCGGCATCAGCCGTTCCGGATGCCGCCACCCACACCTTCAGGATCAAGGTCCCCGGCGTTCGGCCTGACGAACGCGTGGTTCTGCTCGGCAATGTGGAAGCCCTCGGTTACTGGGATCCAGCTCGCGGCGTTTCGATGCAGGCAATTGCAGGAGATGAATACCTGACAGCGCATCTCGATCTGGGTGGCGCGTTGTTTCCGATCGAATACAAATACGCCATCGTCAGCGCGAGCGGCGTTATTCGGTTTGAAAGCGGCAGCAATCGGAGAGTCGATGAAGGAGGATGGAACGAACGGCGCGTAATACTAAACGACGGCTTTATCAGGGTTCCCTCGATCGACTGGAATGGCGCAGGCGTTGCCATTCCGGTTTTCAGCCTTCGCTCAGAATCCAGTTGGGGAGTGGGCGAGTTCCGCGATCTTCAGCGACTTGCGGATTGGGGTGCGAAGGCCGGCCTTTCTCTCATACAGATCCTTCCAGTCAACGATACAACCGCGGCGCACACGTGGGTCGATTCCTATCCTTATGCCGCGGTATCCGCCTTTGCCTTGCATCCGCTTTATCTGAACCTCGATGAAGTCGCGACACGGTCCACCCGCGCATCGTTGAAGGAGTTTGCAGCGGAACGAAAACGGCTCAATGCGATGCCCGCCGTGGATTACGAAGCGGTTATGACGCTGAAATGGACAGTGATCAAACGCCTGTTCTCGTTGCAGAAGGAAGCGACCTTTCGCAGTTCCGCCTATCGCGAGTTTTTCAAGGCAAGTGAAGCCTGGCTTGTCCCGTATGCCGTGTTCTGTGCGTTGCGGGACGAATACGGCACAGCCGATTATCGAAAATGGCCAAAGCATCGCGAATGCAGCCCCGCAACGGTGGCCGACCTGAGTTCGCAGAAGTCGCCGCGGCATGATGCCGTCGCGCTGCATTACTTCGTGCAGTTCCATCTGGATCAGCAACTGCAAGCTGCAGCCGCGCACGCGCATCAGCTTGGAATCGTGCTGAAAGGTGACATCGCGATTGGTGTTGCGCGGAATGGCGCTGACACGTGGCAGCAGCCAGAGCTGTTTCATCTGGACCGGCAGGCCGGCGCGCCGCCGGATCCGTTTGCCGAGAAGGGACAGAACTGGGGCTTTCCCACCTACAACTGGCCGCGAATGCAGGAGGATGGATTCGCCTGGTGGAAGCAGCGTTTCTCGCAAATGTCGCGCTATTTCGACGCGTTCCGCATCGATCACATCCTGGGTTTTTTTCGCATCTGGAGTATTCCACTCGACGCCGTGGAAGGGATTCTCGGTTCGTTTGATCCCGCATTGTCCGTCGAACCGGCGGTGTTTGCCGCGCGTGGCATTGATTACGATCGGCAACGGTTCGTCGAGCCGTTCATCAATAGCGTGGTGCTCGAAGAAATCTTTGGCTCATCCGCTAATGAAGTGATGCGAGAGTTCCTCGGGAGAGCCGGCGCTGATCGCTATGCTTTGAAACCGGAATTTGCAACGCAGCTTCGAGTGCGAACCCATTTTGAAAAGATTGCTGCGAACGTGGAAAACAAGAAGCTGGAGGCAGGACTGTTCGACCTCATCAGCAATGTGATATTGCTGGAAGTGGCAACCGCTGCTGGACCGCAATTGCACTTCCGATTCGACATGGCGAAGACATCGTCGTTCCGGCAGTTGGACACAGCAACTCAGGCGAAGTTGAAGGATTTGTATAACGACTATTTTTTCCAGAGACAGGATGCGTTTTGGCGGGATCGAGCGATGCAAAAACTTCCCGCGCTGAAACGGGTCACGGACATGCTGATCTGCGGCGAAGACCTTGGGCTTGTTCCGCGATCTGTTCCTGGCGTGATGAAGGATCTGGGCTTGCTGAGCCTGGAGATTCAGCGCATGCCCAAGACGCCGGGCGTGTCGTTCTCGCGGCCTGCGGATGCGCCGTACCTGAGCGTCGTCACGCCATCGACGCATGACATGAGCACGATTCGTGGCTGGTGGACGGAAGATCCAGCGTTGACCCAGAAATTTTACCGAGAGGAATTGCAGCAGGAGGGAGGTGCCCCGGCCGAATGTTCACCGGAACTCAACGAACTGGTCGTGCGACAGCATCTGGCTTCTCCCGCGATGTGGAGCATTTTTCAGCTTCAGGATTTGATGGGAATGGATGGAACGTTGCGGAGTGCTGACGTCGATGCGGAGCGCATCAATATTCCGGCGAACCCGAAGCATTATTGGCGGTATCGGATGCACTTGACGCTGGAGCAGCTTTCGGAGGCGGAGGGGTTCAATGCAAAACTGCGCGGGTTGCTTGATGACTCTGGTCGGTTGCGGCGCGAGTAGGACAGGTCTGGAAACCTGTTGCGCTACGGCGGGTTCAGTTTGGCTTGTCCGGCTTTTCGTCGTCCTTTTGTTTCCCGAGCACCCAGGACTTCATCACAAAACCAAGAACCAGGGAAACCGCTGCCACGATCCAAAAATAAATGACCTGCGTATCGTCGATTCCGTGGGCGAGATTCATGCCGAATAGACTTGCGACAGCTGTCAGGGGGAAGAAGAGCGCCGCGAGGATATTAAGGCGGTGACTGGCTTGGAGGGCTTGCTTTGAGAGCCGCGCCTGAACCTCGCTTTCACGCGCGGTGCGATATTGCAGTGCATTGCGGCAATCCTCCAGCAGCAGGTCCAGGTTGCGTTCAAGGGCATAGGCCTGGTCGCGCATTTCGATGAGAAACGTGTCATTGCCGATTTCATCACGGGCTGTTTGCAGCGCCTGGTGCAGGTTTCGGGCGGATCGGACAAGCGGCGTGAGGGATTCAATCAACTCGAAGAGTGACCGCGTATCGGTCGCGACATCGTATTGCTGTGCGAGGCTGGCCTCGAGATCGGTATACGACTGAAGGAACCGCTTGAGGCTTCCGGGACCCGGCCCGCCCCGGCTGAACTGCCATTCACCCTTCGGCGTCCTCCAGAACAACGCGGCTTCGCGATCGCGATCGTCGGGTCCCGGCGGCTGATTTAGAATAAGGAGCAGGTGGCCATCTTCGACGATCGCGCGCTGGCGTCCGAATGTGGATTGACCCAGGCGAACGCGGATGGCTTCGGGAAGGGACCAGGTGGGAGGTGTGATCATAGTGGCGCTCCGTCAGGTTTCTCGGCCGTGACAATGTCCAGCCCCAGCGTGCCGGTCAACGCAGAACTTGCCGAGCGAAGGAGGTTGTCGCAATGTGCGCAAGCCACGATGCCGCGCATCATTTTTCATCTGGATATGGACGCGTTCTACGCTTCAGTGGAACAGCGCGATCA
>Ga0196971_1001296_pt1 | contig 11801 bp, 13 predicted proteins | sample S1v_1013CmetaG_FD_148660 | JGI IMG/M metagenome (GOLD analysis project Ga0196971, IMG submission 148660) | Soil microbial communities from Anza Borrego desert, Southern California, United States - S1+v_10-13C | ecosystem: Environmental > Terrestrial > Soil > Desert | place: USA: California... | reverse complement strand
TAGTCCGCGCTTAGCGGCGCAGACCCAGCTTTTCGATGATCGCTTGGTAGCGCGACACATCGCGGCTTTTCAGATAGTCGAGCAACCGGCGGCGCTGGGAGACCATCTTCAGAAGGCCTTGGCGCGAATGGTTGTCTTTTTTGTGCGTCTTGAAGTGCTCAGTGAGGTTGGCGATGCGCTCGGAGAGGATCGCAACCTGAACCTCCGGCGAACCGGTATCGACTTTGCTCTTTGCATTGTCTTTGATGAGCGCGGCTTTGCGCTCTGCGGTAACCGACATCGGTACTCCTTTTAATCTGCGATGTTGAACACGCGGCTGGGCTCAAAGCGCCCCGCTCGCACGTCACCCAGCGCAACCGCTTTGCCCTGAAACAGGGCAACCACCGCGCGGGAGGCGTCCTGCCCGGCGATGGTGCGGTCTCGGAACTGAGGCTTCAGCGTCTCCACCACATGCGGGAGGAGGACGATGGGCCGTCCCTGTCTGAGCTTGAACGCGTCCTCGCCGCTGATGGCCAGTGCCGGGATGTCGTCCAGCGCGGTCTCAACGGGCTTCAGGCGTTCTGACGCGGCGCCCTTATGACCTAAATCCTGCAGCGCGTCGAGGGTGACGGATTCAGCTTCGGTAAACGGCCCGACGGCGGTGCGGCGCAGGCGCCAGACATGGCCTTCCGCGCCAAGTTTTGCCGCCAAATCGCGCACCAAAGCGCGGATGTAGAAGCCTTTGCCCGAGCGGAACCGGAAGGTGGCGAGGTCGTCGCCTTCGGTTTCGACCAGTTCGGCCTCGTAAACCGTGACTTGGCGCGGTTCCAGCTCCACCGTCTCGCCGGAGCGGGCGATGTCGTAGGCGCGCTCGCCATCGACTTTGACGGCGCTGAATTGGGGCGGGATTTGCTGGATCTCGCCGACGAAGGCCGGTAGCGCGGCGCGGATGGCTTCGGCAGTCGGCCGGACATCGCTCTCGGCGATCGATTTGCCTTCGCGGTCCTGGGTGTCGGTGGAGACGCCCCATTTGATGGTGAAGAGATAGGTCTTCTTCGCTTCCATCAGCCAGGGGACGGTCTTGGTCGCCTCACCGAGCGCGATCGGCAGAATGCCGGACGCCAGCGGATCGAGCGTGCCGGCGTGGCCGGCCTTCTGCGCATTGAAGATGCGGCGGATGGCGGCGACGGCGTGCGTGGACGTCATGTCGTCCGGCTTGTCGAGCACGACCCAGCCGGAAACGTCATCGCCCTTTTTGCGGCGGCCCATCAGCGCGGCTCCGTTCCCCCTCTCCCTTGCGGAGAGGGGGTTAGGGGGTGAGGGGCGTGCAAACACATCGGCGCCTGTGGGGCGGAACGCCCCTCACCCCGCCGCTTCGCGGCGACCCTCTCCGCAAGGGAGAGGGTGGGCTGACGCGCTCGACTCACTCTTCGTCCTCGCGCTTTAGATCGCGGGCCACTTCGGGGCTGGCGAGGATATCGTCGATGTGGCGGGCTTCGTCGTAGGAGACGTCCGGCTGGAAGTGTAGTTGCGGCGTGAATTTGAGATCGATCGAGCGCGCGAGGCGCCCGCGCAGAAAGCCGGCCGAACGGTTGAGGCCGTTGGCGATCTTCTGCGGATCGGCGGGGCCGAGCGCGGAGACGAACGCCGTCATGTGCTTCAGATCGGGCGAGGCGCGCACTTCGCCGATGGTGATCGACGCGCCGACCAGATCCGGATCGCGCAAATCCTCGCGCGCGACAATCTCAACCAGCGCATGGCGCACGAGTTCGGCCGCACGCAACTGGCGTTGCGACGGGCCGGCGCCCTCCTGACCTCGCGATGTGCGTTTCATGCTCTCGTCTTACTGCGCCGTGTAGGCGAACGCGCCGCAGAGTTCGGGATCGGCGCTCGACGGCGGTTGCGCCTCGCCGCGGAACGCCGCGATCTTGAACACCCAGCGGCCGCTGGAATCGACGAATTCGCTCACCGCCATATGGCGCGTGCCATCTTCGCCGCACAGCCCCGCTTGCCGGCCGGGGATCAGGTTTTCGTCCAGCACGCGATAGAGATACGTCTCGACACGCGGGTCGCCGGCGAGAATCGCGGCGAAGCTCTGCCCACCCGCGCCTGAGCGCTGATCGGCCGGAACCACATTGTAGGGCTGCGCCCGCACGGTGATGCCGTTGGCGAATGCGAACACGACCGGACCGCCGCGTCGGCCTTCCAGGCTGACGCGCAAATTGCCGGTGACGCTGCGGGCTTGCTCGCTCGAGGCGCGCCATTGCGAGCGCGCCACCGCGGGCTCTTCCTGCGGCACGGCGTCGACGCGCGTTTCCGCTTCGACCTGCGTCACCGGACGTTCGCCCGGCAACTTCTCGTCGCTGCGTTCGCGCTGGCACGCACCGAGCGCCAACACCGCCGCCATCGCTGCTACGACAACTCCGCGCATCCCTTACGCCTCAGAGCGACCGCTGCACCACTTCGACGTTGAAGCACTCGATCACATCGCCTTGCTTGATGTCCTGGAACGGACCGAAGCTCATGCCGCATTCTTGGCCGGCGACGACTTGATCGACTTCGTCTTTGAAGCGCTTCAGCGTTGTCAGCACGCCCATTTCCTGGATCACGACATTGTCGCGCAGGATGCGGACCTTGGCCCCCTTGCGGACGACGCCGTCGCTGACGCGGCAGCCGGCGACCTTGCCGACCTTCGAGATATTGAACACTTCGAGCACCGCGGCGTTGCCAAGGAACGTTTCGCGATGCTGCGGCGCGAGCATGCCGGACATGACGCCTTTGATGTCGTCGATCAGGTCGTAGATGATCGCGTAATAGCGAATTTCGACGCCTTCGCGTTCGGCCAGATCGCGCGCTTCCTTCGAAGCGCGGACGTTGAAGCCGATCAGCGGCGCGCCGGAGGTTTTGGCCAGCTGCACGTCGGATTCGTTGATCGCGCCGACGCCCGAAAGCACCACACGCGCGCGCACTTCTTCGTGCGCGAGCTTATCGAGCGAGCCGACGATCGCTTCGGCCGAACCCTGCACGTCGGCCTTGATCAGGACCGGCAGCTCTTTGGCCGTCGAATCCTTGAACTTGGCCATCATGCTTTCGAGCGACGTGCCGGTGCGCGAGGCGCCGCCCGTCGTCCGCTGCTTCTTGGCGCGGGCGCGATAATCGGCGACTTCGCGGGCGCGATTTTCATTTTCGACCACGTTCAGCACGTCGCCCGGATCGGGCACGCCTTCGAGACCCATGATCTCGACCGGCTCCGACGGTCCCGCGGTTTGCAGTTGCTGACCGCGCTCGTTGTTGAGTGCGCGAATGCGGCCCATCTGCGCGCCGACGACGACGATGTCGCCGCGCTTCAGCGTGCCCGCCTGCACCAGCACCGTCGCCACCGTGCCGCGGCCGCGATCGAGCTTGGATTCGATCACCGTGGCTTCGGCCGGACGATCCGGATTGGCCTTCAGGTCCATGACTTCGGCTTGCAGCAGCACCGTCTCGACCAGCTTGTCGAGATTGAGCTTCTTGGTCGCCGAGACTTCGACCGCGAGCGTGTCGCCGCCGTGCGCTTCGGTGACGATCTCGTGCTGCAGGAGATCGGTGAGGACGCGGGTTGGGTTCGCGTCTTCCTTATCGATCTTGTTGATCGCAACGATGATCGGCGCGCCGGATGCGCGGGCGTGATTAATGGCTTCGACCGTCTGCGGCATGACGCCGTCATCGGCCGCCACCACCAGCACGACGATATCGGTCACTTGCGCGCCGCGGGCGCGCATGGCGGTGAACGCGGCGTGGCCCGGCGTGTCGAGAAAGGTGACGCGCTGGCCGTCAGCCAGGCGCACCTGGTAAGCGCCGATATGCTGGGTGATGCCGCCCGCTTCGCCGGCGGCGACATCGGTCTGGCGCAGCGCATCGAGCAGCGAGGTCTTGCCGTGGTCGACGTGGCCCATAATGGTCACGACCGGCGGACGCGGCTGCGTGTTTTCTTCGGTATCGACGACGCTGCCTGAAAGGCCCTCTTCGACGTCCGATTCCGCAACGCGCTTCACGGTGTGGCCGAACTCGGTGGCGATCAGCTCGGCGGTGTCCGCATCAAGCTCATCGGCCTGCTTCATCATCTGGCCTTGGCGCATCATGAACTTGATGATGTCGGCGACGCGCACCGCCATCCGGTTCGACAGCTCTTGCACCGTGATGGATTCCGGAACGACGACTTCGCGCTTGATCTGCTCGCGCTCGCCGCTGCCGCCCATCATCTTGGCGCGGCGCTCTTTTTCCTTTTGCTGCGCACGCCGATAGGCGGCGAGCGAGCGCACGCGGTCATCGTCGCCGGCGACTTGACGTTCGACCATGTCGAGCGTGAGCTTGCCTTTGCGGCGCTCGGGTTCGCCCTTCTTGGCGGGCTTCACCGGCACCGGCGCAAGCGGCTTGCGCGCGGATTTGATGCGTCCGCCCAATTCGTCGAGCAGGCCCGAGGGACGTTGCTGCTGCTGTTGTTGCTGAGCCGGCGCCGGGCGCTGTTGCGAGGCGGCCGGCGCGCCGGCGCGCTGTTCAGGCGCTTGCGCGGGGGCGGCTGCGGCGGCTTCTTCTTCGGCTTCGGCGCGGCGGCGTGCTTCGGTCTCGGCGGCGAGCGCTTCGTCCTCTGCGGCCTTGCGGCGTTGCGCGTCTTCAAGGGCACGGCGTTTTTCTTCGTCGGCGGCCAGACGCTGCTCGCGCGCTTCACGCTCGGCCAATGAGCGGCGCACGGCCTCGTCGCGGCGGCGCACTTCTTCGTCGCTGATGCCGCCCGGTGTTTGTTGCGGCTTCGGCGCGGGCTCAGCCGCGGGCGCTGCAGCGCGCGCGGTGCGCAGCGGCGGCGGCACGCCGGGGCCCGGCGCTGGCGCAGCTGCGCCGCCGGCGCCCGGCCGATTGATCGCGCGCTTCTCGCGCACCTCGACGGCGACCTGCTTGGTGCGGCCATGCGAAAAACTCTGGCGCACCGTGCCTGCGCTCGCCGTGCGGGTGAGCGTCAGCGGCTTGCGGCCGGAGGGAGTGTCTTTTTGTTCGTTGCCGTCAGACATGCAGTCGAGTTGCCAATCCTAAATACGTCGTCAGTTCGTCATCAGTCGTTCGTCAAATATCGGAGCGCTCGTCGCGGCTCTGGTTGGCTCCAGCGTCCGCGCCGCCCAGTTTCCACGACACAGAGCGCCAGGAATCGGGCCAAGAGCTTGGAACGATGGTGCGAAAACCAGCGAGGCGGGCGATTTCCGCCGCCCAGCCCATCGCCAAGCGCTCTTGAAGCAGGCAAGCGTGTATCACACGTTCCCGCCCCAACGCCACGCCCAATTCCTCGGAGGTAAAGCACCCCACGGCGCGCGGCGGGCGGCTCCAGAACCCTATATGGAGGCTCATCAGCTTTTCGCGACCCTCCTGTGCGCCATCTACCGCTTCGATCAGCACAAAAGCCGGTTTCGAGCGGATCGCGGCCTCAACCTGCGTCGCGCCGATGGCGATCGCGCCGGCGCGGCGCGCGAGCCCGAGCTGATCCAAGCAGCGGCGCACGAGCAGCGTCTCGGTAACCTGGGCGAGATCGTCGGGAACTTTGACCTGCTGTTTGAAGGCGCGGGCGAAGTGCCCCTTCTTCGACGCAACTTCGAGGCTCGCACGGTCGGCGCGCACCCAGGCGCCCCGGCCGGGCAACTTCGCGGCCACGTCCGGCGTCACCGTACCGTCAGGCGCAAGCGCGAAGCGGACCAAGCCCGCTTCACTCTCGCTCTCACCGCTCACAATGCAGCGCCGCTCGCGTTCGCGGCGCGGCCGATCAGCCTCTATCTGGGAAGACGCTGGCGACATCGTCGGCGTCTCCTTCAGCTTGCTCGACCGGCTCTGGCTCCGGCGGCGCGTCGATCCAGCCGGCGGCGATGCGCGCATTGAGCACCAGCGCGTCGGCTTGTTCCTGCGTCAGCTCGAAGCTTTCGAGCACGCCCGGCTCGCGCACCCGCTCGCCGTTCTTGGTTTCGAAATAGCCGCGCAGATCGTCGCCGACGAGACCGGCGAAATCTTCCAGCGTCTTCACGCCCTTCTCGCCCAACGAGACTAGCATCTGCGCGGTGAGGCCTGGCACGTCTTTCAGCTGATCCTCGACGCCGAGTTCGACCCGCTTGGCTTCCAGTTCGGCCGCCAGCTTGTCGAGAAACTCACGGGCGCGCGCCTGCAGCTCGTCGGCGATTTCGTCATTGAGGCCTTCGATCGAGGCGAGCTCCATCTGATCGACATAGGCGATTTCCTCGACCGTCTCGAAGCCTTCCGAGGCCAGGAGCTGAGCGAACATCTCGTCCACTTCGAGCGCCTTGACGAAGAGTTCGGTGCGGGTGGCGAATTCCTTCTGCCGGCGCTCCGATTCTTCGGCTTCGGTCATGATGTCGATCGACCAGCCGGTCAGCTGCGAGGCGAGGCGCACGTTCTGGCCGCGGCGGCCGATGGCGAGCGAAAGCTGCGCTTCGCCGACCACGACTTCGACGCGCGCGTCTTCCGGATCGAGCACGACCTTGGAGACTTCCGCCGGCTGCAGCGCGTTGACGATGAAGGTCGCCGGATCCGGCGACCACGGGATGATGTCGATCTTCTCGCCTTGGAGTTCGCCGACGACCGCCTGCACGCGCGCCCCGCGCATACCGACGCAAGCGCCGACCGGATCGATGCTGGAATCGTGCGAAAGCACGGCGATCTTGGCGCGCGAGCCCGGATCGCGGGCGGCGGCTTTGATCTCGATCACGCCTTCATAAACTTCCGGCACTTCCTGCGCGAACAGGCGGGCCATGAATTCGGGCTTGGCGCGCGACAGGAAGATTTGCGGGCCCTTGGTTTCACGGCGGACGTCATAGACGTAAGCGCGGGTGCGGTCGCCGACGCGGAGGTTCTCGCGCGGGATGCTCTCCGACTTGCGGATCACGCCTTCGGCGCGGCCGAGATCGACGATCACATTGTAGAATTCAACGCGCTTGACGACGCCATTGATGATCTCGCCGATGCGATCCTTGTATTCGCCGAACTGACGCTCGCGCTCGGCTTCGCGCACTTCGTGATTGATCACCTGCTTGGCCGTCTGCGCGGCGACGCGGCCGAACTCGATTGGCGGCAGGCCTTCTTCGTACATCTTGCCGATGACCGCTTCGGGATCGGTCTTGCGGGCGATGTCGAGCATGATGTCCGTCGATGGATTGAACGGACGCGTTTCGGGATCGAGCATCGACTCGTCCACCACCGTCATCACCCGCTTCAGCTCCATCTCGCCAGTTTTTTGGTCGATGGTGGCGCGGATGTCGTGCTCAGCGCCGTAGCGCGAGCGAGCGGCCTTCTGCAGCGCGTGCTCCATCGCCTGGATGACGATCTCTTTGTCGATCGACTTCTCGCGCGCGACAGCGTCGGCGATCTGCAGGATTTCCATCCGGTTTGCGGAAATGCCGGTGCTCATGGTCTTTCCTCTTCTTAAGCCCCCTCCCCTTGAGGGGAGGGGGTTGGGGGTGGGGTGATGCGCCGGCCTCGCCAATCCTCGGCGCGGTCTTGCATCGCAAACTTTCGAAGGCGGAGCTTCACCCCGCCCCCTGCCCCCTCCCCTCAAGGGGAGGGGGTTCTCGTCACTCTTCCTTCGTTTCGTCCATTTCCATTTCAGCACCCGCCGCTTCTGCGTCGCGGGCGCGTTTTAGATCTTCTTCGATCAGCTTGTCGGTCAGCACGAGCCGCGCTTCCGACAGCGCCGAAACCTTCAGCCGCGCATCGCCGGTATCGGTGGCCAGCACGATCTCATCGCCTTCGACCGCTTTGATGACACCGCGCCAGCGGCGGCGGTTGTCGAGCATGGCTGCGGTTTCGACCTTGGCTTCGTGGCCGATGAAACGCTCGAAATCCTCGATGCGGATCAAGGGGCGATCTATGCCGGGAGAGCTGATCTCCAAGTCGTACTCGCCCTGCACCGGGTCCTCTAAATCGAACACGGGCGACAGCGCACGCGAAAGCCGGCCGCAATCGTCGATGCCCATCTGTCCGTCGCTGACGCGCTCGGCCATGATCTGCAGCCGCTTCCTGCGGTTGCCGGAGAGGCGCACGCGCACGATCCGGTAGCCCAGCTCGCTGGCCGTCGGCTCGATCAGCGCAATGACGCGCTCTTCAACAGGGTTCGTCGCGCGCAAGGCGGCTCCAAAGTAACAAAAAAGCGGCGGAGCCCGGGGCCCCGCCGCTGAACCTCCACCGGAGGCGTCAGCGATGTAACGGATGGGATATAGCGGGGATTTGGAGCCGCGCCAAGCCCCTTCAAGGCCAGGCGGCGCTACTGGCCCATTCCCGCCAGCCCGAAGCCACGCTACTCATCTTGTCCGGCTCGAGGGGGGAGGAATCCGGATGAAGTGTCTGCGGGGTTGGCTTTTGGCCATGGCGCTTGCCTCCTTCGCGGGAGCATCTCACGCGCAGATACAACAATCTGCAGAGGCGGCCGCATTCACTGCGATCCGATCTTCCCTCGTTCAAATTCGCATCGACACAGAAGGGGTGACGCCACAGGTCTGCTCGGCTTTTGCAGTGGATGCCGCGCCCAACATAGTCGTGAGCGCGAATTGTGTTGCTGAGACTTCGTCGCGTTCCACCGCATTGCTGCCGTCCGGGCAAACGACGGAAGCGACTTACCTGGGCTTAGACGAACAGACCGGCCTGGTCGCCTTTCGGATCGCGGAAAGCGTTCCGCCCGTTCGTTGGGCCAACATGGCGCCGCAAATTGCCGAGAGCGTAGTGGTCGTGGGGTTTGCATATGAATTGGGACCACTAGTTTCCAACGGAATCGTCGCCGGCCATAACCTCCGTATCAATCGCTATCCGGTCGGAGTGATGTTTCTTGACGTTCCAGTGTTCAGTGGGATGGCTGGCGCACCAGTCGCCAACACCGCCGGCGAAGTGATCGGCGTCATTTGCGGAGTCTATGGGACAAGAACGGAAACAAATCGGGGGTATGGCGTGGCCATCCAAGCAGCTGACGCTCAACGCATTGTCCAAACGATTCTTGAGCAAGCTGACAACCGCTAGCGACGAATTCGCTTCCAGCGAAAGGACGCCAACCCGCGTTGCGAAGCCGCGCCCTTATGTGTATAATCCGCCCGGAGCATACACATGGCCCGCGTAACCCGCACCAATATCGAGATTGACGACGATTTGCTGCAAGAGGCCATGCAGGCGGCCGGTCTCGACACCAAGCGCGCCACGGTCGAAGAGGCGCTGCGCCAGCTGGTCTTGACGCATCGTCGGCGTCAGGCGCTTGAACGCTCGGCCGGGATCGGCTGGGAGGGCGATCTCGACGAGATGCGGCTTGATTGGCAACCTGACGACCCGACGGCATCGCCCAAACAACGATGATCGTCATCGACACCTCTGTTTGGATCGCCCACTTTCGAAATCAACAGAGCACATCGGTCGCGGCGTTTCGCGCGCTCCCTCACAATCACGTGCTCGCCGGCGACATAATCCTCCTCGAATGCATGCAGGGCGCTCGCGACCAACAGCATGCTGCCGAGATCGAAGCGACGCTACGCGCCTTTCGCATTGAGCAGATGCTCGACGTGGACCTCGCGATCAACGCAGCGCATCACTATCGCACACTGCGCGCCGTCGGAATCACGCCCCGCAAAACGCCCGATCTTATCATCGCCACGTTTTGCATCGCGCGCGGTTATCGTTTGCTGCACCAGGACCGCGACTTCGAGCCGATGGTGCAGCATCTGGGTTTGCAGGTCGCATTGTGACTGAGTTCAGCAGGTCTTGCCATAATTGGCGCTGATCGAGGTGAGGCGGCCATTCGCGTCAGCTTGCCAATCCACCTCAACATAATGCTGGCAATCGAGCCCGCCCCAAGCCTGTTGCGCGCGCCGTTTACCGCGCAACTCGACCCCCTGCGCGCGCAAGCCTTGCGCCACTGTCGCATCCGCGGAGCCAACCGGAAACAATGCTCGCAGCCGCTGATCGAGCGGCGAATTATCGTCGCCCCACTCGAACTCAACGCCTTCAACCAGCGCAGGCGGCGCTTCGAAGCGGCCATACGCGGCCTCGACGCCAACCCAGCCGAGCGGGATCAACACGGCGAGCGCGGCGACGGCAATTAGCGTGATGCGGCGCAAACTCATGACGCCGTCCGCACGAACCGCAACCAGATTGGCGCGCAATCGCCGAGCTTCTTTTCTTCGTAACGCGTCGTTGTGTGCCCCGGCCACGGCTTGCGCCAATCTTCGGCGCGATCGGCGAGCCAGCTGAAGCGCGGCTCTCGCGTGAAGTGCTCCAGCGTCCACGACGCATAGTTCGCCCAGTCGGTCGCGAAGCGCACTTCCGCGCCAGGCTTCATCACACGCGCGAGTTCGCTCAAGAACTCCGGCTGAATCAGGCGCCGCTTATGATGGCGCGTCTTCGGCCAGGGATCGGGGAACAGGATGTAGACGCGGTCGAGCGAAGCGTCCGGCAATCGCGCGATCACGTCGCGCGCATCGCCCTGGTGCAGCCGGATGTTCTGGGCGCCGCTTTCCTCGATGTGACGCAGGCACGAAGCGACGCCGTTGAGGAAGGGCTCGACGCCGATGTAGCGCTGCTCGGGGTGCGCGTTGGCTTGCGCCACCAGATGCTCGCCGCCGCCAAAGCCGATTTCGAGCACGAGCCCCTCCCCCTTGGGGGAGGGGTTGGGGTGGGGGGCGTTCAGGATGGAGTGCGACGGGGCCGCTTGCGCCTCGTTCTGAACGCCCGCCCACCCTGCCCTCCCCCCAAGGGGGGAGGGTTCAAACAGCGCCGCCACATCGATCGCGCCTTCTTCGGGCACGGCCAAATGCGGCAGCAGCGTCTCGACCAAGCCAGCCTGGCGCGGTTTCAGCGTGCGCGCTTTGATGCGGCCATAGGTGCGGAGGGGGCGGTGCTCGTCCATTTCAGGTGTCAGGTATCAGGTGTCAGAGGCCAGACAATCCATTGCCGCCGCGCCAACTCGCCGCCGCTTCCTATATCTGATACCTGACACCCGACACCTGACACCCCGCGGAGGCTCCCATGCGCGAACAGCTCAATTTCTACATCGACGGCAAATGGGTCGCTCCGGCCAAGCCCCGCACGCATGACGTCATCAACCCGGCCAATGAAGAACCGGTGGGCCGCATTTCACTGGGGTCGGCCGAGGACGTGAACAAGGCTGTCGCCGCCGCCAAGCGCGCATTCGAGACGTGGTCACAAACCAGCGTCGATGAGCGCAAGGCCGTGCTCGACAAGATCATCGCCATCTATCAGCGCCGCCTCGGCGACATGGCCGAGACCATCTCGTCCGAAATGGGCGCGCCGATTCCGTTGGCGCAAGCCGCCCAAGCGCCGGCGGGCCTCGGCTATCTCATCGACGCACGCAAACAACTCGACGATTTCAAGTTCGAGAGTGATTACGGCGGCGGCCGGCGCATCATCAAGGAAGCAATCGGCGTCATCGGCATGATCACGCCGTGGAACTGGCCGCAGAACCAAATTTGCGCCAAGGTCGGCCCCGCGCTCGCCGCCGGTTGCACCATGGTGCTGAAGCCGTCCGAGCTCGCGCCGCTGAACGCCATCGTGTTCGCGGAAATTCTCGATGAAGCCGGCGTACCGCCTGGCGTGTTCAACCTCGTCAACGGCGATGGCCCAGGCGTCGGCTCGGCGCTCTCCGCGCATCAGGACGTCGACATGCTGAGCTTCACCGGCTCGACCCGCGCCGGCACGTCGGTGATGGAAAATGCCGCCAAGGGTATCAAGAAGGTTGCGCTCGAACTCGGCGGCAAGAGCCCGAACGTCATTCTCGATGACGCCGATCTGCAAAAATCGGT
>Ga0196971_1001295_pt1 | contig 11803 bp, 11 predicted proteins | sample S1v_1013CmetaG_FD_148660 | JGI IMG/M metagenome (GOLD analysis project Ga0196971, IMG submission 148660) | Soil microbial communities from Anza Borrego desert, Southern California, United States - S1+v_10-13C | ecosystem: Environmental > Terrestrial > Soil > Desert | place: USA: California... | reverse complement strand
AGCCGGCCGTGAACACGATAAGGAAAGCCAGCAGGAGCACCAGACTCTTTCTCATTCTTTTTCCTCCCCCAACATATTCGGCTCCGCACGTTCAACAGCCCCCACGTAACGTCATACCCGAGAGTTCACCCACCCCCTTGTCCAGCGAACTGTGTCGGGCAGCGACAGCTTGCGCAAAGTCAGCGCACGAAGAAACGAACGGCTGCCAGGACCACCCCCATGAACACCAGGCCAATGATGAGGCTGAAAGCCGACACGTAATATTCCGCTGTTCCGGGGCGCACCACCAGCAGCAGGAAAGCTGCCGTCAGGGTGATAAAGGCTCCGATGCGAAAGGCATGGCGGCCAAGCTGAGGGTCCATTAGCCCACCCCTTCCAGGTCGTCTTTACGGGCTGCCACATGGCAGGCCACCAACTGGCCGCCGGGCAGCTCCTTCAGCGGCGGGCGCTGCGTGTCGCACAGCCCTTCTTCCCAGACCGGGCACCGGGGATGGAACGCGCACCCCGAAGGAAGACGCAACAGGCTGGGAATCTCGAGGCTGCGCAGCTCAATCCGCTGCTTGCTCCGGGTCACCTCCGGATCAGGTTCGGGAATGGCGCTAAGCAGAGCCTTGGTGTAAGGGTGGCTCGGGCTGTTGATCACCTGGGTGGTTGGGCCGACTTCTACCACACGCCCCAGGTACATGACCGCAATGCGCCCCTGCCACGCAAAATGCTTGGCCAGCGCTAGGTCATGGGTGATGAACAGAAAGCTGACCCCCAGCTGCTTGTTCAGGCGAAACAGCATGTTCAGCAGGCTGGCCCGGATGGAGACATCCACCATCGATACCGCTTCGTCGGCCACAATGAACTGGGGCTGCACCGTCAGCGCCCGCGCAATCGATACCCGCTGGCGCTGCCCCCCGCTGAGCTGATGGGGGTATTTGCCCAGAATCTCGTGCGCCGGAGTCAGGTCCACCAGCTCCAGTAGTTCCACCACCCGCCGTCGGGCTTCGGCCTGGTCCTTGACCAGGTTGTGCCGGTAGAGCGGGGCGCTCAGCGCCTGAAAAATAGTCCGGACCGGGTTGAGGGAGGAGTAGGGGTCCTGGTGGACGATCTGCACCGCCCTGCGGTAGGTGTTGTACGCATCCCCTTTGAGCTGCCAGATGTCCGAACCCTGGAACAGCACCCGGCCACCGGAAGGGCGCAGCAGGCCTGCGGCCATCCTGCCGGTGGTGCTCTTGCCGCAACCGCTCTCGCCAACCACGCAGAGGATCTCCCCGGGGTCCACCGAAAGCGAGACTTCCTCCACCGCCCGCACCCGGCGGTTCTGACCCAGGTTGAAAACCTGCGTGATCCCATCCAAAGTCAGTAACGGAGCCATAGCCTCACCCTTCTTCAGCAAAATCGACGGCCGATGTCACGCGCTCCCAGTGGAAGCACTCCACGAGGTGGCTGGCCCCGACTGCCGTAGTGGGCGGATCTTCCTTCCGGCAACGGTCGGTGGCCATGGGGCAGCGGGGATGGAATGAGCATCCAGCAGCTCTGCCCACCAGGTCCGGCGGCGAACCGGGAATGGAGACCAGCTCCTGGTCGTTGCCGCCGAGCCTGGGAACGGCCCGAATCAACCCGTGCGTATACGGGTGAGCCGGTCGGTAGAAGGAGTCGTACACATCGGCGATCTCAACAATACGGCCGGCGTACATGGTGGCCACACGGTCCGCCAGTTCGGCCGCAATGGACAAGTCGTGGGAAATGAAGATCATGGCGAATCCGAGCGTCCGCTGAAGGTTACGGAGCAGGTCAATGATCGTGCGCTGCGTGAGAATGTCCAGCGCCGTGGTCGGTTCGTCCAGGATCAGAATGCGGGGCTCAAGCAGAAGCGCGAGGGCCAGCAGCACCCGCTGCCGCATACCGCCGCTCAGCTCATGGGGGTAGGCGCCCGAAACACGCCCGGCGTCGAGCTGAACCAGGCCGAGCAGATCCGCGGTCTTTTGCAATACCGCAGCCCTGTCGTTCCACCCGTGGGCCCGGGCCGTGTCCAGGAAGTGGTCACAAATCCGGCGAACGGGGCTGAAGGCGTTCAGGGCGCTCTGGAGCATCATGGCGCTTTCCTTCCAGCGGAAGGCACGCAAGGATTCCGGCTGTAGCTTGAGTACGTCGTACTCGGTGCCGTTCGCCTGACGGTAGATGATGGACCCGCCCACAACCCGTGCCGAGGAAGGCAGCAGCCGGGTGAGGGCGAACCCGAGCGTACTCTTGCCGCAGCCGCTCTCACCGATCAGGGCCAGCACCTCTCCCTGGTGCAGGTCCAGTGAGACCCTTCGCAGTGCCCGAACCGCACCCCGCCTGGACGTGTACTCGGCCTCCAGGTCCCGCACCGAGAGAATCACTTTTCCCTTGGATATCGCCGGCATTTGGACTACGCTCACGGCCTCACTCACCCACCCTTAGCCGAGGATTGAAGACCTCCTCCAGCGACCGGGCCGTGGAGACCAGGGCCAGCTGGAACAGGGCGATGGCACCAATGGGCGCCAGAATGTACAGGATGCTGTCTTTGAAGAAGATCGCGCCCCGGACCCATGCCAGGTAGATCATGACGCCCCAGTTATTGGTGGACATGGGTACCAGGCCAAGCAGGATCAGACCTACCTGCGCGTACATGGCGCCGGTCATGCCCAGAATGAACGTGATGGTGATGTAGCTCAGCATGTTGGGGAGGATTTCCCGGAAAATGATGTGGCCTGTCCCCAGCCCCAGACTCTGAACTGCCTGGACATACTCCCGCTCTCTGATGGAGAGCACCTGAGACCGCACAGCACGCAGCAGAACGGGCCAGTCCAGCAGCCCCAGAATGATCGCGATGCTGGTGGTGTTGCTCAGCTTGATGAAGCCGGCCAGAACTGCCAGGAGAGGGAACTGAGGGATTGTCAGGACAACGTCTGCCGCACCCAGCAGGAGGGCATCAACCTTACCGCCCACAAAAGCCGAAAGGGATCCCAGCGTAATGGCAATGCTTGTGGCGATTACCGCGGTCAGGGCTGCCACAAAGATGATCTCCCGGCCGCCGTGCACAATCTGCGCCCAGACGTCCCGCCCCTGGTGATCCGTACCGAACGGGTGCTCCCAGGAAGGCGCCGCGTAAATCCGGTCCACGTGCGTCTTGGTATCCAACTCCACGACCAGGGGCCCAACCAGGACCAGGAGCAGGACCGCGATCACGAACAGGAAACCCACAAAGCCGACTCTGTTGCGCCTCATCAGCCGCAGGAAACGGATCGCGCCGTTGGATTGCGGTGTCTCAGCCTGCCCGGGTTCGTCCTTTCGAGCCAACTGTGCCATGCCTTAACCCTCCTCGGCGATGCGAATCCGCGGATCCAGCTTGCTGTAAAGCAAATCGGCCAACAGATTGGCGACGACTACGGCGACGGTGATCATCAGGAAGACGCCCTGCATCACCGGGTAATCTCGCCGGGCGATAGCCTCACCCAGGGTAAAGCCGATACCCTGATACACGAAGTAGCTTTCAATCAGCAGCGAACCGCCCACCACAAATCCCAGGGAAATCGTGAGCAGGGTGAACAGCGGAAGCATGGCGTTGCGCCCGACATAACTCAGGGTGATTTGCCAGTCGGGAAGCCCCCGGGCTCGGGCGACCGTAACGTAATCCTCTCCCAGCGTGGCGAGGGTGGTGCTCTTCATGGTGAGCATCCACCGGCCGATGGTGGTCACCAGGTAGGTCAGGATGGGCATGGCGGCATGGTAAAGGGCGTCGGAAAAGAAGGCCCAGGTGAAGCTTGGCTGGATGCCGGGAGAGAGCGAGCCCCGCATGGCCTGAATATCAACCAGTTGCCACTGGACCCCAAGGAAGACGATGAACAGGATCGCCACCAGGTAGTTGGGTATCGAGGTCATGAGCGAAGCGAAGGCCGAGAGCGCGTGGTCCAGCCAGGACTCCCGCTTGTAGGCCATCACCATGCCCAGCAGAGTCCCCAGCACGAAGCTGAGGAGAAGGGAGAGGCCCACGCTGAAGAGGGTCCAGGGAAGAAACTTCGCGATAATGCTCAGGACAGTGGTCCCTTTCGATAGGAGCGAGTTCCCCAGGTCGCCTTTCAGCAGGTTGACCATGTAGTTTCCGTACTGAACGAGCAGCGGCTGGTTGAAGTCGATGGAGAAGAGGGAAGCCGCCAGGTTATAAGCCTCGTCTTTCGACATGCCGTATTGGGAGATCAACTGGTTGATATACACATCCACCGGGTTGGCCGGCATCAGCCGAACGAGAAAGAAGGTGGCCGTGGTCACCAGCCAGACGATAAAGAGCGAGCGCAGGATGCGCCGGACCAGGAAGCTGCTCAGAAACTGCATCGCGCATACCTCCAAGCGATCGGGGCTTGCCTAATCCACGCGGGCATGGGCCAACCGGACCGAGGTCTTGCTCCTCGCCGATTCGTAGGCCGCCAACGCCACATCGGCAGCCCTGAGCCCATCGAGCCCTGTCACGGCCGCTTCTCGCCCTTCCAGAATGGCGGAGACAAACTCCCTGAGCATGGGCGTATCGTCGGTATCGCCCCAGCCCACGATGCGGGGTCTCAGCTTCTCATGGTCATACACATCCAGGTGCTGGGCCAGGGCGTCGAGGCTGAGGGTACCGCCCGTTCCAATAATCTCCAGGGTCACGTCGCCCCACGTGTAATAGCCGGGGCCTCGGGACCAGCTCGTGTCCAGTGTGGCGAAGACGCAGTTCTCGAACTCCATGGTCAGCAGGCCCGAGTCGTCGACCTTCAGGTCGTGGAAGAGGGTGCCGACTTCGGCGTAGACCTCCTTGACTTCCGCACCCAGGAACCAGCGCATCAGATCAACGACATGAACGGTGTGGTCGATCACCGCTCCGCCGCCGGCCTTGGTCGGGTCGGTGAACCACCCGGGGGGCAGGTAGCCGTGGTTTGTACCCTTCATGGCCAGAATACGGCCGATCTTTCCCTGCCGGACAAGGTCCCGAGCTCTGACCACGGTTGCGAAAAAGCGGCAGGGGAAGGCCGTCATTAACTGGACGCCTGCTTCCCGGCAAGCGCGAACCATTCGGGCTCCGTCTTCCGCCGTGATCGCCAGCGGCTTTTCGCACAGGACATGCTTGCCCGCAGCGGCGGCGGCCAGCGTGAGTTCGGGATGCCGGTTGTTCTCGGAGGCAATCATCACGGCGTCAGCCTTGGACAGGGCCTCCTGCAGGTTGGTGGTCAGGGGCAGTCCCAGCTTGTCCGCCATCACCTTGCCGCGCTCGACGTTATCGTCGTAAACGGCAGTCACAATCGCCTCGGGGATGCTGCGCAGCGCTTGGACCCAGCCCAGTGCGTGCACGTGAGCCGTGCTCAGAATGGCAATGCGAACCTGCTTCACAGCACTTCCTCCTCTCCAGGTGTCGCGGGGCGCCCGGTCGTGGCGGAGACCAGCGCAGCCACGGCAATCTCCAGCGCCTTGTACCCGTCTTGCGCGGTGACCCGGGGCTGGCTGCCCGTTTGGAGGCAATGGACGAAGTGCTCCAGCTCCCGGTAATAGGGGTTTTGCGCAAGCGGGCTCTCGGGCACCGCGACCCCGGCTGCCCCGGTCTCGGCCCTGTCCACGCTCACCCGCAAGGGCGTAGCCTGACGGGAGTCAAACTCGATGATCCCGCCGGTTCCGGTCACTTCCAGGCGAGTGTGGAAACCATCCCGGTGTGCCCAGCTGCCCTCCACATGGGCGATCGCGCCGGATTGGAACCGGAGCGTCACCAGGGCGTAGTCCAGTCGCTGGGTGTCGCGGCCCCGCAGGCTTTTGGCGAAGACCCGCTCCACGTCGCCAAACGTGCCGCGCAGCCAGTCAAAGTCGTGAATGATCAGGTCCATGATGACGCCGCCGCTGCGCCGGTAGGAGGCATACCAGTCCTCCCACGCCAGCGGATATCCGCCGGCCCGGGTCGTACGGATTACTCCGGGTTTGCCGACGGCCCCCTGGTGAATCAGTGCCCCCGCCCGCTCGTACTCCGGGAAGAACCGGAGCACATGGGCCACGAACAGTTGGACACCGGCAGTGCGGCAGGCCTCGATCATGGCCCGGGCGTCCGCAAGGCTACGGGCCATCGGCTTTTCGCAAATCACGTGCTTGCCGGCTTTGGCGGCCTTTTCGGTGTAGCTCCGGTGCAGGTACGTGGGCACGCAGACATCCACCAGATCAAACTGGGCCGAAGACAGCAGTTCGTCCCAGGTGCTGTACGCCTTCGTGTTGAGGCGGGCAGCCAGAGATTGGCAGGCCGGAAGCCGCGGATCGACTATACCGGCAAGCTCAACGCCGGGCATACGGGCGTAAGCGTCGCTATGCACGGAACCCATGGTGCCGGCGCCAATAACGGCCACTCTCATCGCAGTCACTCCCCTTTTGGCATTACTTGTTCACGGCCAGAACTTGCACAGGCTCAAAGAACCGTTCCAGCACCAGGGTAGCCGCCCCCACGGCACACGCTTCCCGGCCGAAGTGCGGCAACGTCATGCGCACCTGACCGGCCAGCAATGGGAGCGCCCGTGCCTTGGCTGTGCTGCACATCACGGAAAAAAGCTTGGGGCTGGTCAGGGGCATCGCCCCGCCGATGACTACCACCTCCGGATCATACATGTTGATGATGTTGGCCACTGCCAGGCCCAGATAATGTCCGGCCTCCTCCAGCAAGCCGAGAGCCTGCCGGTCGCCGTCGATTGACGCCTGAAGGATCGAAGGCAAGTCAAGCGGGCGTTCCGGCCCCGGGGCGCCGGGCTCCCGTGCCAGGCGGGAAGCCGCACTCATGCGCCGGGAAAGCGCCATGCCCGAAGCCACAGCCTCCAGGCAGCCGTAATTGCCGCAGTTGCACCGGGGTCCGTTGATGTCTACGGTCATGTGGCCAACCTGCGCAGCACCGCAGTGGGCTCCCCGGAGACCCTGTCTGTTCACCACGACGGAGGCGCCCACGCCCATATCGACCAGGAGGAAGACTAAATCCCGATGCTGCTGCCCGCTCCCGTGCCAAACTTCCCCCGCGGCGCCGGCAAAACAGTCCCGTTCCACCAGAACCGGAAGGCCGAGCCGTTGCTGCAGCATTGCCTTGAGTGGCACACCCTCCCACCCCAGTGGAGTCGACTGCCGCACGATGCCGCTGTGGTGATCCACCAACCCCGGGGTTGCTACTCCGATCCCTGCTTGCCGGTCCGTGGGGATCTGGGCGTCTTGCAGAACTTCCTTTACGCACTCAACGATCGCCCCGACGGTCCGTTCCACCGAAAGATCGGGACCCAGGGGCCGGACCCTCCGGGTGACGACTCGGGTCACCAGGTCTACAATCAGTGCAGTGACTGCCCAGGGCTGGATTTCCACCCCAACGGCGAACAGCCCGGCGGGGTTCACCTGGAGCGAAATGGGCCTTCGTCCGCCCCGGGACTGGCCGTGCCCGAACTCCTGAATCAGGCCTTCGGCCAGAAGCTCACCCGACAGGTTGGAGACCGTGGCCGAATTGAGGCCGGTCACACGGGCCACCTCGGCCCGGGAGACGCCCTTCTTCTGCCGGATGGTGTTCAGGACCAGCCATTTGTTCAGTTGCTTAACCAGACCCTGGTTGCCCGTAATCACCAGTCCGACCCCCTGATATGGGAAGAATCTTCACTGAGTCAATAAAGATATCGCCTTTATTTTATATGCTACAACCATGAAAATTCCTGCTAGTCCGAATAGTTATGTACGAAGAAAATGCCGGGGTCAATAGACCCCGGCTATTAGTCAATGAGGACGAACGCCCCGCTAGGTGGCTTCCGCCAGGCGAGTTCGGGCCGGGTTGTGCCGGGGGAGGAAGGCAAAGGAGACCGCAGCGATCGCCAGGTAGACCAGTCCGGTGAGGAGGGCTCCACGCAGCCCGGTCCATTCCACCACGGCGCCTGCCACCAGGGGAAGCGCGATACCCGCCAGTCCGCCGGCCACCGTAATGGCGCCGGTAACACGGCCGGTCGCATGGGGAAGAAGCCCGTAGGCGTGAGCCAGGGCCTGCGGCCAGATGCCACCCGTAAAGAGGCCGGCCAGCAGCACGGCCGCGAAGATCACCACCGGGGCGGTAGTCGCGGCGCTGACCGCGGTGAACAAGGTGCCTGCTCCAACCATCACCATCAGTACGGAACGACCCTCCAGGTGATCGCTGATCCAGGCGGTGGCCAGCCGCCCACCCACCATGCCGAGCCAGAAGACGGATAGTGCCGTGTTGGCCGCGGCTTGCGGGAGAATGTCCCGGCCGGAAAGATAGGTGGGCAGCCATGTGGTCATAATCATCTGGCTGGCTGTGTAGAAGGCCATGCCGAGGGAGATGGGAAGCAGAACGCGCCACGGTGCGGCCCCGGCTGAAGCCGCAGTCGCAGCGGGCAGAACTGGCACCGGTACCAGGCGAACAGATGCAGCGAAGAAGACGGACACGACGATTTGCACCGCCGCCACAACCAGAAACAGCTTTGACCAGGTGCCGCCCCGGGCCAGAAACGAAGTGGCGACCAGCGGCCCCGCCAGAGCTCCCGTGGCGAACAAGGTGTGCAGGAGGCTCACGTAGAGGCCTCTCCGGTACCTGTGCATGTCAGCGACGAGCGCATTGCCTGAGAGGTTGTAAAGCCCGAAGCCGGTGCCGCGCAGCAGCGATGTGGTCAGGAAGGGCGCCAAAGCGCTGGCCAGGGCTGCGGCAAGGGTTCCCAACCCCCCCAGCACAGCGCTGAAAACCAGAATCCGGTGCTTGCCAACCCGGTCGGAGATGATGGTCCCGGTCAGGGCGGCTGTGAGGCTGCCGAGGGCGGTGAGCGAGCCCAGCAGACCCACTTGCGTAGGGGTCATGCGAAACGTTTCCATGATATGGGGAAGCAATGCGCCGGTAGCGGTCAGAATCAGCGATTGGCTGACGAAGTAGACGTAGATCAGAATGGTCAGGATCATGACGGGTCGGCGGTTGCCGGCCAACAAGTCCATCAGGGGGTCCTCCTTGCCTATCGACTCGGTCACAGCTTCTTGATCCGGGACTTATACCGGGCGATTTGTTGCCGGTCCGCCTGCGGGTCGGCAATCGCGGCGGCTCCCCGCAGAACGGACTCCCGCTCCTCCTCGGCAATGCGAACTCGCAGCTCCTGGACCTTTCGCAAGTAATCGGTGTAGGTGGGGTTCATCTGGCGGCATACCTCCTACTTAAGCCCGCCGAATAGTAGCGGGCTCAATCCTCTCTCAGTCGTCTGCCGGGCATGAAGTCAGTCGATGAATCGAATTTAACATAGGAAGAATATTACCGCACATTGCTGCTCCTTGGCAAAGGCCTATCGGTTTGATATTTCGCACTGGAAAGCGTGTGAAGCCGCTTTTCTTTCTTCCAGAAAAGAGGCCGAACAGAAGGTGCCTGCAAACCTATACAGGACAAGGCTTAGCGGCATAGGGCGACACGGCACGGATTGACCTTGCCGGACGTAAAATCCTGCCGTTGTAACTGGCCGTGACGGTTCGAGTCCGGCCTCGGGCACCAAGAGGGACAAGGGTTTCGGGCTTATAGAAGGATGGCCCAGATGGTCGTTTTGACCGTCTGGGCCATCCTTCTCCGCTGTTGTCTTTCCTGTTTCCCGAATCGTTTCCACCGAAACGTGCAAGTGGCTGACGCAAGATCCCGACAAGGCAACTCCACAAAGCACATGGCCTCGCCAACAGGAGAGGCCATGTGCCTTTGTGGAGCTATAGGAACGTTATCGTCGGTAACATAGTGGCTTGCGGCCCGCGCTGCGCTTCCTACTCGGCGGGAGCGATGCCCAACTTCCGCGCCTGTTCCAGCAGTTCCAGTGAATAGTCGCCCAACACCTGAGACCCCTTACTGATGGCACTCTGGCGGGCCAGAACCTTCTGCAGGGTGACCCCGGCCCGGCGCCAGGTGCCGCCCCCGTTGTGGAAGTTGTGGAGCATGGGCATCAGCCGGTCCAGGGCGTTGGCAAACCGGGATGCCGGCGATTCCATGGCCTCGAACTCGTCCCACAGGGCTCGCAGCGGCGCCGCCTGATCTTGCGGCAGCAACGAAAAAATGCGACCGGCCGCCAGCTTTTCGCGCTCCTCCTTGTCCAGGTATCCCTTGTCGTCAAACGACCAGGTGTCGCCGGCGTCCACCTCAATCACGTCGTGGACCAGCAGCATGGACACCACATGAAGCGGGTCCACCGGCTCGTTGGCGTGCTCGGCCAGTATTAGGGCCATCACAGCCAGCTGCCGCGAATGCTCGGCGCTGTTTTCCTGCCGCTGACCACCCAGGATTTTTGACTGGCGCAAGACTTGCTTCAGCTTGTCAATCTCCAGTACGAACTGGATTTGCTGCAACAGCCGTTCTGAACTCACTTCACATACCTCCTAAGAGTAGGCACGGCACTGATTGTGCACCAGCACCGCCAGGCCACTCCATCCCGTTTCCCACTTATATAAGCCGTCTGTTACGCCGCGTCAAGCGTAACCCAATCGCGCGAGGCAGCCAGGTCGAAGCCCCAATAGCATTTGGACAACCGTGGCAACGCGCCGCGAGTTGCATGGGAAATCTCGCTCCAGGCCAGGGATTGCCGCAGAGTTGGCGAAAACCTGCTCCAAAGGCTGACTTGTGTTCAGCACCGTGAGGAGGCGTTCCGTTCGTGGCTGTAGATCTATCCTTCTGCCGCGCCGAGTTCCCGTGTCTTTCCAGCGTGACAGTTGCCGGCCAGCCTGCTGCCTACTTCGACGGCCCCGGCGGGACTCAGGTGCCCCAGCGCGTATTGGATGCCATGACACACTACCTGATCCATACGAATGCCAACACCGGAAAGACTTCGCAGACCAGCGTCCAGAGCGACGCCACCATCGCCGGGGCCCGCCAGGCCCTGGCGGACCTGCTGGGCGCCGACTCCGCTGACGAGATTGCCCTGGGTGCAAACATGACCACCTTGAACTTCAACCTTGCTCGCGCCCTCGCTCGCGATTTGGCGCCCGGCGACGAGGTCATCGTCACCGAACTGGACCACGACGCGAACATCTCTCCCTGGCTGACCATTGCCGACGACAAGGGCGCCACAGTGAAGTGGGTACGGGCTGACACCGAGTCGTGCACGCTGGATATGGCCGACCTGGAGCTCAAGCTAACACCCCGCACAAAGATCGTGGCCGTTGGCCTTGCCTCTAACGCCACCGGCACTGTGAACGATGTTGCCAGAATCGCCCGTATGGCCAAGGCCGTTGGCGCGACCGTGGTGGCGGATGCGGTGCACGGCGTTCCTCATCTGCCTGTCGACGTGAAGGCACTCGGCTGCGACTTCTTGCTCTGCTCGGTCTACAAGTTCTTCGGCCCGCACATCGGTGTGCTGTGGGGCCAGCCTGAGGCATTTGCGGCCCTGAAGACCTACAAGGTGCGCCCGCAGTACGATCATGCGCCCCACAAGATCGAGACGGGCACGCTGAACCACGAAGGCATTGCCGCTTCGGCTGCCGCCGTAGACTTCATCGCCGACGTCGGTCGCAGGGCCCATGGCGGCACTTCTCCGCTGGCCCCGGTGGGGACCCCCGAGCGCCGGCAACAGCTTCTCGACGGCCTGACGGCCATTGAGGAGCACGAATCCGTTCTGTTGGAACAGCTCCTGGCGGGTTTCGGGCAGATTCCGGGGCTCAAGACCTACGGTCCGCCCCCCGGTCACCCACGCACACCTACGGTCTCCTTCACGCTTGCAGGCGTGCACCCCGCTGCGGTGACCAAGGCCCTGGGCGAGAAGGCCATCTTCGTGGGTGATGGGAACTTCTACGCCAGGACCATTGTCGATCG
>Ga0196971_1001294_pt1 | contig 11810 bp, 7 predicted proteins | sample S1v_1013CmetaG_FD_148660 | JGI IMG/M metagenome (GOLD analysis project Ga0196971, IMG submission 148660) | Soil microbial communities from Anza Borrego desert, Southern California, United States - S1+v_10-13C | ecosystem: Environmental > Terrestrial > Soil > Desert | place: USA: California... | reverse complement strand
CCGTCAGGAACAGGAAGCGGTCTTCCCTGGCCGGGGTGGTCAGCGGCGCACCGCGCTCGCGCCAGTCGGGCAGCAGCTCCTCCAGCGCGCGGGTCTCGATCACCGCGCCGGAGAGGATGTGCGCCCCGACCTCGGAGCCCTTCTCCAGCACGCAGACCGACAGCTCCTGCCCGGCGCGCAGCGCCAGCTGCTTCAGGCGGATGGCGGCCGTCAGGCCGGACGGGCCGGCGCCGACGATCACCACGTCGAATTCCATGGACTCCCGTTCGGTCGTCATCGCCGCCTCCTTCTCAGAGCTGGTCGTCGGCGACGCCCATGGTCACCGCCGCGCCGGCGGTGGCCGTGTGCGCCCAGGCGCGGGCGGTGGGCAGGACGTGCTCGGCATAGAAGCGCGCGGTCGCCACCTTGGCGGTCAGGTAACCCTGGTCGCCCTCCCCGGCCGCCAGCCGGGTCGCCGCGGCGAGCGCCGCGCGGGCCATCTGGTAGCCGCCGACCACGGTGCCGGCCAGCCGCAGGAACGGCACCGCCGCCGCCGCCGTCAGGACGGGGTCGCGCCCGTCAGGGCCCAACAGCCACGCCACCGCGCCGTCGAGCGCGTCCACCGCGTCGGCCAGCGCCGTGCGGATGGCGGCGAAGTCGGCACCGGCCTGCTCGGCCAGACGGCCGTCGAGCGCGCGCATGTCGGCGATCAGCGCGCCGATGCCGGCGCCCTTGTCGCGGATCACCTTGCGGTGCACCAGGTCATTGGCCTGGATCGCGGTGGTGCCCTCGTAGATCGTGGTGATGCGGGCGTCGCGCAGGTGCTGCGCCGCCCCGGTCTCCTCGACGTAGCCCATGCCGCCGTGCACCTGCACGCCCAGCGAGGCGATCTCCACCGACAGCTCGGTGCTCCAACCCTTGATGATCGGGGTCAGCAGTTCGTAGTGCCGGCGGAAGGCGGCGCGGCGCTCCGCGTCGGCGTCATGGTGCGCGATGTCGATGGCGGCGGCGCCCTCGTAGGCGACGGCACGCATCGCCTCGATCTGGCACTTCATGGTCATCAGCATGCGGCGCACGTCCGGGTGGTGGACGATGGCGGCGCGCTCGGCCGTGGAGCCGGCCGGGCGGCCCTGCACGCGCTCGCGGGCGTACCCGCGGGCCTGCTGGTAGGCGCGCTCGGCAATCGCCAGGCCCTGCACGCCCACCGACAGGCGGGCATGGTTCATCATGACGAACATGTACTCGAGGCCGCGGTTCTCCTCGCCGACCAGATAGCCGACCGCCCCGCCCTCGTCGCCGAAGGACATGACCGCCGTCGGGCTGGCGTGGATGCCCAGCTTGTGCTCCAGCGACACGCAACGCACGTCGTTGGGGCCGACCGGGTTGCCCTCGGCGTCGATCTTCACCTTCGGCACGACGAACAGCGAGATGCCCTTGATGCCCGCGGGTGCGTCCGGCAGGCGCGCCAGCACCAGATGGACGATGTTCTCGGTCAGGTCGTGGTCGCCGTAGGTGATGAAGATCTTCTGACCGCTGATGAGGTAGGTGCCGTCACCGGCCCGCACCGCGCGGGTGCGCACCGCCGCGAGGTCGGAGCCGGCCTGCGGCTCGGTCAGGTTCATGGTGCCGGTCCACTCGCCGGACACCATCTTCGGCAGGAACAGCGCCTTCAGCTCCTCCGAGCCGTTCTCGGCGATGGCGTCCACCGCGCCCTGCGTCAGCATCGGGCACAGCGCGAAGGCCATGTTGGCGGAATGCCACATCTCCTGCACGGCGGTGTTCACCAGGTGCGGCAAGCCCATGCCGCCCCACTGCGGGTCGAACGGCAGGGCGTTCCAGGTGCCGTCCACCAGGGTGCGCCACGCCTCGTACCAGCCGGCCGGCGTCTCGACGCGGCCGTCCACGAGCTTGGCGCCCTCGCGGTCGCCGACGCGGTTGAGGGGGGCGATCACTTCGGCGGCGATGTTGCCGGCCTCTTCCAGCACGCTGGAAACCAGGTCGTCGGTGACCTCGTCGAAGCCCGGCAGGGACACCACGGCGTCGAGCCCGCACAGCTCGCGCAGGACGAACTGCATGTCGCGCAGGGGAGGAACAAACTCGGTCATGGCTGGCTCTCGGAGAATGGGAACGTGGCGGCAGCCTGCCGGGCGGGGGGAGGCATCCCGCCCGGCAGGCCGCGCGTGCGCGCCGCTTTAGGCCTCGATGGCCTTGGCGGTCTGGCGCAGGGCGTATTTCTGGATCTTGCCCGTGGAGGTCTTGGGCAGGTCGCTGAACACGATGGTCCGCGGCACCTTGAAGTGCGCCATGTGCTCGCGGCAGAAGGCGATGATCTCGGCCTCCTGGATCTCGGCGCCGGGCTTCAGCGTCACGAAGGCGCAGGGCGTCTCGCCCCACTTGGCGTCCGGACGGGCGACGACCGCCGCCTCCAGCACCGCCGGGTGGCGGTACAGCACCTCCTCGACCTCCAGCGACGAGATGTTCTCACCGCCGGAGATGATGATGTCCTTGGAGCGGTCCTTGATCTCGATGTAGCCGTCGGCGTGCCACACGCCCAAGTCGCCGGTGTGGAACCAGCCGCCCTCGAAGGCCTCCTGCGTCGCCTTGGGGTTCTTCAGGTAACCCTTCATGACGTTGTTGCCGCGCAGGAAGATCTCGCCCATCGTCTCGCCGTCCTTGGGGAGCGGCTGCAGCGTGAGCGGGTCGGCGACCATCAGCCCTTCCAGCATGGGCCCGCGCACGCCCTGGCGGGCCTTCAGGCGGGCCTTCTCCTCCAGCGGCAGGCCGTTCCAGCGGTCGTGCCAGACGCAGACCACGGTCGGGCCGTAGCACTCGGTCAGGCCGTAGACGTGGGTGACGTCGAAGCCCATGCGCTCCATGGCCTCGATCACCGGGGCCGGCGGCGCGGCACCGGCGGTCATGGCGCTGACCTTGTGGTCGATGCCCTGCTTCAGCTCGGCCGGGGCGTTGTTGATCATGTTGAGGACGATGGGCGCGCCGCAGAAGTGCGAGACCTTCTCGTCGCGGATCGCGTTCAGCACCTTGTCGACGCGGACGTGGCGCAGGCAGACGTTGGTGCCGGCGATGACCGCGATGGACCAGGGGAAGCACCAGCCGTTGCAGTGGAACATCGGCAGCGTCCACAGGTACACGGCGTGCTGCGGCAGGTTCCAGGACAGCACGTTCGACACGGCGTTCAGGTAGGCGCCGCGGTGGTGGTAGACGACGCCCTTCGGGTTGCCGGTGGTGCCCGAGGTGTAGTTCAGCGCGATGGCCTCCCACTCGTCGGCCGGCGGCTGCCAGGCGTAGTCGGCCGAGCCGGCGGCGATGAACGCCTCGTAGTCCATCTCGCCGATGAGCGAGCCGCCCTCGAAGCTCGGGTCGTCGATGTCGATGACCGGGATCTTGCGGCCCAGAGCGGCGACGGCCTTGCTGGCGACGGCGGAGAACTCGCGGTCGACGATCAGGATCTTGGCCTCGCCGTGCTCCAGGATGAAGGCGACGGCCTCGGCGTCCAGGCGGGTGTTGATGGCGTTCAGCACGGCGCCGGCCATCGGCACGCCGAAGTGCGCCTCGAAGGTCTCGGGCGTGTTGGCGCCCAGCAGGGCCACGGTGTCGCCCTTGCCGATGCCGCGGGCGGCAAGCGCGCCGGCGAGCTGGCGGCAGCGGGCGTAGGTCTCGCCCCAGGTGCGGCGGATGGCGCCGTGCACGGTGGCGATGCGCTCGGGGTAGAGGCTGGCGGCGCGCTCGAGGAAGGTCAGCGGCGACAGCGCCACGAAGTTGGCGTCGTTCCGGTCGAGATCGGTCTCGTAAGGATTGGCGATGCTCATCCGAGCGTTCCCCCCGCAAAATTTCCTGAATGGTCGGGCCTATGGCCGCGACACGTTGCGGAAGGGTGTGCCAGGGTAGTTTTTCGGAAATTTCTCCCGATTGTGACGAATTGTAAACGGCGGCGTATTTTCGCGGGGGCCCTAACTTGCCCCCACCCTCCCCGCTTCGCGGGTCCCCTCCCTCCCCCGCTTCGCAGGGGAGGGCAAGGATAGGCACCCTCCCCCGCGAAGCGGGGGAGGGTTGGGGTGGGGGCAAGTGCAATGCGCCGCCGAAACCTACCCCGACCGCCCCCAGCTCACGTCGGCGGCGAACAGGTAGCCCGCGCCGTAGACGGTCTTGATGATCTGCGGGTGCTTGGGGTCGTCCTCGATCTTCTTGCGGATGCGCGAGATGCGGACGTCGATGCTACGGTCGAAGGGAAGGTCGTCGCGGGTGTCCTCGGCGGACTGCAACTGCTCGCGCGACAGGACACGCTTGGGCGCCTTCAGCAGGGCCAGCAGCAGGCTGGCCTCGGCGGCGCTCAGCGTGTCGCAGCGGCCGTCGGTGCAGGTCAGCGACAGGTCGCCCAGGTCGAAGGTCCAGTCGGCGAAGCGCGCCACCGCCGCCGCCCCGGTGCCGGCCGCCGCCATGGACAAGAGCTGGTCGCGCCGGCGGATCACGCTCTTGACCCGGGCCACCAGCTCGCGCGGCTCGAACGGCTTGGCGATGTAGTCGTCGGCGCCCAGCTCCAACCCGAGCACGCGGTCCGACAGGTCGCCGCGCCCCGAGAGGATGACGACGCCGAAGCGGTGGTCCTCCCACAGCTCACGCACCAGGGCCAGGCCGTCCATGTCCGGCAGGCCGAGATCGACGATGCACAAATCCGGCGCCTGCCGCCGGATGGCGGTGCGCACCTCGCGCCCGCTGCCGAAGGCGACGGTGCGGTATCCGTAGTCCTGGAGCGTCGCGGCGACGAGCGTGCGGATGTCCCCGTCGTCCTCGACCAGATAGACCAGCTTCTTGGTGTTCACGACCCCGTTCCCCCCGGCAGCGCGGCCGATGCGCGATTATGGGCGCTTCTGCGGATCGCCTCAATCAGGTCCTGCTTGTCGAAGGGTTTGCGCAGGATGGCAAGGTCGGCAGCCTCGGCCGGGCGCTCCACCCCCTCCATGGCGAAGCCGCTCATCAGGACGATGCGGATGTGCGGATGCGCCTGACGCACACGTTGCACCAGGTCGATGCCGTTGCGCGTGCCGGGCATGACGACGTCAGACACGACCAGGGCGATGCCCTCGACCATGCCGACCAGTTCCTCCGCCTCGTCGGCGCTGGCCGCCTCGAGTACGGAATAGCCGAGGTCCATGAGCTGGCCGCGCACCACCTGCCGCACGTCCTCGTCGTCCTCGACCAGCAGCGCCAGATCGCCGGGCCGCATCTCCAGGCCGGCGACGGCAGCGCCGGTGGTCAGGGCGATGACGGCCGCCGGTTCCTCGCAGGCCGGCAGCAGCAGGCGCACGCAGGAGCCCTTGCCGGGCTGGCTCTCCAGCCGGATGTAGCCGCCCGACTGCTTGACGAAGCCGTAGACCATGCTGAGCCCCAGGCCCGAGCCCAGCTCCTTGGTGGTGTAGAACGGTTCGAAGGCGCGGCCGAGAGCCTCGGGCGCGAAGCCGCAGCCGGTGTCGGCCACCCGCACCTCGACGTAGTCGCCGGGCGCCACCGCCTCGTCGTAGGCCGTCGCCTCGTGGACCCATGCCGGGGCCACCTCGATGCGCAGCGTGCCGCCGCGGGGCATGGCGTCGCGCGCGTTGAGGGCGAGGTTGACCAGCGCGTTCTCCAGCTGGTTCGGATCGACGAAGCACCAGCCGCGCTGCTCGTCCGGCGGCACCGCCACCTCGATGCTGGCCGGAAAGGTGCGGCGCAGCAGCACCGCCGTCTCGCGCAGCAGGGCGCAGACGTCCACCGGCGCCGGGCGCAGAGACTGGCGCCGCGCGAAGGCCAGCAGGCGGCTGGTGATGTCGGCGCCGCGCCGGCCGGCGCGCGCCGCCGGCTCCAGATAGCCGTCCAGTCCCTCGACGTCGGCGAAGCGGTCGCGCGCCGCCGAGATGTTGCCGAGGATGACCGAGAGCAGGTTGTTGAAGTCGTGCGCCAGCCCGCCGGAGAGCTGGCCGACCGCGGTCAGCCGCTGCGCCTCCATCAGCCGGCGGTTCGATGCCTCCAGCGCCGCGGTGCGCACGCGCACGCGGCTGTCCAGCGTGGCGATGTTGTCGCGCAGGCGGCGGATCATGGCGTCGAAGGTGGCGGCGAGGCTGCCGATCTCGTCGTCGCGGTCCACGCCGCTCTGCGCCTCCAGGTCGCCGCCGCGCACGCGCGCCGCCGTCTCGGCCAGGCGGTTGATCGGGTCCACCAGCCAGCGCGCCGCCATGTAGCCCAGGCTGGTCGCCAGCACCATGACCGCCAGCGCGATCGCCAGGATGCGGTTCGCCAGCACCTCGGAGCTGCGGCGCAGCTCCTCTACGTACACGGACGAGGCGATGTACCAGTCGAACCCGTCGAAGTGCCGCACCCAGGAGATCTTCTCGTAGGCGTAGTTGCCGGGGTCGGAGGGCTTGTCCCACAGGTAGGAGACGGGCACGCCCTTGCCGGTGGATTCCTTCAGCTCCTCGTTGATGGGGCGGCCGGTCGCCGGGTTCTTCAGGTCGGCGAAGTCGGTCTGCTCGATGTTGGTGTTCGGATGGATGATCATCCGGTTCGAGGCGTCGAAGATGTAGACGTAGCCGGTCTTGGCGATGGAGATGTTGCGCAACGCCTGGCGCAGGTCGCGCACCGCCGCCTCCTTGCGCCGGGCCACCTCCTCCTCGACCTCGTCCAGGTAGACGCCGGTGCCGACGACCACGCCCAGCTCGGGGAAGTCCTTGAAGTAGGAGAGCTTGGCGCTGTCCGCCTGCTTGCCGGGGCGGCGCCAGGTGTAGGTGTGCGTGCCGTCGCCGTAGTCGCGGGCGATGCTGACGATGGTCGCCAGCACCTGCCCCTCTTCGGCACGCAGTGTCAGCGCGTCCTGCCCCTGGAGTTCGGGGTCGGGGTGGGACAGCAGCATGGAGTTGTGGTCGATGACCCAGAGATAGCCGTTGCTGCCGTACTTGAAGGTGCGCAGCCCGTCGAAGATCAGCCGCCGCGCCTCCTCGCGCGACAGCTCGCCCCGCGCCTCGCGCGACAGGACGAAGTTGATGTAGGACTCGGCCACCTCGATGACGTTCCTGAGCTGGCTCTTGTGCCAGTTCAGCGCCACGGCGCGGTGGGCCTCCAGGTTGACGTGGATCTTGCTGGCCAGCTCGAAGACGTTGTCGAGGATGGTGCGGCTGGCGTTCAGCTCGATCTCGTAGGCGGCTTCCTTGATGAGCGGGACCGAGAAGAAATAGATCGCCGACGAGAACAGCGCGACCACCAGCGTCAGCAGCGAAAACAGACGCAGGAACAGCCTGGATCGGAACACCGCTTCACTCCACCGCACGACGCGCGTGCGGACCATAGCGGCGAACGCAAGAACGCGATAGGCCCCTCTCCCGGTCGGGAGAGGGGCCCGTCGTGACGGTTTTGCGACCGTGGGATCAGCGGCCCTGCTGGACCAGGCCCATCTGCTGGGCGAGGTTGCCGACGCCAGCGGCGGTGTTGCCGACGTTGGCGATGTTCGGGCCACCGAAGGGGGCACGGGCGAACGGGAAGCCCGAGCCCTGCATCACCGTGGCGCCCTGCAGCGCCTTGTTGCCGACGCCGGCCGCGGTGTTGGCGATGTTGGCGATGTTCGGCCCGCCGAAGGCGCCGCCCTTCTGCAGCGTCGCGGCCTGCTGACCGGCGAAGTTGCCGACACCCGCGGCGGTGTTGGAGATGTTGGCGATGCTCGGGCCGGCGAACTTGCCGAAGCCCATCTGCGTCACGTGCGCGCCCTGCTGGGCGACGTTGCCGACACCCGCGGCGGTGTTGGCGATGTTCGCCACGTTCGGGCCGCCGAACAGCCCGCCGCCGAACTGGTTCACCGAGGCGCTCTGAGTGGCGACGTTGCCGACACCGGCGGCGGTGTTGGAGAGGTTGGCGACGTTGCCGGCCATGGCCGGGGCGGACAGCAGGGCGACGGTGGCGAAGCCGGCGAACAGAGCGGTGCGGATCATGGGTCGGTCTCCTTGGGTCTGGTGGTCGGGGCCGTCCGCCCCGGTGTGTGTCGATGACCAGACCCTACCCGCATCCCCCGCCCCCGGCTGTGAGCCGGCCCACACTTCCCTTCAGAACGGAAAAAGGGCGGGTCCCAGGCGCGGGAGCCTGGTATGACCATTCATCCTCGACGCTGATCGATCAGTGTGTAATCATTCCAACGAGCGCCCATCGAGCCCCGCGAAACACGATGCCCCTTGTCAAGAACGCAGACACCGAAATCGACGCTCTTCTCGCTCTCTGGAACGAGAAGCGGGGCTCAAGAAGGTTGCCTCCTCGGTCCGACTTCGATTTCTACACATGTACACGCTGGCTCGGGCACCTCAGCATCGCCAAGATCATCGAGGGTCCGAAGACCTACCTCATGACGTTGCACGGGACCGCGTCGGCCGAATATTTCAGGCGCGATTTCACGGGGCGCTTCCTGGAAGACGTGTTTTCGGAATGTGGCATGCCGTGGGCGATCGACGCCTACTGCAAAGCCCACCTGACCCGCGAGCCGGTGACCATGGAGACCGAACCGTTCTTCCTGAATGGAAGCGCCCTACGCATGAAGCGGATAATCCTGCCCCTTGGGCGGGACGAGCATGCCGAGCACCTGCTCGCAGCCATCTATCCGATCACCGGCTAGGACCACCTATTCCGCCGCCCGCGCCCCGGCCTGCAAGCCCCACAGGCGGGCATACAGGCCGGCCTTGTCGATCAGGGCGGCGTGCGGGCCGTCCTCGACGATGCGCCCCTCGTCCATCACCACGATGCGCTCGAAGCGCGCCAGCGTGGACAGGCGGTGCGCGATGGCGATCACCGTGCGGCCCTTGAACAGGGTGTCGAGGCTGTCCTGCACCAGCCGCTCGGTCTCGGAATCGAGCGCACTGGTGGCCTCGTCCAGGATGACGATGGGGGCATCGCGCAGCACCGCGCGGGCGATGGCGATGCGCTGGCGCTGGCCGCCCGACAGCACCACGCCGCGCTCCCCGGCGATGGTGTCGTAGCCCTTGGGATAGGCGGCGATGAAGTCGTGCGCGTGCGCGGCGCGGGCGGCGGCGATCACCTCGGCCTCGCTCGCCTCGGGCCGGGCGAAGCGGATGTTGTCGCGCAGGCTCATGTTGAAGATCGCCGGGTCCTGCGGGATCACCGCGAAGGCCCGGCGGTAGGCCCGCACGTCCAGCCCCGCCACCGCGCGGCCGTCCACCCGCAGCGTGCCGGAGCTGGGCGGATAGAGCGCCAGCAGCAGCTTCAGCAGCGTCGACTTGCCGGCCCCCGACGGCCCGACCAGCCCGACCTTCTGCCCCGCCGGGATCGACAGGGTGAGGTCGGTGACCACCGGATCGGCGCCAGCCTTGTAGGCGAAGGTCACGCCCTCCAGTTCGATCGCGCCGCGGCCGGGGGTGAAGGCGTCGCCGCCGCTGGCCTCCGGCGCCTCGGCGGCGTCGCGGGCTTCGGCCAGGGTGTCGGTCAGGCGGCGGAAGCCGGCGTAGGCCTCGACGATGGAGTTCAACTCGTACGCCAGCCACTCGAAGCGCATCCAGGCGCCCACGGTGAACATCAGCACCACGGTGAAGGCTTCCAGCGGCATGGCGCCGGCGGTGGCGCGCTCCAGCGCCACCAGGAAGATGGCGGCGATCCACAGCCCCGCCGACAGGTTCAGCCCCATCCAGCGCAGCCCCTGGAAGCGGAAGAGGTGGCGCGCCGCGTCGTGGCCGCGCAGCTCCACCGCGCGGGCGCGGCGCAGGATCGGCTTCTCCAGGGTGAAGATCTTGATGGTCATCACCGAGGACAGGAAGTCGTAGACGTGCGCGAACAGTTCCTCCACCGCCGCGTAGAAGCGGTCGTAGCGCTTGCGCAGCTGCGGCAGGGTGCCGAGCGCCACCCCGAAGTAGGTGGCCCCGAACAGCAGGTAGAGGACGTAGAAGATGGCCGGCACCTCCAGCGCGGCGATCGCCACCGCCAGCGAGGCGAACAGCCCGACCTGCGCCAGGATCGCCCAGAAGAAGGCGTCCAGCAGCGTCTTCAGCGACTCGCGGCCCTTGTTGATCTTCTGGCCCTTGGCGCCACTGGCGACGTCCTCGTGCCAGCCGGTGTCCATGGCGATGATGCGGTCGAGCGCATACAGCCCCAGCCCGCGCGTCGCCAGATCGACCATGGCGAGCTGCGGGAACAGCACCGCCACCGAACCCAGGAACAGCAGGAACACCACCAGGTACGGCGTCGCGGTCGCCAGCGCGCTCGCGAAGTCCATACCACCCGCCGCCACCAGCCCGACGAAGTAGGAGAAGAACAGCGGAATCCCCGCCCCAACCACGTGGCGCAGCGTCATCACCGTGGCGACGGCGAAGAAGGCCGCGCGGTACGGCCGCACGGCGAACCACATCCACGCCAGGAACCCGCGCCCGCGCGGCGCCCGCTCCGGGTCGAGCGGCCGCAGCCGCCGCTCGTGCGCGGATGGCGTTGATGAAACCTCCATGATGAACCCTCGTGCCGCATGACCACGCTTGGGTTTGACACGCGTACCCCCACCCTAACCCTCCCCCGCCCAGCGGGGGAGGGTTAGGGTGGGGGTCCGTAAGTCGTAAACCCGCCGAGGAGGATTTGTGGCGAACCCGGCGTGCGTAAAGCTGGCCGTCCGGGCAACGCCCCTCCCCACAGCTCCTCTCCCCGTCATCCCCGCGAAAGCGGGGATCCAGTGCTCGCCTCGGCGAGCCACATGAGTCATCTCGCCGCTGCCGCGGCTCTTCCTGGATCCCCGCCTTCGCGGGGATGACGGCGACTTCTTTGATCAATAAGAGATTATCGCCTCACTGCAAACATCAGGACACCGCCACCGGCGCCAGCAGCGGTGTGGGGGCCTGCTCGGGTGCCACGCGCGGGAACTGCATGACGAAGCGCGCCCCCATGCCCGCGGCGGCGTCCAGCTCGATGCGGCCGTTCAGCTTGGCGGTCAGCAGGTTGTGCACGATGTGCAGGCCGAGGCCGGTGCTGCCGGCGTTGCGCCGGGTGGTGAAGAAGGGGTCGAACACCCGGCCGCGGTGCTCGTCCCGGATGCCGCAGCCGTCGTCGGCGTAGACCACGCGCACGGTGTCGGCGTCGGGCTCGGTCACGGTGATCTCGAAGCGGCCGCCCTCCCCCTCCTCGTAGCCGTGCACGACCGAGTTGACCACGAGGTTGGTCAGGATCTGCGCCAGCACGCCGGGATAGCCGTCGATCTCCAGCCCGTCCGGGCAGGAGACGTCGATGCCGTGCCCGCCCTTGCGCCACACCGGGCTGAGGCTGATCAGCAGGTCGTCCAGGTAGTCCTTGAGGTCGAAGCGGCGCCGCTCGTCGCTGGCCTGGTCGGCGGCGACCTGCTTGAAGCTGTGCACCAGGTCGGCGGTGCGGCTGAGGTTGGACAGCAGCAGGCCCGTCGTCTCCTCGGCGTCGGCGATGTAGTGCTCGAAGTCGATCTTGCGCACGCGCCCGCCGGCCGCCAGCGTCTTCAGCTTCGCGGTCTCGTCGGCCAGGTACGAGGCGCTGGTGATGGCGATGCCCAGCGGCGTGTTGATCTCGTGCGCCACGCCGGCCATCATCTGGCCCATCGACACCAGCTTTTCGGCCTGCACCAGCTGCCGTTGCGCCGCGCGCAACTGCTCGTGCGCCTCGCGCTCGCCGTCGAGGGCGACCTGGAGCGCCCGCGTGCGCTCGTCCACCTGCGCCTCCAGTGCCCGGCTGAAGTCGCTGAGCTCGTTGTAGAGGCGCGCGTTCTCCAGGCTGATGGCGATCTGCGCGGCCAGCAGGCGCGGTGCCTCCAGGCGCTGGTTGACGAAGGCGTCGGTCGCCAGGTTGTT
>Ga0196971_1001293_pt1 | contig 11815 bp, 15 predicted proteins | sample S1v_1013CmetaG_FD_148660 | JGI IMG/M metagenome (GOLD analysis project Ga0196971, IMG submission 148660) | Soil microbial communities from Anza Borrego desert, Southern California, United States - S1+v_10-13C | ecosystem: Environmental > Terrestrial > Soil > Desert | place: USA: California... | reverse complement strand
CTGAACGTGGTCACCCAGGGCAATTACAACACGGTGATCGTGGACTCGACCCAAATCAATAACGGCGATGTCACCGCCGTGATCGGAGACGATTGATCATGCGCGCGCTGAAAACTCTCGCCGCGGTGCTTGCCGCTACCTCGATGCTCACCGCGTGCGTCACGCCGCATTCGGGCAATGACGGCATGTATGCGTTGCCGATCGGCGATGCGCCGGTCACCGCGAACCCGACCGCCTACACTGACGCGCTCCAGTGCCTCGCCGCGCACGCCCGTTACAACAACATCGCCGCGCCGCGCATCGCCGTCGGCCGCATTCTCGATTACACCGGCTCGGTCTCCGAAGAAGGCGGCCGCCGTATCACCCAAGGCGCTTCGCTGATGGCGATGAGCGCGTTCGCGAAATCGGGCGCCCGCCTGGTCGAGCGTTTCGACACCTCGGTCACCGAACTCGAACTGCGCTACGCCAACAACCGCCTGATCGGCCAAGAAGGCCCAGGCGCTGACGATGAAAACGTCCGCCGCATCTATGCCGGCCAAATGCCGGGCTCGGACTTCTACTTCGTCGGCGGCATCACCGAGCTCAACTACAACATCCGTTCCATGGGCGTTGACGCCCAAGGCGGCCACACCGACGCTCGCGACGGCGTCGGCAATCTGGGCGCGCGTCTCTATGTGATGAACATCGCGCTCGACTTCCGCCTGATCGACACGCGCACGCTCGAAGTCGTCGACGTGATCTCGTACCAGAAACAGATCATCGGCCGCGAAGTCCGCGCCGGCGTGTTCTCGTTCTTTGACGATACGCTGCTCGACATCGCCGCCGGCGAACGCGCGCTGGAGCCGGTTCAGCTCGCGGTCCGCGCCGGCGTGGAACGCGCGGTCGTCGAAGTGATGAGCCGCTTCTACCGCGCCGACAGCGCAACTTGCGCCGAGGCCATCAACGCCGAAGGCGATCCGATGGGCCCCGGCCAAGAAGGCGCCGCCCCGCAAAGCGCCGCCACCGTGCTGATCCAACAAGAGCAAGCGCGCCGCGAAAGCACCGACGCCTGGCACGCCCGCCGCGACGACAACATCGCCGACCTGCGCGGCCGCTCGTAAGCGGCCGCTGGAGTACAACGCATGCGCGCAGCCCTTCTCCTCAGCGCCGCCTTGCTGATCGTTTCGCCCGCCTACGCGCAGCAAAACGATCAGTACCAGGGCGCCGACGCCGCGGCGACGACGGACGTGGTCGTCGACGAAGCGTACAATGTCGGCGGCACAGCTGTGGCCAGCGGCAACGTCGTCACCGCAATCAGTGACGACGCCGACGCGCAAATGGAAAACGTCCAACACATGGACGGCGACGCCACCGCGCACACCGAAGCCGACATTGGCGCGGCGTACGGGACTGTGAACCTCACCTCGGCCGCCATCGCGAACGGCGCCACGGCTGATCTCAGCGACAGCAACGTCGAGATCAACTCATCCCAGCTCGCGCACGGCGACGCCAGCGCCTCTGTCAACCACCTCGGCGGCGTTGCCGGCGCCGCCGCCACCTCGGCGTCAGCCAGCGGCAACGTCACGTCAATTTCGGCTCAGAACAGCGAATTGCGACTGCTTTCCGAGCAAGAAAGCACCGGCTCGATCAGCGCCGCGGTGACGTCGGACCAGTACATTTCCGGCCAAGCGATCAGCGGCGCGATCGCCAGCGCCAACAACTTCACCGTCGGCAGCGAAACCGCGACGGTGCTCACCGATTTGCGCCAAAGCGCCACTGGCGACAGCGTCGAGGCCGCGGTCAACCTGCACGCCGATCACGCCTACGACGTGTCCGGCAACGCCACCGCCAACGCCAACGCGGCGACAATCGACAACCAATGGGGTTATGTGAACGCGCGTATCGACCAAACCGCGACCGCCGACGTCAATGCGGACAGCGTCGTCACCCTAGGCGCTAATTTCGAGGGCTTCGCCTCGAGCGGCGCCTACGGCGTCGGCAACCAGGCCATTGTCTCGAACGTCGGCTCCGACACCGTGATGGACATCGCCCAGGCCAATGGTGGCGATATTTCCGCCAATGCCGAGACCATCGGCGCCGGCGGCGGCGAATACGCGCTCGCCTCCTCGGCCGCCTACGGCAACTCGATCACCGGCTATGTCTGCGGCTATTGCGACGTGAACGTGCCGAGCCTCACCCCTACCAGCACGCAGACCAATAATGGCGCCGTGACCTCCACCGCCGCCGTCCGCAGCAATTCCTACGTCGATACGGTCGGCGCGACCTCCACCGCCATCGGCAACGCCGCGACCTACTCCGTCGCCGGCCCTGGCGGCTAGATCGAGTAACCCGGTTCGTCGAATTGCTGGTTCATTTCTTCGGCGGGCTTGACGCCTTCGCAACACGGTCCGCCTACGGCCTTGGCTGGCACGCCGGCAACGGTGCAGCGCGGCGCCACGTCGTGCAGCACGACCGACCCGGCGGCGATGCGCGCATCTTCGCCGATTTCGATGTTGCCCAGCACTTTCGCGCCGGCGCCGATCATCACGCCGCGGCGGATCTTCGGGTGGCGGTCGCCGCCTGCTTTGCCGGTGCCGCCGAGAGTGACCGAGTGCAGCATCGAAACGTCATCCTCGACGACGGCGGTCTCGCCGATGACGATGCCGTGCGCGTGGTCGATGAATACGCCCGCCCCGATCTGAGCCTTCGGATGAATATCAACGGCGAACAATTCTGAAACGCGGCTTTGCAGATGATAGGCGAGGATGTGGCGCTCCTGGCGCCACAGCCAATGCGCAATGCGATAGGATTGCAGGCCGCCGAAACCTTTGAAGAACAAGAACGGTTGCAGGTACGTTTTGCACGCCGGGTCGCGCTCGCGCACGACGCGCATGTCACGGGCCGCTTGAGCGCCGAGGTTCGGATCATCCGCGTAAGCTTCGCGGATCACTTCGCGCAGCTGCAGGGCCGGCAGGTCGCCGTGCCCGAGCTTTTGCGCCAGATGATAGGAAAGCGCGTCTTCGATCTTGTCGTGATGCAGGATCGACGCGTGCAGATAGGAGGCCAGCAACGGCTCCTCCGCCGCCGCCTGCATCGCTTCGACGCGCAGCTGCGACCAGACCCCGCCAGAGGCTTCGAACACGCGCGTTTGACTTTCCAGCGCCATGTCACTCTCCCTGCTGGGGCTGCAGCATCGCTTGCGCGAGCGGCGCCGGCAATCTTCCCGTCACCGCCATGTGGTGAGCGCGCAGGATGGCGGCAACCGTCATGCTATCGCGAATGCGCCCGTCCGTGACCCGCGCCAGCACGTCCTGGAAGTGGGCGCGGCGGTGGCGCAACACTTCCACAGCTTCAGGATGAGCCGTGCCTGCTTTGAGATCCGTCGCGAGATAGATGACCGCGCGTTCGTCCGTGAGCGAGTTCGACATGTCCATTTCGAGCACCTGGGTGAATGACGCTGCCGTAAGTCCGGTCTCTTCTTGGAGTTCACGCCGCGCGCATTCGAGCGGTGGTTCACCGGGCTCTGCGCCGCCTTCCGGCATTTCCCACGAATAACGCTTCAGCGGGAACCGCCACTGGCCGACCAGATGCACGAACCCGTCTTCCTCGATCGGCAGCACGCCGACGGCGAGCCGGCGCGGCCGCATCACGCTATACGTTCCCGGCGCCCCGCCAGGATGGGTCACGGCGTAACTGTCGATCACCATCCAATCGTTCTCGAACGGGCGCGAGACGCTCGTAACGGTCCAAGGGTCGCCGTCTTCTTCCCAGAGGTCGCTCATGCCGCAAGTGTCTAGCCTTGCGCGCCGCATGGCGCCATGGAGAGCCGATGCCTCTTTCCCTTTCCGCCATCCCGCCGCAACTCCAGAACAACGACCCTGCCAACGCCGTCAAAGAAAGCGCCGAGACATTGGCGCTATTGGCGCGGCGGCGCTCCAGCAAGCTGATGCATTTGGCCGAACCGGCGCCATCGAGCGCGGAGATCGACGCACTCATCCAACTGGCCGCACGTGTGCCGGATCACGGCAAGATCGGCCCCTGGCGCTTTGTCGTCATCGAGGGCGACGCCCGCGCCCGCGCCGGCGCCGCTTTGGCCGAAGTGATCAAGCACGATGACGGCGTCGATGAAAACCGCATCACCTTCGTGCGCGACACGTTCCTGCGCGCGCCGGCTTGCGTAATGGTGGTTTCTGCGCCGCAACCCAACAAGAAGGTGCCCGAATGGGAGCAGCAGCTCTCGGCCGGGGCGGTCTGCTACAATCTCCTGCTCGCGGCGCACGCGCTAGGCTACGCCGGCTGCTGGCTGACCGAATGGCAGGCGTTCGACACGCGCGCGGCCACAGCGCTCGGGCTTTCCGACAACGAGCGGATCGCTGGCTTCATCTACCTCGGATCAGCGGGCACGCCGGCGGCGGAGCGCGTGCGCGCCGACGCACACTCGCGTGTCAGCCGTTTCTAGTGCTGCTGCGGTATGCGCAGCGTCTGACCTGGATAAATCTCGTCCGGGTCTCTTAGCATCGGCTTATTGGCTTCGAAGATGGCGCTGTACTTGTTCGCATCGCCGTAAAATTGCTTCGCGATCTTAGACAACGTGTCGCCCGACTTCACCTCGTAGAATTGCGACTGTGGCTGCTGCTGCGCCGAGACAATGATTTGATCGTTCACGTGCGCAACACCTTTGGTGTTGCCAATGACTAGGATCGCTTTTTCCTTCTCGGCGGCGTCAGTCGCCTTGCCGCTTATGGTGACGGTGTCGCCCTGCACGCGCACCTGGCCAGCTTCGATCGTGATCCCTAAGTCGCGAAGCATCTCGGCAATCTCGGCGGCGTTGGCTTGCTCCGCGCCCTGCTGGATCGGCGTTTTCGGTTGCTTGCCGCGGTCGCGGCCAAAATCAAACAAGCCCATGATGTGCGCACTCCTCTGCTGAAGCAGAGCTAACGAAGTAAAGCGCGCCCGGTTTCGAGCTTTCGCGATGTTCACCCGCGCGCGCGGTATGTCGCCACACCTTGATCCGGCAGCCACAAGCCTTGCGGCGGCGCGCTGGTTTGCCAGAACACATCGATCGGCATGCCGCCGCGTGGATTCCAGTAGCCGCCGATACGCAGCCAAAGCGGATCGATCGCCGCAGCGACGCGCTTGGCTACGCCTACAGTGCAGTCTTCATGAAATGCGCCGTGGTTGCGGAAACTTTGGAGGAAGAGCTTCAGGCTCTTCGACTCCACGATCCAATCCTTTGGCGCATAATCGATCACCAAGACGCCAAAATCCGGCTGGCCGGTCACCGGGCAGATCGAGGTGAATTCAGGCGCCGTGAAACGAGCGAGATAAAGTGTTCCCGCGTGCGGATTAGGCGCACGCTCTAGCTTTGCTTGATCTGGGCTCGCGGGAATGGACGCTGCGCCGCCGAGCTGGGTCAGCCCTTTTGTTTCGGTGGTCATGGGCGACACTTGAAGAGCCGCAGCGCGCCTGGCAAGCCGCTTCTCAGCAACGGAGGCAGGCATCATGCGCGATTTCGACGGCAAAATCGTCCTGGTCACCGGGGCCTCGTCGGGACTGGGCGCAGCACTCGCTGTCGGCGCCGCCGCGCGCGGGGCCAAGGCCGTGATCATCAATTACGCCAAGAGCCAAACCGAAGCGGAAGCCACCGCCGCCGCCGTCCGCGCCGCCGGCGCCGAGGCTGTCCTGGCGCAAGGCGATGTCGCCAAGGACGCCGATTGCAAGGCGATCGCCGCCAAAGCGCAGGCTTTCGGCCGGATCGACGCGCTCGCCAACAATGCGGGCGTCACCAAGTTCGCCCCCGCGCACGGCGATCTCGACGCGCTGAGCGCCGAAGACTTTAGCCGCATCTTCGCCGTAAACGTGATCGGCCCGTTCCAGATGTTGCGGGCCGCTCGGCCGCTGTTGGAAGCCGCCGACCGCGCCAGCGTGCTGATGGTCTCGTCCATCGCCGGGGTGACTGGTATCGGGTCGTCCGTCGCCTACGCCGCTTCCAAAGGCGCGCTCAACACGATGACGCTGTCGCTTGCCCGCGTGATGGGGCCGAAAATCCGCGTCAACGCCCTCTGCCCCGGCTTTATCGACACGCCTTGGCACGAGAAGGGCCTCGGCCAAGAGGGCGCCGCGCGGGTTCGTGAGGGCACGAAGCGGGTGACGCCGCTGCAGGCCGCATCGACGGCCGAAGACATTGCCGATGCGGGCCTTTTCTTTCTGTCGGACGCTTCACGTCACGTCACCGGCGAGACGCTGCTGGTCGATGCCGGTTTGCACCTTGGCTATGCGTCTCTTTCGCAACGCTGAGCCGGCGTTGCGCACTTAAACGGCGATCAGCCTCTCCCGCCGCCTAAGAATCAGGCGCACGCTGGCGCTGTGCTCACATCGTCACAGCGGACTCTTTTCCTGAAGCTGAATCCGCCGACACTCGGTTTGCTTAACCAAACGTTCACGCTGGCGCGTGAGCCTCGCCGCATAGCGGCGAAAACCGCGGGGAATGAGGATGCTCAACATGAAAAAGATCATTGGCCTGGCCATGCTGGCTAGCGCCGCGACTGCCGGCGCGGCTCATGCCGAGGTCACTGCGAATGTCGCGCTCACGAGCGATTACGTTTTCCGCGGCGTGTCGCTGTCGGACAACGGCCCGGCCATCCAAGGCGGCGCCGATTATACGTCGGAGGTCTGGTACGCAGGCGTCTGGAGCTCGAGCCTGTCCGACGGGATGGAAATCGATCTCTACGCCGGCTTCACGCCCAGCACCGGCCCGGTTGAATGGGACCTCGGCGTCATCAGCTATTTCTATCCGGGTGCGGACGATGACGGGGCCGAGTTCGACTATGTCGAATTCAAAGCCGCCGCCTCGATGGCGCTGAGCGAGCAATTCAGCGTGGGCGGCGCGGCCTATCTCGCACCGGAAAACTACGGCGACACCGGCGAAGCCGTTTATCTCGAAATCAACGGCGAATGGACGATGAGCGACGCGCTCGTGTTCAACGCCGCCTATGGCAATCAATCGGTCGAAGAGCCGAACGGCCCGGACACCGAAGACGATTACAACACCTGGAACGTCGGCGGCACCTACGCCATGCACGGCTTCAATGTCGATCTGCGCTATCACGACACCGACATCGACGCCGGCAGCGACATCGAGACCTACACGTACGGCCCGTCGAGCTACGACTCGGCATTCGTGATCACGATCGGCCGCGAACTCTAAGCGCTAAACGATTGGCGCTGCAGAGCGGCCGCTCCTCACGGGGCGGCCGTTTCGCTTGCGCGCCGCGTGCCGAGATAAAGCGCGCACGCCACCACCCAGATCAGCATGCTTGCTTCCAGGACACGCTGGGCGAGCCCCACTGTGGGCGAATCGGGCGACAGCATGACAAGGCCGGTGAGCGCGCCGGCCGCGCAGACAAAGCCAAAAACGGAAAGAAGGCGCGCACCCGGCCAAGCCCATGCAGCCAAACCGAGCAGCAACAGCGTCACGGGCGCGAGGAAATAACCCGGCAGGCCGACCATATAGTGCAGCATCTGCGACAATGTCGGCTCTTCCGGCCGGCAGCCATAATCGCACGGAAAGAAAGCCGAACCCGCGTAGCCTATCGCGAACAGAAAGACGCCGACAAAGCCCAACCCGGCGAGGAGCGAGCGCGGCGCAGCCAAGCCCCCAAACATGGCGAAGGCGCAGATCAGCAGGCCAACTGGCAGAAAGCCCGCCCAACTCACCACTTGCCCATGTGGCGCACCGTTTGCGCCCAGTTCGCTGATGTATTGCGCGGTGTGATCGTAGCCGGGAAACGCCGCGCCTCCGGCGATCACCATCACAAGCAGCCAAAGCGCACCCAGCACGCCGCAGACCATCGCCAGCTTTCCGCTCACCCGCTCCCCCATCGCGACGTTAAGCAGCCGGCCATTTAGGCGCGCGACTGACCATGCCCGGTGTTTTGCGTCCCAGCACGCCGCCGATGAATTGCGCGCCCTCGATCGCCCGATCGAGATCGACGCCTGTTTCGAATCCCATGCGGTTGAACATATAGAGCAAATCTTCCGTCGGCACATTGCCCGCCGCGCCTGGCGCAAACGGACAGCCGCCGATGCCGGCGAGCGATCCATCCAAAACGCGCACGCCCTCTTCCACCGCCGCAACTGCATTCGCGAGCGCGGTGTTGCGCGTGTTGTGGAAGTGCGCGCGGAGCTGGATGTGAGAAGGGATCGCGGCTTTCACCCCGCGCACGCGTTCGTGCACGTCGCTCGGCGCGGCGACGCCGATAGTATCGGCGATCGCCAGCTCGAAAATGTCTTCCCCAGCGCAGCGCTCGGCCACTTCCACGACGCGCGCCACCGGCACTTCGCCGTCGAATGGACAACCGAATGCGGTTGAGACAGTGGCGCTGAGCCGTGCGCCGCCTCGCTTCGCCGCCGCCGCCACCTCGGGCCACACTGCGAACGTCTCCTCGACCGTGCCGCCATTGTTGCGGATCGAAAAGCCGTCCGATGCGCAGAAGACGTAATTGATTTCTTTCGCCCCCGCCGCCAGCGCGCGCTCGACACCGCGCAAATTCAGCGCCAATGCAATGAACGTCACATCGTCCCGCTTCGGCAGGCCGGCGAACACCGCATCGCCGTCAGCCATTTGCGGCACCTTTTTCGGATTGACGAAGCTGCCCGCCTCGAGTCGCTTGAAGCCAGCGCCGACGATGTGATCGATCAGCGCGAGCTTGTTTTCGGTCGAGACCATGTCCGGCTCGTTCTGCAGCCCATCGCGCGGGCTGACTTCGACCAGTTCAAGCTTTTCCTTCACGCTTCACTCCGAACGCGGGCAGCGCCCAGCCATAATGTATGGCTCCCGCCCGCAAACCGAAACCCGCTATGGCGCCGGTGGCGCCGGCCAGAAGCGGCGGGACGCCGACCGCCTCCAGCGCGACAAAGCCAGCCGCCGCCAACAGCGCCGCCGAGATGGTGATCTCCCGCTTCAGCAGCGCCGACGGTTGGCTGGCCAGCACGTCGCGAATGACGCCGCCAAAGCACGCCGTCAGTACGCCCATCGCGATCGACACCAGCGGATCGACGCTGAGCGACAGCGCCTTCGCCGCGCCGATCACCGCATAAACCGCAAGCCCCACCGCATCGAGCCAAATCAGGGTTTTCGCGCGCTGCAAGTGCGGCGCGGCCAACCACACCGCGATCGCCGCCACAAGGCCGATGCCGAAATAGGTCGCGTCGCCGATCCAGAACACTGGTGCGTCCATTAAGAGGTCGCGCAGCGTGCCGCCGCCTACCCCTGTCACCACGGCGAAAAACCAGAACGTGATAATGTCCTGCCGGTCCCGCGCCGCCGCGAGGGCGCCCGTCAGCGCGAACACGGTGACGCCTGCATAGTCCCAAGCCGGCGGCAGGACGGGGAGCGATTCGGGCGAGATCACGAAGCGAGCCTGCGCGGACAGGATGAATCAGTCCACTCTAGGCTATCGCCCAAGGGAGGCCGCGATGTTTTTCGCCGAAACGCTGGGACCCGCACTGACGCCCACGAGCGCCGCCGCAATGTACGATTATGTCCTCAGCAAAACGAAAGGGCGCAAATCCGTCTCGGCAGCGGAACTGCATGAGGCGGTCGCCGAATTTCTGCGCAATCGCGCCAACGCTTCCTCGCCGGACGATGCGATCGCCTTCCTGAAAAAGCTCGGCCGCGTGGCGCAGGACGGGGCATCGTTCAAGCTGATGGCGTAGCTCGCGCTCTGGCCTCGCCAAGTCCGCCTACCCGGCCGCCGGACATTTTGCGCGCGCCATGCGCTCGTAGGATGGTGCGAGCGGCGGGAATTGAACCCGCACCGCCTTGCGGCGAACGGATTTTAAGTCCGCTGCGTCTACCAGTTTCGCCACGCTCGCGCCGGGGCGGGTATGCTTCAAGTCGGCGTGGTTCGTCCACCGGTTCTGTGCGTTGAGGAGACGGACAGCGGACGGAGCGCGCATGACCCAGGCCATCGAAACCGAACAACGGCGGAGCCTCTTGCGCGAGCTTGAAGCTTGGCTGGAGACGCCGATGCTGGTGCTGAGCTTTGTCTGGCTCGCGCTGGTGATCGCCGATCTGGTTTGGGGCGGCTCGAGGCTCGTAGAGGTGTTCGGGACGGCGATATGGGCGGTGTTTATCGCCGAGTTCGCCTTGCGTTTCTGGCTCGCGCCCGAGAAGACAGACTTCCTCAAGCACAACGTCATCAGCCTGGTCGCGCTCATCGCGCCGGCGTTCCGTATTTTTCGCATCTTCCGCGTATTGCGGTTCGCGCGCGGTTTGCGGCTGGTGCGTCTGGTCGGGACAGTGAACCGCGGCATGGGCGCCCTCCGGGCCAGCATGAAGCGCCGCGGGTTGGGCTATGTGTTGCTGGGTTCGCTGCTGGTGCTGCTGGTCGGCGCCGGCGGCATGTACGTGTTCGAGCCGGCGACGGCGAATGGCGGCGGCTTTCGTTCTTATGGCGACGCCGTTTGGTGGACGGCGATGCTGTTGGCCAGTCTCGGCACCGATTATTGGCCGCAGACGCTGGAGGGACGCGTGCTCTGCTTCATGATCGCCCTCTTTGGCCTCGGCGTGTTCGGCTATATCACCGCCTCGTTCGCGAGCTTCTTTGTCGGCCGTGACGCGAAAGAGGCGGATGACATCGCCGGCAGCGAAGACTTGCGGCTGCTCCGCGAGGAGATCGCTGCGCTTCGCATTGAGCTGAGCGCGCGCTAGACGTGTGGCATGCATCCTCTCGACAAACTGGTTTGGACGGCGCTGACGACGCGGCAGACGCACTTGAGTGAAGGCGGCCCGCTCGCGCGGCGGTTTCAGAGCGATATCGGCCCCTTCGCGGCGGCGGGCGATACAAGCGATGCCGCCGTCGCGGAATTGGCGGCGATTATTCCAGAAGGCGGTGACATTTCGCTGCTAGAGCCCTCACCGCCAGCGGCGCCGCCCGGTGTGGAAGTGTCGTTCAGCGCGCTCGGCGTGCAGATGACGACACAGTGTTTTGCACGGGGGATAGAACGCGGTTTGCCGATCGAGCCGCTGGGCGATGGCGACGCCGCGGACATGCTGGCGCTGGCGACGCTGACGCGGCCAGGCCCGTTCAAAAAGCGCACGCATACGTTGGGCCGCTTCATCGGCATTCGTGATGGCGGGCGGTTGGTGGCGATGGCGGGAGAGCGGCTGCAAACGGACACGTTCCTCGAAGTGAGCGGCGTCTGCACGCATCCCGATTATCGCGGCCGCGGCTATGGCGCGGCGCTGCTGAGCACAGTGGGGCAGCGCATTCTGGATGAAGACAAAACACCCTTTCTGCACGCCTATGCGAGCAATACCGGCGCGATTGCGCTTTATCGCAGCTTGGGCTTCGAAGTGCGCTGTGAGGTGACGCACGCGGTGTGGAAGCGCGGGATGAAGCCTTAGCCCGGACCGCCGCTAGGTTACGTCCTCAACGATCTCCGGCTCCGCGCCGCAGCTGCTGATCAAAGCTTGCAGATCCTCCCCGGCTCTCACCAGCGCTTCCGTGTCTGCGGTGCGCGCGACGAGATGAAGCCCAAAACCCTCCGGCGTGAACCATGGATAGGAGCCGAATGAGACGCCCGGCGCATGCGCTTCGAGTTGCGCCAGTTTTGCGGCGATGTCGCCTTCTTTCACGCCGCGGCCACGGACAGTGATGGAGCGGACGATCGCGCCGCCTTCGATGCGATGCGACACATCCTGCAGCATGCCGCGCATGATCGAGGGCACGCCGGCCAGCACGAATACATTGCCGATCTGAAAACCCGGCGCTTTTGACACCGGATTGGCGATAAGGCTCGCGCCATCGGGAATGCGCGCCATGCGCAGGCG
>Ga0196971_1001291_pt1 | contig 11825 bp, 16 predicted proteins | sample S1v_1013CmetaG_FD_148660 | JGI IMG/M metagenome (GOLD analysis project Ga0196971, IMG submission 148660) | Soil microbial communities from Anza Borrego desert, Southern California, United States - S1+v_10-13C | ecosystem: Environmental > Terrestrial > Soil > Desert | place: USA: California... | reverse complement strand
CGCAGCAACCGGGGCAGAGTCCCCGGTTTTGCTTTCCCATGAGGGGTCACGTATTGTGAGCAGAACCCGGCTTAGGCAGGTTCACTTAATGTGAGCAAGGATGGTTCAGACAATGTGAGCGCCCACACTTTATCCTGGATGGAAGCGGCTATCTGAATACCTTCAGCCGTGAACAGCTCCAGTCTCTGGCCATGCTCCACTACACCTCCTACGAGCACGGATACATGATAGGCCAGATCTTCTTCGCACTTTGGGTCCTTCCGCTGGGGATCTTGATTATGAGATCCACACTCGTACCCAAGGTCATGGGGATCCTCTTCGTGGCAGAAACGGTGTTCGGGCTGATGGCGGTCATCGTGCACTTCCTGATGCCCAATGCATCCATGGAGACATTGTTCCTCGTGCCCGGCACTCTGGCGGAACTCGTCTTCATGTTCTGGCTCCTGATCAAGGGAGTCAGGGATGCCAGACCGATGGAGGTTTGAAATGGGTACACGAGAGAAGCTTTCAGTGCTGTGGATCGTGGTTATGATGAACATGATCTTTGCAGACATATTGTCATTCATCCTGCCTGGCACATTGCAGGACATCATAGCCGGGAATATGCCCATGAAGATGACCCAGAGCCTCTTGCTGGTCTTTGCACTGCTTCTTGAAGTACCGATCATCATGATCCTGCTGTCAAGGGTACTGGACCGCAAGATCAACAGGGTGGCCAATATCGTCGCAAGCGTGGTCACGGTGCTTTTCGTGATTGGAGGAGGCTCAGGCTCACTACACTATGTCTTTTTTGCTTCGGTTGAGGTGATCGTCATGCTGTATATCACATGGACGGCCATTGGATGGCGGGAGATATGCGGCGGGTAGCCAGTGAGTTGGACGAGGCCGAACCTGGCCGACCAGTTCCCGCGGCGACAGCTTGGGGGCCGCGAGCTGCTTCCTCTCCGAAGCGTCTCACTCTGTCACGCAAGGGCGATGGGTTCGTTTCTGGCAGTCCCCGACAAGGACAACGGCCCGAATTTGTCTAACGGTCCCCCCTGACGCAAATAGACAAGTCCCTTCCTGATGAGGCCCAGGAAGGGACTTGTCGTGCGTTTGGGTGCCATCTGGCAGCCGTAGGTCTCTATGTGGACCCGGGGCATGGGCTTGCCGTGAATGCGCTCTGCCGCCCTTGGGTCGATGGCCATCTGCTTGGTGTTGGTCTCTTCGAGGTGGGTGAAGCCGCCCATGGCGTCCTGCTCCTTGAAGTCAGGCTCCGGGTGGATGTGCCTCTTCTCATCGCTCACTCATGTCAACCCCCATTGGGCTAGTGCACCGATAGGTACTCTCAGTAGCTGCGGAGGCTGGGCGCTTCTCTCCATCATCACCAATACTTGACTCCCGGTGCCCCACCTCACGGCTCGCCTCCTGCCGAATGCCGGGCACGCGCTGGTCAACCTGACTCCCGAGATCATCCCGTTCCTCGCCCCCTGACACAGGGGCGGAGCTCAGGCCGCAGCGCGGCGGTCACCCTGACGGATGTCGCGCGCAAACGCCGCAGGGATGGTCAACAGCAGCGGTCCAAGCACGAGAGGCAGAATGAGATAGCCGTTCTTCATCAAGAAGTCGCCGTAGAAGTACCCGACGGGGTACAGCATGGACGTCCACACCACGAAGACGGCCAGCGACCAGGGCCAAACTGTTGCGAGGAAGCCCAGCGTTTTGCCAGCCAGATGCGCTCTCCACCAGGGGAAGGGTGTGTTGATCCTGGTGCCGACCACGCCCGCTGCGATGCCGATTAACGGGGGGATCAAGCCTCCGCCCACGAGGAGCTGCGCGATGGAGAGCAGCACCAGGATGACTCGGCCGTTCCTGCGCTGCACAAACGCAACCGCCCAAATGAGGGCAATCAGGCCGACCATCATCGCAAGGATGCCGGCCCAGAAAAAGTCCGGAATCAGCGTCATGGCGGGTTCGCAGGCATGCCAGACCTTCTCCGGCTGACATTGGGGGCCAAAGGAGTTGATCATTACGCCACTTGGCCTGACATTTCCCTGAAGCACCTCATAGAAACCGTGCTGAATCCCCGAGAACCCGGCGAATATGCCGAAGGCCGCGGCCGTAAGTCTACTGGCGCTTCTCATTGCGAAACTGCATCTCCTTGCTTCAGTTCATCAGCGATCCGCGTGGCCCAGGACGCGATCGCGTCCCAGTCACGGAAGTCGCCATGCGGCGCTTTGACCTTCTTCATGATCCACTTCTCGAACGGGTTCAACTTCTGCACATCTGCCTTCCCGTGAAACACGGCGATGTCGCGGGGCCGGATGCGATTGGCGATGGGCTGAAGCGACGCAGGCAAGCGCCAGCCATCCGTCAATGTGAGCGGATTCCCCTCCCCCATCGGCCCGCTTGAGAACAGCCAGACCAGCTGACTGGACAGCGTCTGCTCGTGGGTCTTCAGTAGGTTCGCCGCCGGTCTGCGCCATAGGCCCATGTAGACAGCGCTGCCCAGAACGACGGCCCTGTACGGGGTCAGGTCGCGGACGCCGACGGCGGGGAGCACGTCCGTGGGCAGACCTGCCCCACCAAGCACCTGGCCGATTCTCCCGGCGATCTCAGCAGTGGCCCCGTACTTGCTGCCATAGGCCACCAGAACCCTCATCTCCATGTTATCCTCCATCCTCTTCGTGTGGGCGGCTGTTGGCCTGGCGCCGTGGATGCTGGCTCGGCCAGCCGCCTTGCCGAAAGCAGCGTCAGGTTCAGACGGCCAACGGAGCAGAGCAATCCGAGGAGCGCTGGCTGGTCAGGAACCCGGCGCGTCAGCACCGTCTCTCCCGCCCCCGTAAGCCGGCACGTGAAGCCGTCAAACCACTCGTTCCAGTAGGCGGGCAGGCGCCCGGTCAGCCGGATCTCCCACCACAACAGATCAACCTCCCCTTCGTTTGCTCAGCCCCATACTGGGGCTAAACCGGGGAGGTTGACTATTGATCAAAGGATCAGTTCGCGGGTTTATCTGAGGAGGCCGAGTTCCCGTGCCCGGGCAACCGCCCGGTTCCGGCTTGGGGCTTCCAGCTTTCGCAAGACTTGGTGCACGTGCGCTTTCACCGTGCCGATGGCTACGACCAGTGCGGCGGCCATCTCCTGGTTGGAGCATCCCTGCGCCAGCAGGGCGGGAATCTCCCGTTCGCGCTCGGTCAAGGGTTCGCTGAGCGGCGATGGTTCGTGGCGGGCAAGGCCGCGGATCGCCTCCAGCCGGCCCAGGCGCCCTGCCGCTCCGGCGGCCTCGGCGAGCCGGGAGAGCAGACCGATGCCTTCTGCCCGGCGACCGGTGGCCAGCAGTACCCTGGCCAGGGCCATGTGCTCCACCTCCCGCCGGAACTGGAGGGGGTCGTGGGCCGTCAGCCCGCTCTCCCGGGCCCACCGCTCCGCTGCGGCTGTATCGCCAAGCAACAGCCAGATCTCCACGCGCGAGGCAGCCCGCTCGCTCACCAGGTCGGGCGGCAGCGTCCTGCCCCGGGTGGCCGCCTCCTCGCGCTCCAGCAGTTCCAGCGCTCCGCCGGCGTCGCCCTGGGCGAAGCGGACCCGGGCCAGGGCCTGAAACGCCAGAGCCGTGCCATGGGGGATGGCCCAGACCTCGTTGCAGCGCACCCCTTCGCAAGCTTGCTCCTCTGCCCCCTGCAGGTTGCCCTGCAGCCGCTGCGCATCGGCCAGAACGGCGTGGAGGTTCCCTTTGGCAAACAGGCGCTCCGTACTCTGCTGCTCAAGGGCGCACAGGTAATGACGGCACAGAGCCTCCGCCTCCGCCACCCGCCCTTCGATCAGGCGGATGCGGGCGAGCCGGGAGACGGCGATGGGAACGGCGCCGCCCGTGTGACGGGCCATGCCTCGCTCGGCTGCTTGCAGCAGCAAGGAGGCAGCCTCATCGAACCGCCCGTTCATATAGAGGATAGACGCCACCATCATATCGGCACTGTTGCGCATGGGAGCGTTCTCCTCCGGGATGTAGGCCGGTGACCGCAGGAGATGCTCGGTGAGCACGTACGGACGCCCATACAGGTCGGCCATGTAGGTCCGCATGAGAGCCAGACCGGCCCGGAGATCCTCGGGCAGTACCGGGTTTCGCTCGGCCGCGTCGATCAGGGCGGAGGCCGCTTCCAACTGCCCGGTGAGACAGAGGTTCCAGGCCTGGAAGGTACAGTACCATGCGTGTTGGCGGCTGACCTCCGGAGGGAGTCTTTGCAGCATCTGCTGGTACTTTGGCTGTGCCATGGCCCACGCACCCTCGGCGTTCCGTTCAACCAACTCGCCGGCCCGGGCATAGTCCCCGGCGGCGAGGCTGTGCTCCACCGCCTCCAGGAACAGGCCGTGCCCGGCGTACCAGGCCGAGGCGCGGCTGTGTAGTATGGGAACAACCTCTGGCTCCGCGTGGTGCAGACGGGTCCGGAGCAATTCGCCTAAAGCGGAACCAGCTCCGTGTGGGGTCCAGTGGCACCAGGAAGAGATTCTTCCGCTCGATGTGCTCCAGCCAGACCCGGCTGTCGGGGCAGAGGGTCACCGCTTCGCAGAGCTCCGCGCAAAACCGCTCCAGAACCGAGGCCTGGAGCAGGAAACGGCGTAGGGGTTCGGGCTGGCGCGTGATCACTTCTTCGGCGAGGTAATCGGCTATGTACCGGTTGTCGCCCGAGAAGGCCGTGACGAAGCCGTGGGGGTCCGGGTGGCCTTCCAAGGAGATGGCCGCCATCTGAAGCGCAGCGATCCAGCCTTCGGCCCGCTGCGCCAAGATGGCAAGGTCGCCTTCTGGGAGGTCCAGACCCACCCCCTGGGTCAGGAAATCGGTCGCCTCCTCGGGTGAAAAGCGCAGGTCGGCCGCCCGTAGCTCCGCTATGCGCCCGTTGGCCCGCAACCGGGCCAGGGGCCAGGGAGGATCGGACCTGGTCAGGATCACCAGCCGCATCCCGGCCGGAAGCTGCTCCACCAGGAAGCTGACGGCCCCGTGCACCGCCGCCGACTCGATTACATGGTAATCGTCCAGCACCAGGACATGGGGGCCGGCTGCCGATTCCAGCCCGTTGATCAGGGGCGCCAGCAGCAGGTCGATTGGTGAGCTCGGGTCTGGTTCGGCGGGCAGTCCGGCAAGCCCGGGCAGGGTGCGCAGGGCGGACATGACGTAGGCCCAGAAGCGTCCCGGGTCGTTGTCGCCGTCGTCCAGCGAGAGCCAGGCCAGCGGGTTCCCCCGTCCTTCAGGTGTGGCTTGCCACTCGCTCAGCAGGGTGGTTTTGCCAAAACCGGCCGGTGCTGACACGAGTGTGAGCGGTCGCTGGAGCCCCTCTGCCAGGCGCGCGGTCAGGCGTGGCCGCCTCACGATGGTCGGCCTGGTTGGGGGCAGGTACAGCTTCGTCGCCAGCAGCGTGTAGGGCATACAAGACCACCCCATTCAAACACTTAGCCTGTTTATGTAGGAACGAGGGAGGCTCGGCTGCCCGCCCCATGCGGGCGATGAAGCTCTTCCGGGATGGCAAGAGTGTTCAGATCCTTTCCGTTACCGAGCAAAGTCGCTGTTGTGCCCCGTATTGGACGAAGAGGCCGCCAATCCCTCCTTGCCGCCCTCCTGACCTAATCGCTGCGCACCGGCTCCCCGACTGTGCCCTCCCGCGCCTCCGCCCACCGTCCAACCCAGTCGTCGCAGACGGCGGCGATGTAAATCGTGGCAGTCAGCACGGCCGTGTGCACGTAGAGGTTCCATGGCGCCCGGAACTGCCAGACCCCAGCGGCCACCCAGAACTGGCCGATGAGCAGCAGGGCGGCCGTGCTCCACCCCAGGCGCAGCAGCCGCGTGCGCCCCCGGGCCACCATCACCCAGTAGATGGCAGGGTTCACAAACGCCCCGAGGGTCAGAATGGCCCCGAGCGTCTGGTTTCGGGCGAAGGTCGGCAGTTCATGCACGTTCATGATCACTCCGATCGTGATCCAGTAGGCCACCATGGCGACGAAGTGGGACCAGAAGAGGGCGATGCTGACGCGAACTGCGGCCCGCACCCATCCACCAGCCACTCCGTAGGTCTCTGCCTTCGACCGGAACCAGTACACCAGCAGAAAATAGGGCGGGAAGGCGGCCGCAGTGTGCCACAGCGTCCAGGAGTAGCCCCGGAAGATGCCCAGGTGCCGGAAGCGCGTCTCCAGCACGAGGACCACAGCCGTCCCAGCCACTGTCCCAAGCCACGGAGGCATGCGGTGGACGACCCAGACCGCCCACCCAGCTGCGAAGCCAAGCTCCGCGAGGAATACTCCCAGCACCGTGTCCGGCATCAGGCCCGGAACCAAACCGGGCCGGTAGTGGTACATCTCCATCAAGTCCAGCACCGCGTAGTCGGCGGTGAACACCATCGCTGCGGCGACCCAGTAGACGGCCAGAGCCACCGAACTTCGCCGGCTGAAAATCTCCCAACCTGCCAGGGCCAGCCCTGCGGCCCCGAGCCACACATAAGCCACGATTCTTCCTCCCCATCAGCCATTCTCTCTCCAAGGCTCTCCCGAGCCGCCTGCATCCATGCAAGCCAGCCTCCGCCAGACGCCCTTCCAGTCCAAGCCCGCCCGCTTATGAATCGGGCTTATCTGTTGCCCTCCGTTGAAACAGACGCCTGCTGCACGGTCAATTCCTTTCGGGTCACTCCACCGAAGGTCGGACTAGTATGCGTACCCGATATGCCTGATGGATGGATATGGCACGACGTTGCGCCGGAATATGTGAATTGGTTCACTTGAAGCCGGCGCCACGCAGGAGTAAAACAAGAGTAGATAGACAAACTGCACCAATTCAATCCATATTGGAGGCACCATCGCAATGAAGGCAACCCGCTTGCCGAACGGTAACCTGCTGGTCCCGTCCACCTCCTGTGTCAACGGTGAGATCATCTGCGGTATGAAGGAAGTCCGTCCCGGCACGCCTGAGTACGAAGAGTGGGCTGATTACGTAAAGGAAGGGCCGAACACGGCCCGCCCCCAGCCCGTGCTCGCTGCCCGCTAAACGAACAGGGGCGCCCCTCCTACCCGGTAGGAGGAGCGCCCTTTCCTTTTACCATGCTTAAGGCGAACCAAGGGCAGGCTGCCCCCGGATGGGCGCCCGGCAGGAAGCGGCCTGGCAGCGCCGAAGACTAGAGCGTCAACTAAGTCATGGGGGTCTGGTCTACGTGAAGCCGCCGCCGGAATGGTTGTTGCCCCTAACCTTGGTATTGCTCACAGCTTGCTCCTCCCAGGTCCGCCCCGACAGTGCGGCCCCGTCGACCGCCCCGCGCACCTTCCCCCGCCCGCAGGGGGTCGAAGTGGTGGCACACCGCGGCGGAACGCCCGAGAATACCCTCACGGCCTTCCGCCAGGCCCTGGCCCACAAGGGAACCGGCGCCATCGAACTCGATGTGCAGGTGGCCAAAGACGGCGAGCTGATCGTCATGCACGACCTGACCGTCGATCGGACCACCAGCGGAAAGGGCACGGTCCGGGAGCTCACCGCGTCTGAACTGCGGGCCATGCGCACTCCCAGGCTGGACAGCCTGGAGCCCGTTCCTCTGCTCTCCGAGGCGCTCGACCTGATGAAGGCGGCAGAAGGCAAGCGGGTCTTCGTGGAGCTGAAGGCGCCCATGCCCAAGGAAGCTGTGCCCAACGTGATCGCCCAGATTCGCGGACGGAGACTCGAAGAGCGGGCCATCGTCATCTCCTTCGATGCATCGGTGCTTGATGAAGTGAGGAAGGCGGCCCCGGAACTGGCCACGGCTCTGGTGGCCAACAACCTGACCGACCAGGCGGTCAACTACCCCAGCCCCTACCTCTTCCTGAAGCGGTCTGCGGTCACGGCCAGCGCTGTCCGCAAGGTGCACGACGCGGGGCGGTGGCTCTACGTCTGGACCGTCAACGAGGCGCCCCACATGCAGGAGATGCTGGATCTCAAGGTCGACGGGCTCATCTCCGATACATACGACCTCGCCGTGCGCACACGGGGCCAGTAAGGCGCGAAAAGGCCCCCACCCGGCAAAGGTGGGGGCTTCCATCTGTCCTACTTCTGGTTGGCCCGGCGGAGCCCCAGCGCTGCGTGGCTGGCGAACTCATGGACCAGGGTGGCGGCCAGCATGGCCGTAATCTGGGACTGGTCGTAGGTGGGCAGCACTTCCACCAGGTCGAAGCCAACGTAGTTGAACCCCGTCAGCTTGCGCACCAGTTCCAGCGTCTCGAAGCTGGAGTAGCCGCCCACTTCCGGCGTGCCGGTGCCAGGGGCGAAGGCCGGGTCCACGAAGTCGATGTCGAAGGTGAGGAAGCACGGCGTGTCACCGATCGTCTCCCGCATCTGGGCCACCACATCATCCATCCCACGGCGACGCAGGTCCGACATGGTGACGACCTGGAAGCCCATCTCGAGCGCTTCATCCACATCGCCGGGGTCGTTGAGCGTGCCCCGAATGCCCAGCTGGAAGACCTTCGTAGGCTCCAGCAACTTCTCTTCGTTGGCTCGAATGAACGGCGACCCGTGCCAGTACTTCTCGCCGTAATAGGTATCCCACACGTCACAGTGGCTGTCAAAATGAATGAGAGCCAAGGGACCGTACGCCTTGCAGGCAGCCCGCAGGCTGGCGAGCGTGACGGAGTGGTCGCCGCCCAGCCCCACGGGCACGATGCCCTGGGACAGCAGGTCGCCCACCGTCTGTTCGATCAGCTCGTAGCTGCGCTGAATGTTGTGGGGCACAATGGGCAGGTCACCGAGGTCCACGGCCCTGGTCTCCTCAAAGGGATAGACCTTGTGCACCGGGTTGTACGGGAACAGGAGCATCGACGCCTGGCGGATGGCCTGAGGGCCGAACCGAGCGCCCACGCGGTAGGAAGCTGCCGTATCGTAGGGCATGCCAACCACGGCCAGCCGTGCGTCGTCCCGGACCGAAGGCAGACGCATGAATGTCCCGGAAGTGCAGAACTCGGGCTTCACGTCGGGCGACAACGGGTACTGCATTGGACTTCACCTCGTATCACCGGGCAACGCCGTAGAGTTAGTATTGCGCTCAGGGGGCTGCCGCAGTCGCCGCCCCGTTGAGACTCATCTGAGGGGGCGAACGCCGTGGGTACCAGCGAGCGGTGGGATGTCGTTGTGGTGGGTGCCGGCTTCGCGGGGCTGAGCACGGCCATCTGGGCTCGACGCCTGGGGTTGTGCGCCCTGGTCTTAGAACAGCAGGACCGGGAAGGCGGCCAACTGCGAGCCGTCGCGTCCCGCATTGCAGACTATCCGGGTCTGGAACCGCTGGAGCCGGCAGCCCTGTCTTTGCGGCTGCGGACCCAGGCAGAATCAGCCGGGGCGGTGCTCCGGCTGGGTGAGCCGGTGATGGAGGTGGACGGATTGCACCGGCGCTGCATCACGGGTGACGGCCCGCTGGAAGGGGGTGCCGTGGTGATGGCCACCGGCGTCTCGCCCCGCCGCCTGGGCATTCCCGGCGAAGAGGAGTGGCTGAGGCGTGGCCTGGCGCGGCGCCCGTCGGAAGAGCGGGAATGGTTCCGGGACAAGGCCGTGGTCGTGGTGGGCGGCGGCGACCGGGCCGCCGAGAACGCCCTTCTCCTCGCCGGCGTGGCATCCAGCGTAACGCTGGCCTTCCGCGGCGAAGAGCTTCGAGCGCAGCCACGCTTCATTCAGTCGCTTCGAACGACCGGGCAGATTCTGCTGGCACCGAAACTTGGACTGGAGTCCATCTTTCTGCTGGCCGATGAGCGGCTCTGGTTGAAAGGCAACCAGCGCGGGCAGCCCTGGGAGATGGCCGCAGATGCTCTCTGCGTCTACATCGGCAACCGGCCCAACAGCGACCTGCTCCAGGGTCAGGTTACCCTCACCGCAGACGAGTCCATTCTAGTGGATGCCAACGGGGAGACGTCGCTGCCAGGGATCTATGCCGTGGGCGATGTCTGCACGGCTCCGGCCTTCCAGAGCCTGGCCACGGCAGGTGGGCAGGCCATGGTGGTGGCCAAGCAGATCGCCCTGCGGGCGCAGGAAAGGTAAGAGCGCCCGGTGCCAAAGGCGGCACCGGGCGACATTTCCGTGCGGGTGTCGGGTTACCGGCCGGGGCCGGCAGCGCGCTCAGGGCGGGGCTGGGCTTCATTCACCGTAAGGGCACGGCCGGCCCAGTCAGCGCCGTTCAACTTGGCAATGACCTCTTCGGCCTTGTCAGCGGGAACCTCAACGAAGCCGAAGCCGCGGCTGCGACCGGTCTCACGGTCGGTAGCAATGCGGGAATTCAGCACCTCGCAATACTGCGAGACAGCGTTCGTGAGGTCCTCAGCGGTGACGGCCCAGGGCAGGTTGCCAATGTACAGGGTCTTTACCATGTGCTCTCGATCTCCCATCGTCCATTTAGTATCGGAAAAGCAGCCGGGGACGATCCGCGAGAGCTCACCCAAGTAGAGGCAGACCGGCGGAACCGCGCACCTGACAGCTAACCATAGGTAAGGTTACGCTGTTTGGGTGGAAAACGCAACCCCCTATTGGGTGATGGCAGGGAATCATCCTGGGCGCTGGTTGGCCCCGCTCCATCTGCTGCTGCGGGTGGGGCGGTCAGGGCTGCTGCGGTCGGGCTCCAGCTCGGCGCCAATCTCGTAGTTTGCCTTGGCGTCGCCATCGCGCCATCCGCCCCGACGCTGCGCACGGATGCGCCGGATGCCCTGTCCCGACAGGAGTTTGCCGATCTTGTTAGTGGGCATGTATGCATCTCCTTCCGTGACTTCCGTTGCGAGACCTGCCGTTAGTGTGTCCCATTTGCACGGCGCGCTCGTATGCTGGTTCGCAGGAGGAGATTGCCGCAATGCCCTGGTACGATCTGGTCCTACTGGTGCTGGCCAGTTTCCGGCTGACGCACCTGCTGGTCTTCGACGTCATCACAGAGCCGCTGCGGCGGCCATTGCTGGGCCGTCCCTTCATCGGCACGCTGATTTCGTGCTATTGGTGTACGGGCATTTGGGTGTCGGCGGGTCTGGTGGCGGGCCTCGCCTTCTGGCCTTCGGTGGTCCGCTGGATCCTGCTGGTGCTGGCCGTGGCCGGCGCACAGTCGTTCCTGGAGAGCCGCCTGGACCGGGAGTGAAGCGCGAAGGCAGAGGGGTCTCCCCCTCTGCCCTTTGCGTGTGTTGACCTTACCGGCGGGGACCCCGCCGTTCCGGACGGGGCTGGGCTTCGTTGACGGTCAGTTTGCGGCCGGCCCACTCGGCCCCGTTCAGGGCTTCAATGGCGGCCGCGACGTCGGTCTCCTTAACCTCCACGAAACCAAAGCCGCGGGACTTTCCCGTCTCGCGGTCGGTCACCACGCGGGCCGAAGTAACCTCGGCGTATTGCGAGAAGGCACGCGCCAGATCCTCTTCGGTCACTGCCCACGGCAGGTTTCCTACGTACAGGGTTTTGGACATTCTCCTCTTCACGCTCCCAGGCACGGATTCTCTCTATGGGTATGCTCGACGGCCGCTTCATGTCCCCGCACCATGCGCTGTCAGTATGGCAGGTGAGGCCCATTTCGCCAATCTTCCGCGCATGGGGGACGTGGTCCGGGGTAATCCTAAAGTGCTATGTTTGGGCTACCAATGTTGGCAGACGAACAAGGAGGTCGTGAACATGCACCTGACCCTCTCGGCATCGGGCGTCGGCACCGGCATCAAGCTCTTCTCCGTCTCGGTGGATGAAGCCGGCCACTGGACATATGAGAGCCGGGCGGTGGAGCGCGCCGAGGGCAAGCTCTCGCCGGGCGACCGGGAGCAACTCCAGGACTTCTATCTGCGGGTGGACTGGGGCAAGGAGACGCTGAACAACCCCGTTAGTATCGACGACCGGACCCTCTTCA
>Ga0196971_1001289_pt1 | contig 11865 bp, 15 predicted proteins | sample S1v_1013CmetaG_FD_148660 | JGI IMG/M metagenome (GOLD analysis project Ga0196971, IMG submission 148660) | Soil microbial communities from Anza Borrego desert, Southern California, United States - S1+v_10-13C | ecosystem: Environmental > Terrestrial > Soil > Desert | place: USA: California... | reverse complement strand
GTGGCTTGTTTATTTATTAATGTAAAGTACTAGCCACTGTCAAGTTTCATTCTTGTGACAGGGAAGGACATGGAAAGGGCTGGGGACGTCTCGTATTAGCGAGCAGTCCCCAGCCCTCCTTTGCATGGGAGATCTTACTTGACCTCGACGTCGGCGCCGGCATCCTTCAGCTTGGCGGCGACGGCTTCGGCGTCGGCCTTGCCGATCTTCTCCTTGACGGGCTTCGGGGCGCCGTCAACGAGGTCCTTGGCTTCCTTGAGGCCCAGGCCGGTCAGCTCACGAACGACCTTAATGACATTGATCTTGTTGGCGCCGGCGGCCTTCAGGATCACGTCGAACTCGGTCTTCTCCTCGACCGGGGCGGCGGCAGCAACGGCCGGGCCGGCGGCGGCGACAGGAGCGGCGGCGGTGACACCGAAGGTCTCTTCAAACATTTCCTTGAGCTCCTTGAGCTCGAGAGCGGTCATACCCTTGACGATTTCGATAACCTCAGCGGCCTTCGACATGGTAGGGATCCTCCTTATACGAATCAAAATGACTTTGCCTTTAGGCGGCGACGGAGGGGAACTTAGGCCTCGGTGCTCTCAAGCTGCGTGATACGCGCGTCGAGCGCGTAGGCGAAGCTGGCGAGCAGGCTGTTGACGGCTCCGACGACGCCGGTGAGCGGCGCCTGGATGCCGGCCAGAACCATAGAGAGCAGGACTTCCCGAGAGGGCAGATCGGCCAGAGACTTTACGCCGTTGGCATCGATGACCTTACCTTCGAGAATGCCGGCCTTCACCACGAACTTGGGTTGCTTATCCTTGGCGAAGAACTCCCGAATCTTCTTGGCAGCCGCAGCTTCTTCAAGCTTCGAGAACGCCATGGTGGTGGTGCCGTGCAGATAAGGGTCCAGCCCTTCGATGCCGAGGTCCCTGGCAGCGATGCGGACGAGGGTGTTCTTGGCGACCTTCAGGTCGACGCCGGCTTCGCGCAGTTCCTTGCGAAGCTTGGTGACCTGAGCCACGGTCATGCCGAGGTTGTCGGCCAGAACCACGCTCTTAGCGTTCCGCAGGGCTTCCTTCACCTGGGCGACGGAGAGTTCCTTTTCCGGACGAATGGTCATTGTGTGATTTCACCTCCTCACAATCGGCGAGCGGGAAAGCGAGAATACAAAAAGGCCTCCGACCACAGTTGATCGGAGGCCTGTACGTACACAGACCCTTAAGCACCTGAACCCAGGCGCTGAAGTACTCCGACCTCGGCGGGCTGGCGAACAGTCGCCACTTAGTCTCCGAAGAGAACCAGCTGTCTATGGTCTGTAATGGTATTCAAGCACAATCAGCAGTATACACACTCCCGGCAGGAGTGTCAAGCTTCTAGATCGCCTTGGCCTGGCTCTGCAGCTTATCAAGCATCTCTTCCAGACGGATCTTCTCCTGGATCAGGGCGATGCGCTCCGTCGGGCTCGCCTTCATCCAGCGGTCAACCAAGCTTTCCAGACGGTTACGAATGTCACGTTCGCTCATTCTCAGCCCTCCTTGCTGCAAAGTATGGAGGAAGTTGTGGGGATCAATAAGCCTTTTACAATGGCTTAGGTACAGGATACGACAAAGCTGTCGCACTTGCAATACACTATCGACCTTATTCGACACATCCATTTGGTAGTGCTACAGGCAAGAGGTGCTATCGTCGAACTACTGCCAATTACTTGGATGAATAGCGACGTCGTAAAGTTTCAGATACTAAGTACATAGACTTTTCGGTAGCATGAGTAATTAGAAACGACCCGGTCGGATGACCGGGTCGTTCTGCGAACTTGGGCTTACTGCTCGGCCGCGGTAGCGGTCAGCTTGTTGGGGTTAACGCGGATGCCAGGGCCCATGGTGCTGGAGATGGTGATGCTCTTCAGGTAGACGCCCTTGGCCGCGGCGGGCTTTGCCCGGACGATGGCGTCCATGAAGGCCTTGAAGTTGAGACCCAGGCGGTCCAGTTCGAACGAGGCCTTGCCGATGGGGGCGGCGATGCAGCCGGCCTTATCGGTGCGGTATTCAACCTTACCAGCCTTGATTTCCTTCATTGCGTTGGTCACGTCGAAGGTCACGGTGCCGGTCTTGGGGTTCGGCATGAGGCCGCGGGGGCCGAGGACGCGGCCCAGCTTACCAACCATGCCCATCATGTCAGGAGTGGCGACGGCGACGTCGAAGTCGAGCCAGCCTTCCTGAATCTTGGTGACCATATCTTCAGCACCGACGAAGTCGGCGCCGGCAGCTTCCGCTTCCTTAGCCTTGTCGCCCTTGGCGAAGACCAGGACCCGAACGGTCCGGCCCAGGCCGCCGGGCAGAACGGTGGCGCCGCGGACCTGCTGGTCAGCGTGCCGGGGGTCAACGCCCAGGCGCAGCGAGACTTCGACGGTCTCATCGAACTTGGCCTTGGCGGTCTGCTTCACGAGCTCAAGCGCTTCACGGGGCTCATACAGCTTCGCGCGGTCAAACAGCTTCGAAGCTTCGCTATAATTCTTGCCATGGGTAGGCATTTGGTCATATCCTCCTTGTGGTAGAACGGTAAGTTGCGGTCACTCCTGTCGAGCGACCTCCCACAAGCCCAAGCAGCCGGTGCTACTCGGTCTCGACGCCCATGGAGCGGGCGGTACCACGCACCATGCTCTTGGCGGAATCCAGATTGGCGGCGTTCAGGTCGGGCATCTTGATCTTGGCGATCTCAGCCACCTGCGCGTCGGTCAGCGTGCCGACCTTCTTCTTGTTGGGGGTGCCGGAAGCCGTCTCAATACCCAGCGCCTTCTTGATCAGAACGGCGGCGGGCGGGGTCTTCAGAATGAAGGTGAAGGAACGGTCTTCGTAGACGGTGATCTCGACGGGAATAACGAGACCGGCCTGTTCCTTCGTGCGCTCGTTGTACTCTTTGCAGAAGCCCATAATGTTGACGCCGTGCTGGCCGAGAGCCGGGCCAACGGGCGGGGCGGGGGTCGCCTTGCCGGCCGGCAGGGCCAGCTTAACGACTGCGGTGACCTTCTTAGCCACGGTGACTCCTCCTTAGAAAATGTGGTCTGGCGGACGACGCTTGGGTCGCCCTCCCACTGCAGGCAGGGAGCCTGCACACCAAAGGGCCGCGCGCTTTATGGCGCGCGACCTCAATGATACTAACACGAAGTGGCAACGCGCGGAAGGGTTTCCGCGAGACTTGGGCCTAGATCTCGTCGATCTGGGCGAAGTCCAGCTCTGCCGGGGTGTCGCGTCCGAACATGCTGACAAGCACCTTCACGCGACCCTTTTCGGCGTTGATCTCCTTGATGACCGCGTGGTGGTCCTTGAAGGGCCCCGCCACAACACGCACGGGCTGGTTGATCTCGAAATGGACGACATGAGTAGGGGCCTTCTGCTCCTCCTGGGAGCCCAGAATGGCCTGGACTTCCTGTTCGGAGAGGGGAATGGGCTTGTTGCCAGAGCCCACGAACCCGGTAACCCCTGGGGTGTTGCGCACGACGTACCATGAGTCATCGCTCATGGTCATCTCGACCAGAACGTAGCCCGGGAACACCTTGCGCTTGACCTTCTTCTGCTTGCCGTCCTTGATCTCAATCTCGTCTTCGAGGGGGACGAGGATGCGGAAGATCTTCTCCTGCATCTCCATCGACTCGACACGTTTCTCCAGGTTGGTCTTAACCTTGTTCTCATACCCGGAGTAAGTATGGACGACGTACCATCTGTTCTCTTCCATAGCTGGGGGACCAGGGTGCTGTCCCCGCGCCACCTGCCTTTGCTAGCGACCCACAAGCTGCTCCAGACCGTACCCGAGGGGCAGGTCCAGAAGGAACAGGAATCCCATGACCAGAATGACCATGGCAAACACAACGCCGGTGAGCTTGGCCGTACGCGTGCGGCTCGGCCAGTTCACCTTGCTCAGCTCACCCATGACATCCTTCAAGTACTCGCGCGTCTTTGCGATGAAGTCCTTGATCTTGTCCATGACCGTGACCTCGCCTCACTTACAAGATGCGTAACACAAATAAAGCCTGGCACCCGCGCCAGTATTCAGGATTGTAACACACTCCCAGGGGGAAGTAAAGCGCGTGGGGCGGACGTTGGAAGAGCCTTACCATGGCAATGGTGCACAAAGAGGCGGTCCTGCATGCTGCAAGACCGCTCAGTCGGAAAAGGTAAAGGAGAGCCGAACGCGGCCCTCCTTGCTCTCTCTCTTGGCAGGGGCAGTAGGACTTGAACCCACAACCTACGGTTTTGGAGACCGTTGCTCTACCAATTGAGCTATACCCCTGTAAGAACCGTCACCCGAAGTCTCGCATAGGCGACGGCATTACGACCACATGTAAAGCTTACCGGGTCTCCCGGTGCGAGGTGTGGTGCCCGCACGTCGGGCAGTACTTCTTGAGTTCAATACGACCCGAGTCATTCTTCTTGTTCTTATAGGTGGTGTAATTACGCATCTTGCAGTCGGTGCAAGCCATGGTAATAACCACCCGAGCGCCTGCCTTAGCCACTTTGCTGCACCTCCCATCCCCAAGGGACTAACAAGCCTCTAGCCACGCTCATATACGTTACCACGCGCGTTACACCCTGTCAACTCTGCAGGGCGGCAGGGTTTGGCGGGTATATGATGCGACCGAGCGGCCAAAAAGCCGGAGAACACACAGGTGTTCTCCGGCCTTTTCTCCTTGGTTGCGGGGGAGGGATTTGAACCCTCGACCTCCGGGTTATGAGCCCGACGAGCTACCGGACTGCTCTACCCCGCGATGTGGGAGGGACATATCGGATTGTACCTCGCCCGCAGAGGCACGTCAACCCCGTTTCGGCCCTTTCGCATCTACCAAAATAAAGAAGGCGGCCCGGACGGGCCGCCGTGCTCTTACCCACCCAGGTAGATACGCTTGACTTCAGGGTTCTGCCGCAGTTCGGCGGCCGGCCCCTCCATGACCAGGCGGCCCACTTCGAGAATGTACGCATGGTGAGCCACCCGCAATGCCAGGTTAGCGTTCTGCTCCACCAGCAGGACCGCAGTCCCTTCGGCGTTCACTTGCTTGATGATCTCAAAGATCTCGCACACAATCAGGGGCGCAAGGCCCAGCGAAGGCTCGTCCAACAGCAGCAGCTTCGGGCGCGCCATGAGCGCCCGCCCGATGGCCAGCATCTGCTGCTCGCCGCCGGACAGGGTTCCGGATAGCTGGTCGATCCGCTCGGCCAGCCGGGGGAAGAGCCCGAGCACCCAGTCGGTGTCGCGCTTGATTCCGGTGCGGTCCTTGCGCGTGAATGCGCCCAGCCGCAGGTTCTCCTCCACCGTCAGGTGGGTGAAGATCTGCCGCCCCTCGGGGGAGATCCCCAGGCCCAGGGGAATGATGCTGGCTGTCCCCAGCCGCGTCAGGTCGTGGCCGTCGAACTCGGCCGTGCCCGAAGTGGGGTGGAGCAGTCCGGTCACCACCCGCAGGGTGGAGGTTTTGCCGGCGCCGTTGGCGCCCAGCAGGGCCACGATCTTGCCGTCGGGCACTTCAAGCGAGACCTCATGGAGGGCCCGGATCTTACCGTACGAAGCGCAGATGTTCCGTAGCTTAAGCATGGGCGGCCTCCTCCTCCTCGCCCAGGTAGGCCTTGATCACGGCTGGGTTGCTCTGAATCTCAGCCGGCGTGCCGTCGGCGATGCGGCGGCCGAACTCCATGACCGTAATGCGCTGGCAGACCGACATGACCAGCGACATGTCGTGCTCCACCAACAGTACGGTGGTCTTGTAGCGGTCCCACATGGTGCGGATCAGGTGGCCCAGTTCGTGGGTCTCCTGCGTGTTCATACCGGCGGCTGGCTCATCCAGCAAAATGAGGCGCGGGCCGCTCACCAGGGCCCGTGCAAACTCCACCCGCTTCTGAATGCCATAGGGCAGGAGCTGCGGGTAGGCATCCTTATAGGCTTCGATGCCCAGGAACGAGAGGATCTCCAGGGCCTTCTCCCGGGCGGCCCTCTCTTCCCGGCGGACGCCGGGCAGCAAGGGCCCCAGGGCGGACGACAGTAGCCCGTACTGGCCGACCATGAGGTTGTCCCAGACGGACAGCCCCTTGAACAGCTCGACGTTCTGGAACGTGCGAGCAATGCCCCAGTTGATCACATCGTGCGGCTGGACCCTCAGGAGGTCCTTGCCCTCGAAGTGGGCACTGCCTTCCGCGGGGTCGTAGTACCGGCTGATCACGTTAAAGACAGTGGACTTGCCGGCGCCGTTGGGGCCGATGAGCCCGTGAATGGTGCCTTCCGCCACGCTCAGGTCCAGGGTGTTGACGGCCACAAGGCCGCCAAAGCGGACAGTGAGTCCCTTCAGTTCAAGGATGGCCATCTCACTTCACCCCCTTGGCGGCGACGGCGACTCTCAGCTTGCGCCACAGGTCCACCAGGCCCAAGGGCAGGTAGAGCACCACCAGAATGAGGATAATGCCCGTAAGCACCTGGTTGAAGTTCTTGAAGACATTCGAGAGGAAGGGCGACTGGTCGAATGCTCCGCTGCGCTGCAGAGCAATGGAGACCCGTTCGGTTAGCTTCGGCAGAAAGGTCATGAAGACGGCGCCCACAATGGAACCGTTGACCGATGCCAGTCCGCCCAGAACGATCACGGTGAACAACTCCATGGACATGCCCAAGCCGAAGTCGTGCGGCGAGATGTAATTGATCAGGTGCGCGTACAGGCTGCCGCCGATGCCGGCGTAGAAGGCTGACAGGGCGAAGGCGATGGTCTTGTACTTGGTCAGGCTAATGCCCATGGCCTGGGCCGCCACTTCGCTGTCCCGCAGGGCGATGAACGACCGTCCCGTGCGGCTTTTCACCACATTGACCGCCATACCCGCCATGAGGAATAGGGCGATTAGAATCAGGTAGTAGTAAGGTCGGTCCTCGCGAAAACTGATCCCCATCAGGTACGGCGCCGGTGGCTTGACCCCCGTCCAACCGCCGGTCAGCGACTCCCAGATGTTGAGCACCTGGGGGACAGCTACGCCGAAGCCCAGAGTGGCGATGGCGAGGTAGTGGCCCGACAGCCGCAGGGCCGGAAATCCCAGTCCATAGCCCACCAGACCCGCCACCAGGCCGGCCACGGGCAGGGCGCCCCAGAAGGGAATGCCCACGAACTTGCCCAGGCCGTACGACGTGAAGGCGCCCACAGCCATGAAGGCTGCATGGCCGATGGAGATCTGCCCGGCAAAGCCGGTAAGCAGATTCAGCCCGATGGCCATAATGGCGAAGATTAAAGCACGGTTGAGCAGCAGCACCATCCAGTTCAGTTCGGAGGGAAGCACCTGGGGCAGCACCAGCAAGACCGCTAGGCCGATGAGGGCAGGCAGGTTCTTGAGCATGGGCTACACCTTCTTCCTTTGGATGGTGCCGAGCAGGCCGCCCGGTCTGACGACGAGCACGAGCACAATCAGGCCAAAGGCGAAGGGCGTCTGCAGCTGCGAGTTGACCTGACCCACCAGGTTTTCAAGCACACCAAGGGTAAGGCCCCCGATTACGGCTCCGGGCAGGGAGGTGAAACCGCCCAGCACAGCCGCTGTAAAGGCTTTGATCTGCAGACTGGCCATCATGTTAATGTCGAGGTTAGTGACGGGGGCGGTCAGAATGCCGGCGGTAGCGGCGAGGACGCCGCCCAGGCCCCAGGTAATGGCCAGCACCCGGTCGGTGGGCACACCCATCAGCTTGGCGGCCACCCGGTTCTCCGCCACGGCCCGCATGGCTATGCCAAGAATTGAGTACTTGAACAGCAGAAAGAAGCCGAGCATGACCAGCAGGGCAACTCCCATGTTCAGGAGGTTCTGCAGGGTGAAGATGATGCCGGCAAAGGCGATGGGCGCACCGCTGACGGCGGCGGGGAACGGCTGTAGCTCGTATCCCCAGATCCAGCCCGCCACGCCGTTAATGATCTGGAAGAGGCCCAGCGTGGCGATCAGGACGCTAATGAGCGGAGCCTTGCTGAGGGGGCGCAGCACCACCCGCTCGATGGCTGCACCGAAGAGTGCGGCGAACACGAGGGCCAGAATGAAGGCTCCCCAGTAGGGCAGCCCGGCGGTGGTGAGCAAGGTAAAGGCGAAGAATGTCCCAAACATGGCCATTTCGCCCTGGGCGAAGTTGACCACGTCAGAGGTCTTGAAGATCAGCACCAGACCCAGGGCAGCCAGAGCGTACAGAGAGCCCGTCGCCAGGCCGCTGATGATCTGCTGGGCCAATATCATGCGCTCGCCCTCCTGAGGGCTGAACGGGGGGAGTCTTTAACGGCTCCCCCCGTTGCCTATATGAATCTTTACTTGGCCAGACGGTACGGCTGCGTGTTGATGGGGAGCATAACGATTTCGCCCTTGTCGTTCTTCTGGACCTTGTTCAGGTAGAAGGCGGTGCTGCCGCGGCGGTCGCCGGGGCCATAGGAGATGTCCTTCGCCATGATGCCGTTCCAGTTCTTCAGGGCTTCCAGGGCGTTCACGAACTTCTCCTGGGTCAGCTCCTTACCGGCGTCCTGCAGGCCCTTGACCAGCAGTTCAGCGGCAATGAAACCGGCGGTAGAGTAAGCGTTGGGCGCCTCGTTGTTGTTGTACTTGGCGTAGATCTCGCCAAATTTCTTGATGTCCGGGCTGTTGGGGTCGGCCACGGGCACCCAGCCACCGGTGATCAGGCCAACAGACGCGTCGCCGGCCAGTTTCGGAAGGTTGACCGGGTCAGCGTTCACGTAAGAGGTCAGCGGCACGGCGGTGAGGCCCTGCTTCTGCATCTCCTTCATGATGCCGACAGACTCAGCGAGGGTGGTGTAGATAATGACCGCCTCGGCGCCCTTGGACTTGGCGTTCAGCACCGGCGTGGCGAAGTCGACAGCTTTGGCTTCGTGGGAGGCGTCATGGACAATCTCGCCGCCCACGGACTTGATGATCTCCTGCACGCCCTTGAGGCCCTGCTTACCCATGTCGGAATTCTGCCAGAGCACGGCAACCTTTTTCTTGCCCAGGTCCTTCACGGCATACTGGGTCAGAATCCTGGCCTCGTCGAAGTTGTTGGGCTGCACGGCGAAGACGTTCTTCTTGGCCGGGTGGGCGGTCTGCTCGATACCGGTCATGGGGTAGACGACCGGAATGTTCTTCTCCACCCAGTAGTCCACAGAGGCCTGAACGCCCGGGGTGCCCAGGACGGGGGCCAGGGCGAAGACCTTGTCGGACTCCACCAGTTCCTTGGAGGCGGCCAGGCCCTTGGCGGCGGTGAACTCGTCGTCGACGACCTTCACGATCTCAATCTTGCGGCCGTGGACGCCGCCGGCATCGTTCACCGACTTGATGTAGGCTTCGAAGCCCTTACGGACGGAGATGCCAATGGGGGCGACGGGGCCGGACTGAGCGGCGAAACCGCCGATTCTGACGGTGGTATCGGTCACGCCGGGCACCTCAACCTTGGGGGCGGCGGGAGTGGTGGGCGTGGTGGAGCCCTTGTCGGTCTCCTTGGCCGGCTCGGAGCAGCCCGCCAGAACCATGAGAACCAGGGCCATGGAGAGTGCAATCGCCAGGAAACGCTTCACAAATGTATCCCCCTTCCGAATGTGTGTGAAACTCTTAGGCCCGCTCAAGCACCATAGCGATCCCCTGACCGCCACCGATGCAGAGAGTCGCCAGTCCGTAGTGGCTCTGCCGCTTCTGCATCTCGTGGAGCAGGGTCACAAGAATGCGCGCCCCGGAAGCGCCGACGGGATGCCCCAGGGCGATAGCTCCGCCATTTACGTTTACCTTGGACGGATCCCATTGCAGCTCACGGGCCACCCCCAGCGACTGGGCGGCGAAGGCCTCGTTGGCTTCGATCAGGTCGATGTCATTGAGGCTGAGTTCGGCCTTAGCCAGAGCCTTGCGGGTGGCCGGGACGGGGCCCATGCCCATGATGCGGGGCTCGACGCCGGCTGAAGCGTAGGAGCGAATTACCGCCAGCGGCTTGAGGCCAAGTGCAGAGGCCTTCTTCTCCCTCATGACCAGCACGGCGGCAGCCCCGTCGTTGATACCAGAAGCGTTGCCGGCGGTAACGGTGCCGTCCTTCTTGAAGGCCGGGCGAAGCTTCTGCAGGCCTTCCAGCGTGGAACCGGCCCGCGGATACTCGTCCACCTCGAAGCGAATGTCGCCCTTCTTGCTGGGAATGACCACCGGCACGATTTCGTCGACGAAACGTCCGGACTTGGTGGCGGCTTCGGCCTTCAGCTGGGAGGTCAGGGCGAACTGGTCCTGCTCTTCCCGGCTGATGCCGTACCGCTCCGCGATGTTCTCCGCCGTGATGCCCATGTGGACATTCTCGATGGAGCAGGAGAGGCCGTCGGCGATCATGCTGTCGACAATCTCGCCGTTGCCCATGCGATAGCCCGTGCGGGCCTTGGGCAGCAGGTAGGGAGCCGTGCTCATGGACTCCTGGCCGCCGGCCACCACCACCTCGGCATCGCCGAGAAGGATGGCCTGAGCCGCCATGGCCACGCTCTTGAGGCCCGAGCCGCACAGCTTGTTGACCGACGTGCAGGGCACGGTCACGGGGATGCCTGCTTTGAGGCTGGCCCGGCGGGCGGGGTTCTGGCCCTCGCCGGCCGTGAGAATCTGGCCCATGATCACTTCGTCGACGGCGCCCGGCTCGAGGCCGGCCCGCCTGAGCACTTCGCGAATGGCCACGGCGCCCAACTCGTGGGCCTGGAGGGTGGCCAGGGTGCCGCCGAAGGAGCCGACGGCGGTACGTGCAGCAGATACGATTACAGCTGCGTTCATGTGTGTGTGATGCCTCCTACATGTACCAGCCGCCGTTGCAGTCGATCACGGCGCCGGTCATGTAGTGCGACCGGGGCGAGGCGACCACACCGACCCAGTAGGCGATATCTTCGGGCTGGGCCCAGTAACCGCAGGGGATCTTGGCTGTAATGGCGTCGAGCTGCTCCTGCGGGTACTTCAGCATCATCTCGGTGAGAATGTAGCCGGGGGCCAGGGCGTTTACCGTGACGCCCTTCTTGGCCATCTCCGCGGCCACCTCTCTGGTAAAGCCGATCAGACCGGCCTTGGAAGCGGCGTAGTAGGGGGTCCCGAAGACGCCGGTGCGGCCCACGCACGACGAGATGTTGACGATTCGGCCCCAGCCGCGGTCCCGCATGGGACCCACGAAGACCTTCGTGCAGAGGAACGGGCCGGTCAGGTTCACATCGATGACGGCGTCCCAGTCGGCCTTGGCGGCCTTCTTCATGGTGCCGTCGCGGTTGATGCCGGCGTTATTGACCAGAATGTCAACCTGGCCCACTTCGGCGGCCATTTTGCTGACGTCTTCCTCTTTGTTCACGAACCCCGGGTAGAACCGTGCCTTGACACCCAGAGCCTGAACCTCATGCACCGTCTTCAGGGCGTCATCTTCCATCTGTGGAATGTCGTTGACGATGATGTCGGCGCCTTTCGCAGCCAGTTCCAGGGCGATGGCCCGGCCAAGCCCCCGGGCCGCACCGGTAACCAGTGCTACCTTGCCTTGCAGTTCATTCTCCACGGACAGGTACCTCCTTCGCTACTCGGACGGCGGGTTCTGCGTATTCAGGAGCTCGGAGACAAACGTGTTCATGTAATCAGCAGCCTCGTGCAGCCCGGAGAACTGGCGTTCATCGCCGGACTGGACATGCCGGACGGTGACGCGGAAGGTTCCATCGGCAGGGTCGGTCTGAATGACACGTACTACAAAGGAAGTGATCAGTGGTTCGCTCACGGCACCGCCTCCGTTGGGGGGAGCGTACGGTGAAGGAACTCGGCGGCAGCGCGGGTGAAAGCCGCCGGTTGCTCCAGGAACATGCAGTGGCCGGCCTCCCGGAGCATCACAATCTGGCTGCCGCGGATGCGGCGCTGTAGGTCGTGGCTG
>Ga0196971_1001287_pt1 | contig 11883 bp, 12 predicted proteins | sample S1v_1013CmetaG_FD_148660 | JGI IMG/M metagenome (GOLD analysis project Ga0196971, IMG submission 148660) | Soil microbial communities from Anza Borrego desert, Southern California, United States - S1+v_10-13C | ecosystem: Environmental > Terrestrial > Soil > Desert | place: USA: California... | reverse complement strand
GTTGGATGTCGTCACCACACAGGGGCGGGGGGGGGAACGCACCCTAAGGATCGTAGCGGACTACGACGTCCCAAACGTTTCGGAGAAGGTGCTTCGGATCATCTTGAGCTACACCGACTATATCAACCGGGTTGTCTGGCGAAAGTAAGCACTACACACCCAGAGAGGTCGAGAAAGCTCATGCGCATTCTGTTCATCACCCAGTGGTTTGATCCAGAACCCACCTTTAAGGGCCTCCTGTTTGCCAGGGAACTGGTGAGAGCTGGACATGATGTGCAGGTCTTAACAGGATTCCCTAACTATCCTGGCGGCAGGCTGTATGACGGGTACCGGGTTCAGTTCGTGCAGAAAGAAGAGTTGGACGGAGTCACGGTGATTCGCGTACCGCTCTACCCCAGCCATGACAGATCGGCAATCCGTCGAGTCGCCAATTACGTTAGCTTTGCCTTGTCTGCTGCGGTAATGGGCCTGGCATGTCTCAGACCGGCTGATGTTGCCTATGTCTATCACCCCCCGGGGACAGTGGGGTTGCCTGCCGTATCGCTGCGGCTATTGCGCGGCATTCCCTTTGTGTACGATATCCAAGATCTTTGGCCGGACTCCCTCCGCGCAACCGGAATGATGAAGAACCGGACCGTCCTCAGTCTCGTTGACCGCTGGTGCCGCTTTACCTACCGGATGGCAAGCCGGATCGTAGTGCTGTCCCCAGGTTTCCGGGACGCACTCGTTGATCGGGGAGTTCCTGAGTCCAAGATCGATGTCATCCATAACTGGTGTCACGAAGGTCAGTTGGAGGCAGTACCCCGGGACGAGACCCTGGCCCAAGCCCTGGGGCTGTCGGGGAAGTTCAACATTGTTTTCGCGGGCACTATGGGTCTGGCGCAGGGGCTCGACGCCGTACTGGAGGCCGCTAGGAGGGTACAGGAAAGCCATTCCGTAATTCAGTTTGTCCTCGTAGGAGGAGGGGTCGATGTTGACCGGCTGAAGCAGCGGGCAGCTGAGACAGGAACCAGGAATGTGCGCTTTCTTCCTCGAAGGCCCGTATCGGAGATTGGGCAGATTCTGGGCTTGGCTGATGTTCTGCTTGTCCACCTGCGGGATGATCCCCTATTCCGCATCACCATCCCTTCAAAGACGCAGGCCTACCTGGCAACCGGCAAACCCATCCTGATGGGTGTACGTGGTGACGCGGCTGCTCTGGTCCAGGAAGCGGAAGCAGGTCTGGTTTGCGAGCCTGGAAACCCCGACAGCATCGCCGAAGCAGCATGCCGATTGGCGGAAATGCCTCCGGCTGTACTTCAACGGATGGGCAAGAACGCCGCGGAATTTTACCAGCGCCATCTGTCAATACAGGTCGGCGTAAGGCGTTTTGAAGCGGTCTTCGAGGCAGCGCGTCACAAAGGCGGTACGTAGATGCCTCAGTCTCGCACGCCTCGTGCTGTCTTTTCGGTCATGGGAGGTTGTATTAGAGTGAGCACTATCCCAGAGAGACGCCCCCGCATTTTCCTATCCGCCCCGCACATGAGTGGCTCTGAGCAACGCTACGTTCGCGAGGCATTCGACTCCAACTGGGTCGCCCCGCTGGGTCCCAACGTCGACGCCTTTGAGAATGAGTTTGCCCAATCGGTCGGTAGTTCCCGTGCCCTGGCCCTCACCTCCGGAACAGCCGCTCTTCACCTTGCCCTGCAAGAGGTCGGCGTTTCTCAGGGTGACGAAGTCCTCGTCTCCACGCTGACGTTTTCAGCCAGTGTGAATCCTATCGTCTATCTGGGGGCCAAGCCTGTCTTCATCGACAGCGAGCGAACATCCTGGAATATGGATGCCGGACTGCTCCGGGACCGTCTGGCGGCCCGTGCTGCCGCCGGGCACCTCCCGAAGGCCGTGGTTCTGGTTCATCTCTATGGACAAAGCGCCGACATTACACCGATCTTGGCGCAGTGCAGCCGTTATGGCATTCCCTTGGTCGAGGATGCAGCAGAAGCGCTCGGCACTACCTACCATGGACGAACCCCCGGCACGTTTGGCAAGGCCGGCATCTACTCGTTTAACGGAAACAAGATTATCACCACATCCGGTGGTGGGATGCTGGTCTCCCACGACGAGGCACTAATTCAGCACGCCCGAAAGCTGGCCACTCAGGCCAGGGACCCTGCACCCCACTACCAGCACTCTGAGATCGGCTACAACTATCGCCTGAGCAATATCCTGGCCGGTATCGGCCGTGCCCAGCTGCAGGTACTCGAAGATCGGGTCCAGGCCCGCCGCGGCAACTTTGACTTTTACCGTAAAGCGCTTGGCGATCTTCCGGGCCTTGAGTTCCAACCGGAGGCACCGTGGGGCCGACATAGTCGCTGGCTGACCTGCCTGACCCTCAATCCGGCCGAGTTCGGCGCCGACCGTGAAACGGTCCGTCTCGCGCTTGAGGCCGAGAACATCGAATCTCGCCCGGTGTGGAAGCCGATGCACCTCCAGCCTGTGTTCGCTGGCTACGAGGTGGTCGGCGGAGAGGTGGCAGAGGATCTGTTCGAGCACGGGCTCTGCCTGCCCTCAGGATCCAACCTGACTGAGTCGGATCTCCAGAGGGTCGTTGACGTGATTCTCAGGGTGCATAGGGCTGCTCGCTAAACGAGGAGGAAGTCATGGGACGTGTGCTCAAACGGCTAATCGATATTATCGCTTCGTTCCTGGGACTCGTTGTGTTGTCGCCCGTGTTGGTTGTGGTCGCCATTCTGGTGGCAGTGCGCCTTGGCCGCCCCGTTCTCTTTCAGCAGGTCCGGCCAGGGCTCCACGGCGTCCCGTTTACAATGTACAAGTTCCGAACCATGACCAGTCAAAAGGACGACCAGGGTCAACTCCTTCCAGACGAACAGCGCATGACGCCCTTTGGGCGATTTCTCCGCAGCAGTAGCATGGACGAACTGCCTGAACTCCTTAACGTTCTGCTGGGCCATATGAGCCTCGTCGGGCCCCGACCGCTCCTCATGGAGTATCTTGAGCACTATTCTCCTGATCAGGCGCGCCGGCACGAGGCAAAGCCCGGAATTACCGGCTGGGCCCAAATCAACGGGCGCAATGCGGTAAGCTGGGACGAGCGGTTCAGAATGGACGTCTGGTACGTCGACCACCGGACTCTTCGGCTCGACCTACGAATCCTTGGGCTTACAGTCCTGAAGGTCATGCAGCGAGAGGGCATTAGCGCTGACGGGCATGCGACCATGCCGGTGTTCCGTGGAGTGAGGGGCGAGTGGTCTAGTGGGAGTACTGACTCACGATTTACTGGGGAAAGAGGTTGAGCCACGCCAGTCTGTCTGTGAGACACTGAGGGGGGCCTACCCTATCCTGGTCGGCGTTAGCTCTCAGCAGGAGCAGTGTCTGGGCCGATACTCCTTACTGGGATCCCTAACGTAGGTTCGCAAGTGTGGTAGGTATGGAACCCGACAGGCGTGTGAATGATCACGAGCCAGAAGGAACAGGGTCTACCGTATCCCGAGATAATGCAGGAGGGCCACACCATTGTGAATGTAATGATGACTAGTGCTGGCCGCAGAGTCACTCTCCTGAACGCCTTCAAGGTCGCGGCCAATGGTCGGGGGGGTAGACTTTTCGCCGGAGACATGGATGCGCTGGCACCCACGCTGTACCTAGCGGATGTCCCCGTACGACTGCCCCGAGTGACGTCCGATGACTACATCCCGACTCTCCTGGACATCGTCAAAGCAAATGGCATCAGCCTGATCGTTCCGACGATTGATACCGAGCTGCTTCCGCTGTCACGAAATTCCTCATTGTTCGCAGCTGCTGGCTGTCTCGCCTTGGTCTCGTCGCCCGAACTGGTTAGGGTATGTGCGGACAAGTGGGAGACTGTGCGATGGTTTCGGGAACATGGGTTCTCCGTGCCAAAGTCTTGGTTGCCGGAGGACGTAAGGAGCATCATGCTACCTCGATCGCTGTTTGTAAAGCCAAGGGACGGGAGTGCGAGCCAAAACGCGTTTCGGATTGACCGAGACAGTCTGGCGGACATGCTTCGTCGCGTCCCGAATCCGATCATTCAAGAAGAACTCATCGGAGCCGAGGTCACGGTAGACCTTTTGCTTGACTTTCGAGGGCGCCTGCTTCACTACGTGCCGAGACTTCGAGTTCGGACGGTCGGAGGCGAGTCGGTCCAAGGTGTCACCGTATCTGACCCAGCGGTCAGCAAGTGGACGTGCGAGGTTGCCGAGGGAGTTGCATCGCTGGGAGGTATTGGGCCGATCACAATTCAGGGATTTATCACCAGCCACGGGCCTGTCCTGACTGAGATCAATCCTCGGTTTGGTGGAGGCATTCCGTTAACACTCGCTGCTGGCGGACTGTACCCCCAATGGCTGATATCCATGGCTAGTGGGGAAGAAGTGGCTCCTTGCGTCGGCCACTACCGCACAAATCTCTACATGACGCGGTATTACTCTGAGATCATCACGAGTGAGCCATTGTGGACGTAATCCACGGCGTTGTCCTCGATTTGGACGATACTCTCTACCTCGAACGGGAGTACGTTCGTAGTGGGTTTCTCGAGGTTGCACGCCTTGCAGGCCGCGCTGCAAATGTCCCGGTGAGTGAAGTGGCCGAGAACCTCTGGGGCGGCTTTGTCGGAGGCGTCCGTGGGGATGCGTTTGACAGGCTTCTTCGGCGGTTCCCCGTCATGCAGGAGCATCACATGCTGGAAGACCTAGTTAATGCCTACCGAGATCATAAACCGAGCATCCGCCTAACACGTGATGCCGCGCGATTCCTGGACGCGGCCGCTGGCCGTGGTGTTCGTCTCGGGGTCCTGACAGACGGTGTACTTCAGTCCCAACGAGCCAAAGTTGGGGTGCTGGGACTCGACGCCATCTGCGACCCGATTGTTTATACTGACGAATGGGGCAGAGAGTACTGGAAACCGCATGTGCGCGGCTACGAGTTGTTTGCTGAGCGCTGGGGGGTCGCCCCTCATCACCTGGTGTATGTGGGGGACAATCCCGAGAAAGACTTCATTACGCCCCGACGCATGGGCTGGACGACAATCCGACTCCGGCGGCGAGGCCAGCTGAGATTCACTTTGGAGCCGCAGTCTTCAGCATACGCACCGCACTTTGAGATTAACTCCCTCTGCTCTCTGACTGACTTTCTAGCACCTTGAGGGCCGTTCCATCTTGGCTACCTTAGGGTCCGTCCGTTCCTGTGTCGCGATATCGGCATCGCTCTTGTGGAGGACGCCACTACTCCTGAGACCTGTAGCCGCACCAACTGCCACGTGTTTCGCCTGATGGCTCCGCCGGTCCCGGCCAGAGTGGAGTCGACAGTAACTTCTCATTTCGGTGATTGGGGAAGGTCGCACCGGATCTGGAGGCAACAGCACTGCTGCCTCCAGCTTTGCTTCGTAACGAGTGCGAAAAGCCAGAAACAACCTCGAACAACCGATGGCCGTCCGGTAGGTAGTACCGGCCCATCCTCCAGCCCACCCCAAGCACCCCGATCAGCTCCACGCCTTCAGCCCCAAGCCCCGCCAGGCTCGCCCGCCACGCATTCACCCAGTCAGCCCCCAAGCTTCCCCGACCCCAGGACCCGGCCCACAACCCCTCCGTCCGCCAAGACCAGCTCAAGAACAGACCGCAAAACCACAAAACGACCAAGCACGACCCGCAACGACTGACTACAACAAAAATTCAACCAAACCGCTTGACATTCCTGCATATCCACCCATATAATGGGACATGTAAATAAAATCCAAGAAAGCAAGAAAGGAGGTATACACACATGCCTGGTATTAAGGGCCCCATGGACCTCTCCGGGAAGATCGTGAAGCAAATCGAGTCCCTGCCCGCTCCCGCCCCGAACCGTGATACCGAAGGCGGCGTGCTCCAGACTACCGGACACCTCGCCCTGAACGCCAACGGTCAGGAAATGTGGACTGAGGTCATCCTCGCCAACAAGCTCGACCCTTCCACGGCCGCCGTCCGATTCTCCGCCATCGAGGCGAGCCGCCTGGTCCTCGGCTACGCAGTGGATCCCGGCACCGCTGGCGCGACCAAAGTCACCGTACGTGACCGCTCCGCCTCCATGCACCTCGGCGGCGTCTTCACCGAGTGCCCCAAGCTCCGGCCCGTCGGTAAGCGCAAGGTCACCGTCTCCACCGGCCTCGACGGCGACAAGGTCCTCTGCCTCGTGATCCACCTGAGTACCGCGGAGACCAAGCGCACCACGACCCGCACCGCCGGTTCCGGCAAGGCCAAGACGGCCAAGCCCCTGCCCCCGGAGCCCGATGACCAGTTTGACGACGACGCCGACGAGATCGAAGCCGCCGAGTAACCAGCCCACATCCTTACGCATACATAGCCAAAACATATAGACCACCGAGGCCGGCTCCCCCTGAGCCGGCCTCCGTCGCGATCCTCTCCAGTTCCAGGATATACAGGAAACATAAGTAGTTGACAGAGAACTAGTCACTAGCATAAACTTCAAGAGGGCAATCGACGCGCACCTACAGAGCCGCCAGCTTCCGGACCACAGCCGCACCTGCCGACCGCAGCGTCTCTCAGCCGGAGACCGAAGGGGGCGTCCACTTGATCGACCTTCATGCCCACGTGCTGCCCGGCATTGACGACGGTCCCGAGACCATGGCCGATGCCATGGCGCTCCTGCGCGCCATGGCCCAGCAAGGGGTACGCAAGGTCGTGGTGGCCGCTCACGCGCTGGATGGACAGTACAACGTCACCCGCGACCAGGTGCTGGCCGGTACAGCGGCTGTCAACGCAGCCCTCCAGAGCGAAGGTGTCGCACTCGAGGTGCTGCCCGGCATGGAGCTCTACCTGGGATTCGACCTCCTGCGGGCCCTTCGTTCCGGACAAGCCATGGGCATAAACGACTCGCGCCATATCGTGGTGGAGCTGCCCCCCCGTGAGTTTCCCCTCTACACGGAGCGGGCCCTGTTTGAGGCCGCCATCGCCGGCTACCGGCCCATTCTGAACCACCCGGAGCGCAACCAGGCCATCCGGAAAAAGCCGGACCTGATGTACCGCCTGGCCGACAAGGGCATACCCGCCATGGTCACAGCGGCCAGCCTGCTGGGCCGTTTTGGCGCGGACGCGCAGCGGCTGGCGGAAGAGTTTGTGGCAGAGGGGGTGGCCCCCTACGTAGTCAGCGACGCCCACGACCTGACGGGGCGGGCGCCGCTCTTACCGGAGGGGCTGCTTGCTGCGAGGGCCCATGGCAAGTCCGACCAGGCGGCGGAGACCGCACTCCTGGCCTAAGCGATCACCGGACCCGGCCCGCACGACCACACCCGAGAGGAAACAACCAACCGTGGAACAGGGCGAACTGGACCTCAGAGTCATTCTTCACACCCTGCGTCGCCGTCTCTGGCTGATTCTGCTCCTGCCGCTGGGCACCGCTCTGGTGGCCGGCCTGCTGAGCTACTACGTGCTGGCGCCGGTCTATTCGGCTTCCACCACCCTCTGGGTGGTGAAGGAAGATGCCAGCCAGATTAGCTATAACGACGTGATGCTGAGCCGAAACCTCACGAAGACCTATGCGGAAGTGGCCAGGAGCCGCGCCGTGCTGGGTGACGCCATCAACCGGCTCCAGCTCTCCGGCCTGTCTGTCCAACAGCTTCAGGCCAAGCTTACGGTCACCCCCGTAAGAGACACCGAGATCATCCAGTTCACCGTCGTCGACGCCAATCCGCAGCAGGCTGCCGCGCTGGTCACCGCTGTGTCGGAGTCCTTCCGGGGCCAGATCCGCACCTATATGCGCGTGGAGAACGTGGCCGTGGTCGACCCCGCCCTGGTGCCTGCGAGTCCCATTAAGCCCCGGCCCCTGATGAACATCGCGATCGCCGCCGTCCTGGGCGCCATGGGCGCTCTGGGTCTGGCCTTCCTGTTGGAGTACCTCGACACCACCATCAAATCCCCCGAGGATGTGGCGGCCCGACTGGGCCTGCCCGTTCTGGGTGTGATCCCTGTGATCGATGCCGGCAAGGTGCCCGTACCTTCGGAGGGGCGGTCCCGGAGCCGCCGCACCCGCAGCGCAGAGGCGGTGATGGAAGATTGAGAGCAACACTGGGCGTTCTTTCCCGCATGATTGTGACCCATCAGGACCCCGGCGCGGTGGCATCCGAAGCCTACCGGGTCCTCCGGACGAACCTGCAGTTCATGGGCCTCGATGAGCCTGTGCGTTCCATCCTCATTACCAGCGCCACTCCCGGCGAAGGCAAGTCGACCACCGCGGCCAACCTGGCCGTCGCCTTTGCGCAGGCCGGTGCCAGCGTCTGCCTGATCGATGCGGACCTGCGGCGCCCGACCATAGCCAAGCTCTTCGGCGTGGAGAACTGGTCTGGACTCACCAGCGCGCTGATCGGCCAGGGTGGGATCGATGCGTGCCTGCACGCAACCAGCATCCCCGGCCTTACGGTGATGCCCAGCGGTCCGGTTCCGCCGAACCCATCTGAACTGGTGGGCTCTGCCCGGATGGCGGGCCTGCTCGGACACCTACAGGAGAAGTACGACGTAGTTCTGGTAGACTCACCTCCCGTCCTCGCCGTAACGGATGCGGCTGCCCTGGCTCCCAAAGTGGGGGGAGTGGTACTGGTCGTCCGGGCCAACACGGTGGACCACCGGCAGGTGAACCGGGCCAAGGAGGCCCTGCAGGCGGTGAAGGCCCGGGTCCTGGGCGTGGTGCTTAGCTCGGTGAAGCCAGAAGGCCGGGACGGGTATTATTACTACTACCATAACGATGAGGGTCGCCGAAACGCGAAACGATAGCTCTCGTCTGCTTCCGTCGCATACTAGATGCGAGGTGAGGCGATGGAGGAGTACAGCGAACTGATGTCCACGGCCCTGGAGCATCTTGCCAGGGTCCGTCGGTTGACGGAGGAGATCAAGGGGCAGGTGGGCAGCCTGGACCGAAAGGAGTCCCTTCTGACCATTTTGGATCTGTTGGATGAAGTGGACGTGGCGCTGCTCGACTGCAATGAGGTGCAGTCCAGACAGCGGTGGGTCTTCGAGAAGCAGAAAAAAGATCGCGTCCTCCGGCGCACAGAAGCAGGAATTCATCCCCTGGGTATCCAATAAAAGGAAGCAGAACGGACGTTCGGGATAAGGGGTGGGGCTGCGGGTGGATGAGACTCAGGCGATGCTGCGTAGCGTCCTGGATGGGCTAACAACCCTGACGGCGGAGTTCCGGGGGTTTCGCGATCACATGACGGCAGAGATGGCCGGGGTCAAGGGTGACCTGGTCCAGCTTCGGGCCGATGTCAACGAGCGCCTCGAAAGCATCGAGGGCACGCTCAGTTACCTGTACGACAAGTACCAGGAGCACGACAGGGAGATCCACAAACTGAAGCGCCGCAAACTCTAGCATTCCACGCAGAAAAGGCCTCGCTCCCCGGGTATCCCCGGAAGCGAGGCCCTTTCACGAATCAGCTAGACCCGAGAACGCATCAACTCGACGGCGCCCTCCACCGAGTACGCCCCCAGTCCGGCCGGCACCATCACCGCATCGCCCGCCTTCAGGGGGGCCGCACCGCCCTGCCACTCGATGCGCCCTTCGCCCGACAGGACCAGCAGGGCATCGCACGACTCAGGGGTGGTGGCCTGCGCCCAGTAGCCGTCGCAGCGCCCTCGATCGACGGTGAAGAAAGGGCTCTGCACCAGCCGCTGCCACTGGTTGGCCGCCACCGCCTCGGGCCGGAGTGCCGCCGCCGGCGTATCGTAGCGAGCCACCTTCAGGGCATGCTCCACGTGCAGTTCCCGGGGCTTGCCATCCAGCCCCAGTCGGTTGTAGTCATAGACCCGGTAGACCGTGTCCGACGACTGCTGCACTTCGGCCACCACCGTGCCCGCCCCGAGGGCGTGAATGGTGCCGGCGGGCACATAGAAGGCATCTCCGGCCTGGACCTCTACATAGCGCAGACACGCCTCGATGCCGCCCGAGCGCACCGCTTCCGCAAACGCCAAAGCGTCCACCCCGTCGTTGAGGCCGTAGACGATCCGTGCGCCAGGCTCGGCGTGGAGAATGTACCACATCTCCGTCTTGCCCAGTTCCCCGGGCGGCAGTCCACCATACGAATCCTCGGGATGGACCTGGACACTGAGATCATCCTGGGCATCCAGCAGTTTGATCAGAAGAGGGCAACGTCCGCCCGGCGCCGAAAGGCCCCGGGTGCCCAGCAGGGCCGCTCCGAACTCGAGCCGAAGCTCCCGCAGGTTCTTGCCCGCCAACGGGCCATTGGTCACCTCGCTGGTGCCCTGCTCATGCTCGCCCAGCACCCAGCACTCGCCGATTCGTCCGTCGGGCAGGCCAGTGCCAAAGAACGGCTCAAGGCTGCGGCCGCCCCAGATTCTTTCCTTGAAGATGGGCTTCAGAAGTAGCGGGTAAAGTGGGGTCACGGCAGCATCCTCCTCATACGAAACGAAAGGCTACCAGTTGCGAATCACTTTGTACACCGGGTTCTGCTCCCGGAAACGAATCCAGGGCTTGTCTGCCAGGGTGGCCATGGCCGCCTTATCGCCACGCCGTTCATAGATCACGTAAAGCCATACATGCGCCTCGGAACCCAGAAGCCCGACCTTGGCGGCCTCTTTCAGGTACGTTTCGGCTTTACCTGCGTCGCCCGACAGGAAGAGCGCTTGACCGTACCGCAGCTGGAAGATGGGGGCCATCTGGAACTTCCGGCCACTGCTCCAGAGGTGCTGCAGCTCTTTCGCCCGAGCCTGCCGGCGGCTGAAGTCCTCGCCCATGGCGACGAGCCGGCCAGACAACTGCCGGGCCTCTTCCAGCCGATTATAGTGCAGAGCGTCATTCAGCATCACCCCGACCAGTTCCGCAGCCTTGGCGTGGTGCGCTGCGACCATCGGCTGTGCTTGCAGGGCCGCTTCGGCCTCAGACAAGGCGCCCTTGAGATCGCCGGCCAGCTGGCGGGCCACCGCCAGGTCGAACCGGACGCCGGAGTGACGCGGGTCCAGCTCCGCCGCACGCTCCAGGGAGGGGAGGTCGCCGATTACCTGGAGGGGAGCGCTGTCCCACCGGTCGAATCGGGTGGCCTTGGCAGCGGCCGCAGCAGCATCTTCCTTCCGACCGGCACCGGCCTCCGCCTGCGCGACATCCGTAAAGTGGGACCCGACGGCCAGCAAACCCGCCACGGCAGCAACCATAGCGCCGCCACCAACGGCAGGCCAGAAGTAGAGCGAGCTGCCCAAGGGCCTGGCGGGGGCCGCCGCACCGGCGAGCAGGCTCCACACCAGGAGCCACACCACCCCGAAGGATAGGTTGAAGTCGATGGCGCTATGCCCCGCAATCAAGAGGGCGCCGGACGCCAGAGACCAGGCGAGGGGGTTCCCCACTCGCTCTCTCCACGCACTGCCCATAGCGGCCACCAATGCCGTAAGGAAGGCGCCAAGCCCAAGGACGCCTGCCTCCACGGCGGTCTGGGCATAATGGTCATGGGTCTCCCGCGCCGTGTAGTCCAACTCCTGGATCTGCCGGTAGGACCGGTCCCAACCCCAGCCGCCCCGGCCCAACGGCTGATCCTTGACCAGCAGTGCGGCATCCTTATCATAGATCAGACGCAGGACAACGTTTACCGTCTTGAAGTTGATGTCAAAGAGGCGCGCAGCCTGCTTCGGCATCAGCCCGCCGGCCGGCCGCACCATCAAAAGCGCTGCTGCCGCCAGCACCACGGCGCCCAGGGTCAGACCCGCCTGCCACCGCCCCCGCAGGCGCAGGAAGTAGGCCAGACCGAAGCCCGCCGCGCCTGCCGCCGCACTAGAGATACCGAGCCACGCGAAGGTCCGCACGTAGCGATGGGCGGCCACATACGCACCAACCGGTGACAGTGCCGGCATCATCGCGACCACCGCCACCACC
>Ga0196971_1001286_pt1 | contig 11884 bp, 18 predicted proteins | sample S1v_1013CmetaG_FD_148660 | JGI IMG/M metagenome (GOLD analysis project Ga0196971, IMG submission 148660) | Soil microbial communities from Anza Borrego desert, Southern California, United States - S1+v_10-13C | ecosystem: Environmental > Terrestrial > Soil > Desert | place: USA: California... | reverse complement strand
CCGAGAAGGTTGAAAACATCTCAACCGCCTTACGGGTACCGAGTCCGCCGATGGGGTTCGGGCTAATCCGCCTAGAACTGCGCTAGGAGGGGCCTTACTTCACGTCATCACGGTCGTGCCGAATCGAGCGTTGGAGCCTTTCGTCCTTTTGACTACGGACGTACTTGGCTCTACACAAATCTAGCGAAAAACATGACGCGCGTCAAGAAGGTTCGCCGCTACCAGCTGCGCGCTCTTCAAGATGCTTCATCGCTTCGCCAAGCGCGCGCTGCACCGAGAGCGCCGCTTTCACCTGGAACTCGTACGCAAGCCTATGGGCGGCCGGGTTCTGCGTGTGCGTGTGCATCTCGTTTTGTGCGCGGCACGCGTCTTCATAGCGCTTGAGCTCGCGCGCCAACGACTCGATCACCGGCGCCGGGATGACTTCTTCGAGCTTCATCGGTCTGGACTTGAGCATGAAAAAAGCCGCCTCGCGTACTGCTGCGGGCGGCCTTGTCCAAGCATTAGAACTGGGGTGTTGTCCTACTACCTACTGCACCCGCGGCCCCAACTACTGACCGCTCTCCAACCGCCCTGATACATACCACCCGTGGCTAGCACGGGCTAGGCACTTTTGTTATTTCCCTAACAGACCGGCGCGTTTTTGTCGCGCGAAGTCGGATACGGACCGCCCTGTAGCCCTCTGAGCCTGGAGCGGCTTTCCTGCGCCTGTGGCAACCCTGTTCGGCCCAAGCGCTGCGCGGCGGGCTTCGGCTTGCTGTTTGGCCCGGTACTCCTGGGGCGACATGAAGCCTTGCCCTGGGTTACCGCGCTCTTGCTGCATGCGGTCTTCGAGCTCTTCGCGCATGCTGCGCGCCGCAGCCATTACCTGCGCCCTCGTGATGCCTTCCGGGGAAAGGCCCTCTAGGTTGATCACGTCGCCGAGGTGACGCAGAAACGCGATGCGGTTGCCTTGGTTATCCTGGATACCGTTCGCCTTGAACGCGCCGGGGCGGAGCTGGTTTAGCTGCCGATCGTAGGTCTGCTGATGCTTTTGCACCTCTTGCTGGTGCGTTGCGGCCTGGCGCTCGGCCTCGAACTTCTGCTTCTCGTAGGCGAGCTTGCGATTTTCGATCTCGATCGCACGTGTCTGGCGCAGCCGCTGGTCGGTGGACTGCATGGCTGCGATCACGTCGCGGTGGTTGTCGGCGTGTCCAGCCTTGATGTCTTGGACAGAAAAACCCAAGCGCTCGGCTGCTGCCCTGCCCGCCGCGATCACAAGGCTACGGTGCTCTGCGTTGCGAGACTGGATGCGCTCAGCGACCTTTTCGAGCACATCGCTGTAGCCGTTGCGCTCGTAGATTTCCAAGAACTGCTCGGGGTCTTTCACCGACGAGAAGTGCTCTTCGATGCTCTTGCGGTAGCCCTCGACCTGCGTCTCTTTTTGCTTCAGCTCTTGGCCGCGCTGTGTGTAGTCCGCTTGGCGCATGTAGCCTTGACGCAGCTCGTTGTAGTCAACGTAGCGCTCTTGACCGCGCACCTTCACCGGGTGGAGCTTGTCCGCGAAGATCTCCTCGGGTGCGAGGTCCGACTGCTCCCACTCGCGAAACTTCGCGATGATCTCCGCGTCCGACAGCGTACCAGGCGCAGCCTCTTGTTGTTCTTCTGCGCCCTGGTCGTTCGCGGGGTCCTGCGGCAAGCCTTGTGCGTCGAGCTCAGGCTCGGAGCCGGGGTCGGCCGGCGCCGGGGCCGCTGCAGGTTCGGCACCTTCTGCGAGTGTGCGTGGATTGGTCGGCGATGCGAGCTGGCGCGCTTCGTCGTTCAGCCCGATTCCAAGCTGGGGGTGAGACTGCTGCCAGTCGGCAGCAGAAGTCGGCGTCTGACGCTGGAACGCCTGCTTCGCCGGAGCTTGTCGGCTGGCATCGGCGCGCGCGGGGAGGTCGCCCGTCCGGCGTGCCTTGTTGAAGTCCGACAGGCTCTTGCGCCCTGCCCCTTCGGGCACAGACGGCATGTTGGTTGCGCCAACGTCGCCTCGTGTGTTGGGAGATACCGCCGGCGCGCCGACAGTGCCTCCGCCTTGTGCTGCATCGCTCATGGTTACTTACTGCCCTTTGTTGTCACGCTACAGGCGCCTCTGCAGGCGCCGGAAGTTGAGGAAGGCCTGCGCCCCCGTTCTGGTTTGCCGGCTCCTTGCCAAGCTGTGGAGCGCCGCCGTTGCCGTTTGCTGGAGCGGCCGGGCCCGGCTGGAAGCCGCCGGCCATCGGGTCGAACTGCGGAGGCTGCGGAAGCCCGAGCATCGCCGCGAACACCGGGTTGATCTGCGGCCAGGTGATGGCGTGCTCGTTCAAGTGCGCGATGTGTGCGCTGATCGCCGCTTGCCAAACCTGGAACTCTTGCGGGTCTTCCGGCGGGTCCTGCGTACGCAGCCGATCGAGCGAGCTGTTGTGCATGCGCGCGTGCAAGATGGGGTCGTCGGTCTTCGAGACCATGACGGGCTTGGCTTGCGACAGGAGCTCGTTCTCGCGTCGGATCAGCACAAGACTTGAGAAGTCCGCCTCGGTCCACGCGCTGTCGTCGCCTGTCTTGAGCATCTGGATCGCGGCTGCGCGCTGATCCTTCTCAAGGTCCTTCGTCGCATTGAACACGTCGAAGCGGCCCGGGATGCTGTTCATCAGCGGGCTCTGCCGGTTCACCATCACACGCTTAATGCCGCGCAGGTCCTCGCGCGTGAAGAACTTCAGGTACGGCAGGTTCGCGTCGCCAGCGACCTCAGCGACGAAGCTGTTGTCGGCGTTGGCGCGCACGAGCTCGAGCAGCGTGTTACCTGTCGCGTTGACCGCGAAGTCGTACGTCGCCTGCGTAGCCGAAATAAACTTCTCAGCGATCGATTGCATCAGCGCCGCGAACGCGCCCGAGCTGATGTTCGCAGAGGGCTCGCCGCGCATGACGCTGTTCGAGCCGATGATTTCGTTCATGCGCTCGGGCAGGTACTCCAGGAGGTACTTGGTTGCCTCGGGCAGCTGCGAGTACTGGATGACCTTGGGGGGCTCCTGGCCTTCCTTCAGCGTGAAGTACGAGCCGCCCTCGGCAAACTTCTCCTGGTCGAAGTCGATGCCGTCTTGGCCCCAGATGTTCTGATTGCCGAACTTGAGCACGTTCGTCGCGCTCTGTGAGAGCAGCTCGTCGATCATCTCCTGCACGGAGAAGAGGTCGGCCGACTCCGGGTAGCCCATCATCGTGTCGAAGTAGCGCGCCGAGCACACGCTCGTGACAGGCAGTCCGCTAGAGACAGGGCAAGGCAAGTCCCACAGTACAACGTCGCCCACATAGCCAACGTAGCGACCACCAGGTACCGCCTTGCAGTTCTCATGATAGAAATGCTTCACGATCACCATGTCGTCGGTGACCGAGCCGAGATCCCAGTTGAAGAGCGCGTAAATCCAGGGGTCCGAGTTGACGTTGAGCGACGCGCCCTTGAGCGCTTCAGCCTTCTCCGGGTAGAGCGCCATCAGCTCGTACTTCGAGACCTTCTCGCGGATCAGAATCCAGGGGCTGCGTCGCGCGAAAGGCTCGCGGGTGATGTTCCACGGGTAAAGCGAGCCAAGCGTGGGCGCTCCGCTCTTTTCTTGCCCCTTTTCCGTGGTCCAAATCGGGTCGCCAGTCTCCTCGAAGAGCGGCTCGCCGGTGAACTGGTCGTTCGCCTGCACTTGCTTTTCGACAGGCACCATGTCGCCGCCGTCTACGTTCCAGCGCGCCCAGATGAAGCCCTCGCCGAAGTAGCCGTCCGCTTCCAGAGCCTCGTAGCAGACGCGTTCGCCCTCAGCTTCACGGAAGATGTAGTCGATCACCTTGCCGCTGATCGGCACCTGCGCGAGCGAGCGTGCGTCGTCGTTCATCGCGAGGCATTGGAACGCGATGCGCTGTCCAGCCGCGAGCGTGTTGCGCTGCTTGATGAGCGAGCGCGTCAGGTTGATGCGAAACCTGACGAAGTTTTGGTTCGGCCCGCAGAACTCCAGGCGCTGCGTCGCATTGCGCGAGCTGTTCGGGTCCATGCCGAACGCCTGCGCGTACGCGAGACGCCAAAGGTTTGGCAGCCCTCGATTGTTGAGGACGTTCCATTGCGACAGCTCGCGCTGGTTCGCCTCCTGGATAAGCGCCGATGCATCGAAGTTGGCGAAGTATCCAGAAAGCGGATTGTCGTTCGAAACTGCCATGGAACTACTACCTTCTGACGCTCAAATCACAGCGAGCGAAGCGTGAACACCTGCTCATCGCTGCCGACCACACGCTGGTACGACGCGATGTAGTGCCGGGGGAGCGCGTGCTCGCCGAGCCGGTGGCCGAGCTCGGAAATGTCGACGGTGGCGTCTTCGAACATTGTTGCGCTGGACGACGCCACGCACTCGGCGACTACCACGGGTGCGCTTTCGACGATCTCCGCGATGTGCTCCTCGGGAGGCACCTGAACGTCAACGATGCGGCCTTCCTTGTCCTCGCTCTGTTTGATCGCGAGCCCTACCCCGCGTGCGCCTGGGAGAGCGCGGCGCGACAGCACGACGACCTTCGAACCGGGGCGCAAGGCCAGCCGTTCGGGCCGAATCGTGTCCATGATGAAGAGCTCCATCCCCGGATAGCGCTTCTTCAAGTACTCCCGCGCGACCTTTGCGTCTGTCGCGTTCTCGGGGATCATGAAGACCGTGTTTTCCGCATCGTCTTCGGTCAGTGTTGCAGGCGCATCCAGCCGCTTACGGTCCTCTGCCTGGCACGCCTTGCAACTAAACACGTACTTGGGGACGCGGCCTTGTGCCGGACGTGTGCGACGTCTCCCGTCTTCGTCGATCCATGGCTCCATGCACCGGCCATCGCCGTGGTCGTGCTCGGTCGGATCGACCTTGGGAGCGCGCCTACGCGCAACGGCTTCCATAGCTTTCTTCGGCGCCTGCGCGTCGATGTCCGCGCTCATTTCTTCTTTGAGTCCCATGTCCTAAAACCCTTCGTTTCCTGTAACGCAGCCGTCAGCGGCCGTTGAAGCCGCGGCCAGTGTTCGGCAGCTGAGCAATCGTGCCGGCAACCTGGCTGTCGATGTGCTTGCGCATCGCGTTGTTGCTCGTCTCGAGCTCAGCGAACTTGCGCTTCCAGTCCTCCGCGAGGTTCTTCACGAACACATCGCGCTCTTCTCGGAGCTCGGTCACGCGCAAGTCGGTCGCGTTTTGCATCCGCGACAGGTCTTCGAGCAGTTTCGTGTGATAGCTCTGCAGGTCTTGGCTTTTGAGCCAGCGCAGAAAGCAGTCCCGGGCAACCAGTGCCACCAGAACACACGCAACACCCAACTCGATCATCGCCTAAAACCTCTAGCGGGACGAGAGGCTTGTGACCCTGCTGCCCTGTTGAATACGGGGGCGGCTGGTCCGCGCACTTCCTCTCGAATCTTAGTAGGAATATGCACTTCTGAATCGTGAATGTCCAGTACAGAGGGGCGGTTTGGGTTGCGGTTCTTGTAGGTGACAAGCTCACGTGCGAGGTACTTCAGCGCGGCCAAACAGTCGCAGTGGCCGAGGGCTTTCGAGCGCGCCCAATCCGTGCGGTGACCGTTCTCGTCCGTGTTCCACATGCCCGAGCGCAGCTGTGCGATAAGGTGTTCTGTCCTGCCGTTGCGCAGGATGACGATGCGCGGGTAGCCAGACTTGGCCTTGTACTGGAACATCATGCGGAGGTGCTGCAGGTCCGCGTCCGCCGAGCCTGGGCCCTTCTCCGCCTTGTGGACGTTGAGACCGTGGTCCTCGTTCAGGTCCAAGATGAAGCGGTTGGCGACGTCTGAGACGCGGATAAACGGGCTCGGGCGCAGCGTCCGGCTGTTCATCTCCCAGTACGTCAGCGCGCCCGGCGGCGGCACCCAGAGTTTACCGGCGCCGGTGAGCTGGGCATGGGGCAGCTGGGCATCCCTACCCTTCGTGCCGGGCTCCTTGTGCTCCGAGCCCCAGAGGTCGAGCTCGGTCGCGCGGATGACGCTTGCGGCCTCTCCGGTGCTCGCGTTGCTCTTCATCCAGTCGGATTGGATGACGAGCGTTTGGCGCTCCCAGTCCATGTAACCGAATACGAGGCCGAGCGGGTCCGTGACTCCGGGATCTAGGCCAACGCCGGCCAGCGCGTACTTGGGCATCGGCCATTCGCGCGGGTCCACCACGTGGTAGCTCTCGTCGAACTCGGGGACGATCATGTCGTCCGGATCACGCGTCTCCTCGCAGTAGAGCTCGCGCCGGCAGACCACGGACTCGCGCCCGCCGCAGCGGTTTTCTTCTTTGACGATCTCCTCGTCGGAGAGCCGCGAGTTGTCGCGGATCGTGTGCTTTCGGTACGTGCCGCGCGCCTGCGCGTCGATACGAAACACGCGGTTGAAGTCGCAGTCAGGCTGCCGCGCCGTCGAGCTTTCGAGCCCAATCCATGCCCATGGCCTACCCTGGAACTGCGGCATGATTGTTGCCGTGACCAGCTCTTCCAGGCCCTTCACGAAGCAGCACTCAGAGAGGTGCGCGAAGTCAAGGAACTGGCCACGCGTTGCGTCTGGGTGCTTATCGATGCCGACGAGCTTGACGATCGAGTCGGTCGCTTCGATGTAAAGGCACTCGTGCTCTGCGCCCTTGGTGCCGTGGTACTCGGGGAAGTAGCCAGGCGGCGCGTCTTTGAAGAGCACCTTCGTGAGCGGGACGATGATCTCGCCAATGTTCTTTTGGAACGCGCACGCAATGAGCCCGCGCGCGCCTGGGCGCCGAACAGCCGCTTCGTAGTCGCGGACCAACCACTGCGCGGTCTTGCCGTAGCGTCGCCCGCACTCATCGACCCAAAGGTTATCGAAGAGGCCGCCCTGCGCTTCCATGACCTGCAAGTACCCAGGCAGCTGGCGCAGCACGTTCCAGCGGTGGAAGTCGTGGTAGTCGTCGAGCTGGTGGTCGAGGAGCAGGTATTCCAGCCGACCCATCGCGTACATCGCGTGGATCTTCTGAAGCACGTCAAGCTCGCGGATGTCCGTGGGAGGGACACCAGCGAGCTTGCTCACGTCGATTGGCTTTTTCTTTTCGCGGGGCACGCGGTGCTACATGCTGCCTTGGCGCTGGATCACGATCACAGAGACTTTTTGAGGGTGGCAGTTGATCGTCAGCAGGAACTCGTTTCCGGACACGTGGGCAACAGTCACTGTCCACGTGTGATTGGCCGGCTGATCGTGGAACGTGACGATCGGGTAGATGTCGCTGACAACCTGTGCCGGAATGAGACCTGTGGGGACCCAGAAGCTCAGGTCGAAGCTGGTGCCGTTGTCGGTCCAGTTTCCGATGTTGTTGTTTGTGGGAGCTTCGTTCCCGGCTGCGTCGAACTGACCGTAAGCAACAATCTGCATGCGCGGTTCCTTTGGTTAGATGATCACTGTTCCGATGATGCGCCGGCAGCTGAGCTGGCAGCTCGCGCTGTAGTCGCAAACGTATCGGTAGCTCGATGTCTGGCTACCCTGCACCGAGCGCGTCACGCTGACGTAGGTCACGTCGTACGCAAGCACGCTCCACGTGCGGCCGCTGCCCGGGTGCGTGCAGAACCATCGCTGGTCTGTGACCCTGCCGGTGCAAATGGTGCCGCTCGGCGCGCGATCCAAGAAGAACTTCCGGCTCGCCTTGTGCATCGCTTCGACGTTGCACTGCTTGAGCTCGGACACGTTCAGCCCGACCTCGCCCTCGTCCAAAGCTTCGGCATAACCGGAGTCCTCGTCGACGGCTGCGTCGGTCTGGATGGGATAAACCTCGCGCGAAATCTCATGTCCGCAGCCCGTTGCGAGGGCGAGCGCGGCGAGACAAGTCAGGTACTTCTTCATCTGTTTTTCCACTGCTGCGCGCTACACACAGCGCAAATCGTGGCTCTGTTATCGTTACGGACGAAACACCTGGGACATCGCTTGTACGTGAACTTCAACTGCCATACTGCCTACATCCCGGTAGGTTTTTGGAGACGGTGGGCGACCCTCTTTGCTTGGTTCTCGTCGAGTCGCCCACATTCAATGTATAGCTAATCTCAACGATTTTGTCAACCGTCTTTTTGCGATTTGAGCGCTGCGATGCGGTCGAGCGCTTCGTGCAACGCGGCCTCGGCCTCAGCCTTGCCGGCCTTGCTTAGTGCGCTGTCGCGCATGCGCCGAGACAAAAAGCATGCGCGGCCGATGTCGATATCTGCTTTCGATGGCCGCGCGGATTCCTTGGTCTCGCGCGCGTCGATCGATGCAAGCAGGCTGGCGACTGTCCCTCCAGCCGCTCGGGTTTTGTCGGGATCGATCTCTTGGAAAAGCTCTTGGACGATGTTTCTGGTTTTCATACTGCTACCGTTTGTGGGTTCGTTTGCACTGTGGACAGACCTCGTTTAGGAGGCCAAGCCGTTGGTTTAGTTGGTCGACTTTCCTGCCGAGCGCCCTGAAGCGAACGCCGAAGTACCAAAGCGCGAGCGCAAAACAGAAGAGCGCCACGCAGATGATCGGGAGCGTGACGGTCAGCTCGCCGTAGCTGTTCACGTGGTACGGCCAGTCGCGCGCGTATGGGTTCACCGCGCGCGCCGTTGCATGGGTTCTACGATGACGGGCGGCGGCTGACGTGCGCGTAGCGCGTGCGCCGGCGGGTCACACTCCACCATCTTCACGACGTGCTTGAACCAGCGGCCCTCGTATATTTCGCGAGGCTCTTCAAGCGTACGGATGGCGTGCCGAATCTCCTGCTCAACGCTCGGTGACGCGTCTTCTGGCGCGGGATTGCGCGCCCTTCTCTTTCGCACAACGAGCAAAAGAATCGCTGCCACAACCCCGATGATTACCCACGTCATGTCAACGCTCCTGTTTTGTTCTACGTCTCGCGCCGCATCGTCTTGGAGCTCGTGCGCCATCGCCCTACCCCACGAACGTTGCAAACGCCTTGGTGATCGCGCGGCCGACCAGTGTCTTTCGGACGAGCCAAAGCCCTAGCCCGTAGACCAACGAGACCAGGCCCGGCCACAGCACAAGCGCGATGAGCCAAACCGTGGTCTTGGTCGTTGGATCGGGCGCAAAGATCGCCGTCAGCGTGAGCGGAAACGACACGGCGGCGACCAGAAACCAGGCGCAAAACGTCCAAGCTTTGCGGATGGTCTCGGTCACACCGCGCTCCGCACATGGTGCTTCAGCGCGCGCCGGGCGTGCCGGTTGCGCGTGTGCGCCTGCATGGGATTGGCGATCGTCACGCCGTCTTTGCGGCAGCGAACGGTGAACGCCTCTTGGCACTCGAGCGGCGCCTCAGTCGGGTTCGGGCCCGGGTCGCCCTTGTCGGTGTTCACGCAGAACGTCCGGTACTGGCAGTAGGCGCATGCGCACTTGTACGCGCGCGTAGCGCCGCTGCAGAGCTCGGCCACGAGCTTGCGCTGCACCTCATAGACAGCAGCTCTCGCCGCCTTCTTGACGGCGCGAGCGGCTTTCCTGGCCTTCTGTGTTTCGGTTGGCATCGCCCTACCCGTTTCCTTTCGGCGTGAGGTGGTCGCCGTAGACCGCGAGCGCGAGCCGCCCTGCGAGCTGTGTGAGCTGACGCATGTCGAGGTCTTCGTGGGTGATCGCGCCCTCGTCTACCCCGCTCGCGATGCGCATGAAGCGCGCGATGTCGAACGCTGTGGTCATGAACGTTTCGGGGTCATCGACCGTTGCGAACTGCATGCGATCGGTTTCGATATGCGTCGCTTTCGGACGCGCCTTTGCTTCCATTCCCATCAGGTCAACTCCGGTGTTTTGTGGCCGTAGATCTTCGCGGTCCGCAGGTATCGACGCTTCATCTTCGCGTCCATGAACCGCACGTACGGCAAGAACTTCTCGCTGTAGAACGGCCACGCTCGATAGAGCTCGAAGGACTGCTCGCTGAGCTCTGCGTCGGTCTTGATCGCTCGCTCCAGCTTCAAGATCGCATCGGCGATAGGTCGGTCGCCCTCCCCTTTTCGCTTGCGCGCGCGGTCGCGTTCGGCCTTGCGCGCCGAGCTATCAGCCGCCGTAACTTCGTGCGGAGGCCACGTGCGACCCAGCGCGAGGTACTGGTACGGCCGGCCCTTCGTGAAGGTCTTTCGGCGCTGCACGAGCCCGTCGAACACGAGCCCCTCGAGCACGTCCGGCACGCCATTCCCGAGCGCTGCGACCAGGTCTTTCACCAACGCCGGGGCGAGTGAAGCTTCGAAGTGCGCGAGGACTCTGTCCCTCAGAGTAACCCTGGGCGCAGCTGTCATTGGCTGTGCCTCGCTGAGGTTTTCGTGTCTGCCGTCCGGCCCCTTTTTGCCATCTGGGTACTGCCTCTACTGCTCGTGCCGTTGGTCTTGCGTGCTGGAGTCGAACCAACTTCCTTCGCCTTATCAGGGCGATGCTCTACCGTTGAGCTTCCGCAAGATGGTCCGGGAGGGAGGAATCGAACCCACGTATGCCGATCCAAAGTCGGCCGCTCTGCCACTGAGCTACTCCCGAAAGTCTTCAGCTGCGCGTGCCGAGCGTGGCCTTTTGGCTACTCTGGTCTTGCAGGCTCAGCCTCTAAGACCTGCCAGTCCCCGAAGGTTTTCCCGTCAGGCGCATCGCGGACGTAGAGCTTTGAGCCGTCCCTAAACGACTGTTGCACGGTCTTTCTCGTCGGATGTTTGAACACCCACACCTTGACGGGCTCGTCGTGCCCCTCGCGAGCCATGAGGAACTCACCGATGGGGTCGAACTTCACCGTCGTGACCGAACCGTCGCACGCCCAAGTCGCTTCTCTTACTTCCATGTCCGTCATACCCACTTTTTCACCTCTAAACTTTGTCAGCTTCTATTCGTCTGCGTGGCCTTCTGCAGACGCCGCAGCTCATCTACAGCCTCGTCGTGCGCGCGTGAATCGCCGGTGTTGACGACCACAACCGTGGTGCCCTTCCCGTCTTCCACTTCGTCCGCGATGGCCGTGCCGCGTGAATGGTACTCGATGACCTTGCACGCGCTTTTCATCCGGTCGCGTGCGCCGGTTTTCTCATTGCGAGCGATGCTCACGAGCACACCAATCATTTCCGCGACATAGTCTTTCGTGCACTCGCGGATATACTTCTGGGCCTCAGGATCGATTGCAACCTGCGCTGCTTTTGTCTTGTTTTCAGCCACCAGAAGCCTTCCTATTCTGCCCCCCTACCCCCCGCAGTTTACCACTGTGGTGCAGGGTTTTGCATTACACTTTCAGTCGCTGAACAGCCCTGCGAACACGCCGTAAAGCGCGACGTCCTGAGGGTGCGCCGTGTGGTCGCCAGCCTTCACGGCGTGAAGCCGCGCATGGTCTGAGCGCATGTCGTCTGCCCACTCGAGCACCTCAGCCGGGACATCTATCTCGCGTCCGACAACCAAAGACTCAGGCGACGTGTCTATGAACAACTCTTGCTGCGTCATGTTCTTGTACTACAGAACATGCATTACCGTTGCATGAAGGTCAAGTGCATATTTGAGGAAGCGTCAACGTTTGTTGCGGTGACACTTTTTCCCCAAAGCCCCTAGACGCCTCTGTGTTGCCCGATGGTCGGTCGCCCCTTGTCGCCCTAGCCCCGAGCCGTCGCCAGGGCACCTAGAGGCGCTGGCGGTCACGGCGTGGTGCTCTTGGTCCAGCCCCAGGCGTTTACGGTCAGCTTCACGTCGCCCCCGCCTGACGTGTAGGTGTGGTAGGTGCCCATGAGCTTGCCGGGGTTACTCATCCGCATGTGGAACTTGCTTGTCCCGATGGGCGGGTTGTTGATGGTGAGGTAGTACCCGCCCGTCAGCGTGTACCCAGGCTGGTTGACGCAAATCTGCGTTCCGACCGAGCCGCCAGCGGCCATGTTGAGCGCGCGGCCCGAGATGAGCGTGTTGACGGTGCCCACGCTGAAATCG
>Ga0196971_1001284_pt1 | contig 11886 bp, 3 predicted proteins | sample S1v_1013CmetaG_FD_148660 | JGI IMG/M metagenome (GOLD analysis project Ga0196971, IMG submission 148660) | Soil microbial communities from Anza Borrego desert, Southern California, United States - S1+v_10-13C | ecosystem: Environmental > Terrestrial > Soil > Desert | place: USA: California... | reverse complement strand
CGCCTCCAACTTCAACGACGCCACCACGCAGATGGACGAAGCGATGCTGCGCCGCTTCGCGGTGAAGATCAATTTCCGCCTGCCGAACAAGGCCGAGCGGCGCGAACTGCTCAACGTGTTCCTTGCGAAGAAGGACCCGTCCTGCATCGACTGGGCGAACCTGAACCTCGACTATTGCGCCGAAATCACCGCCAACCTCAGCCCGGCGCTGCTGGAAACCGTGGTCGACCGCGCCAGCATGATCGCGATCCAGGAAAAGATCCTGATCACCACCGACGTGATGTTCCGCGCGTTCGAGCGTTCCACCATCGGCCTGACCGATCGTGCGACCACGGCCGAACAGGACAAGAAGCGCGAGCGGGTGGCGCTGCACGAACTGGGCCACTTCTTCATGCAGATCGATCCGCTGCTGCGTGCGGGCATGTCCTGGGACGAAGTGAAAGCGAAGTCGCCGCTGCTCAAGATCAGCACCGAGTCGGTGTCCAAGGTCGGCGCGCTCGGCTACGTGCTGTCGTCGTCGGAGGACGTGTCGCTGCAGACGCTGGAGGAAATGGAACAGGACGTGATCCAGCTTTACGGCGGCGTCGCGGCCGAGGAACTGTTCTACGGCGCGCGCGGCATCTCGACCGGCAGCCAGAACGACATCCAGAAGATCACTGCGAAACTCGACCTGATGGTCAACCAGTTGTCCATGTATTCCCGCTCCAAGGTGGATTACACGCAGTTCAAGCGCGAAGGCGCGAGCGAGGAAGCGATGCGCCAGGTGGAGGCCAAGGCGGATGAGCTCTACACGTGCACGCTGGAAGCAATGAAGCAATACAAGGACATCATGTGGTCGCTCAAGGATACCTTGCTGGAGCGCTATGTCCTGTCCAAGGACGAGGTTTTCGAGCTGCTGGCCGGGATGACCGCGCTGCAATCGAAAGCGGCCTGAGCTTCCAATCCCCCTCCTCCAAACGCCCCGGCATTTGCCGGGGCGTTTTTACGTTTGCTTTCGTGTTGTCCGCTTTCACGTCCGCTTCCAGGAATCGGGAAAAAACACGTCCCGTTTCCGGGAGGCTGCTCCTTGCCGGCCGCGGCAAACCCTGCGCCGGCGCGGTTTTTCCATTGCTGGCCCGGAAGATGCTTCGTTGAAATCCGACTCTGACAGGCGGCAGATCTCTGTCGTCTTTTTACCTGCAAGGACAACACCATAATGAAACCGATATCCGCCCTGTTCGCCCTGGCTGCGCTGCTCGCGTCCGTTTCCGCCCATGCCGCGCCGCCTGCCGGACATCCGTCCCCGGCCGCCGCCGCTGACATGATGCAGCTCCCGCACGGCAGCGCGGATGCCGACCTGACGCAAAAAGGCAAAGTCGTCAGCGTGATCGATGCCAACGAATACACCTACATCGAAGTCCTGCAGGGGAAAAATACCTTGTGGATCGCCGCCCCCAAGATCGAGGTGAAGAAGAACAGCATGATCCGGTTCGAAGACGGTGCGGTGATGACGAATTTCCGCAGCAAGCTGCTCAACCGGACGTTTCCGAGCGTGATGTTCGTCAACCGGGTGGTCGCGGCGAACGATAAGCAGTAAGGGGCTTGCCGCGCCGCACAGCTTGCGGCCGTCGCTCCCGCGCGGGCGGGAGCCCCTGATCCGCTCACCTCAAACAGCCGCGTGGGCACGGGATGGGCTCCCGCCCGTGCGGGAGCGTCGGTGCTTTACGCGCCGGGAAGCACGGCTTCCGGCACCTCCGCCTCAAACCGGTCCCGCATCTCCTGCGCCACCGGCATCAGTCCTTCGATCGACAGATCCTGGAGCCGGATCTGCGGCGACTTGTCGATCTCTGGGTAATTGCGCAGGATGGAACGGCGGTAAGTCGGATCGTAGTGGTTGCGCATCAGGCGCTCGAACAATTCCGGCACTTGCCGGGCGTCGGCCAGCTGCTCCCATGCGGTGAATTCTTCGCCTCCGATCAGCGGCCGCAAGAAGCGCAGCCGGTCGATCAGCGAGGTCGGATCGGTTTCGAAATGCGCGTAGTCCTCCCGCAGCAGTTGCACGCGCTGCGGCATCGGCGCGTCCACCGCGATCGTCATGCCGGCGCGCATGCTTGTCAGAAGCGCATCGGGCAGCTGCACCCGGCCGATCTTCTTGCTCTCCGACTCTACCCACACCGGCCGTTGCCGATCGAATTCCGACAGCCGGCGCAACAGCAGGCTGTCGAACATCTTCTGGGACGGCTGCTCTCGTCCCGGCACCGCACCGATGATCGAGCCGCGGTGTGTGGCAATCCCCTCGAGGTCGAGCACCTGCGCGCCTGCCTGGTGCAGCGCGCCGAGCAGGCGCGTCTTGCCGCAGCCGGTGGGCCCGCTGACAACGATGTAACGGAAATTGCTGGGCGCGACGGCAAGCTGCTCGTTGACCCAGCGCCGGTAGGCCTTCCAGCCGCCCTTGAGCTTTTCCACCCGGTAGCCGATGGTATCGAGCACGTCGAACCAGACCTTGCTGCGCTTGCCGCCTCGGAAGCAGTACACCAGGATGCGGCTTCGCGCGGGATAGCGGGAGATCGTATGTTCGATATGGCGCGCGACATTCAGCAGCGAATAGCGGGCGCCGAGCTGGTAGGCGGCGAGTGGGTCGCTGCGATGCAGCGTGCCGACTTCGGCGAACTCGGCGTTGTCGACGACCGGCAGGTTGATTGCGCCGGGAATGTGATCTTCCTCGTACTCGCGCGGGCTGCGCGCATCGATGATCAGGTCATAGGTGTGGAAATCTTGCATCCGGCTATTGTACGGCGCGGAAGGGGGATGGACCAGCCCGCCGCGTCCCGGCCCCCCTCGCGCGAAAGAGCGCCTTCCGCGCGCAGCTTGAATGCTCCCCGCACCTTTTTGCGGCAGCAAATGATCGACTCAGGGCTTGACCGGAATCTTGCCGACCGCGCCCTTGTTGATTCCCAATGCACACCCCGTTCATGTGACGAAAGCCGGATTCCGGAGTATTCTTCCCCCCGCGCGCCGGGCAGCCTGCCCAGCCACCCGACAAATCCGCACGCCTCTGCCCCTATCATGAACAAACCTGCTGAAACTTCCCTCCGGCTCACTTCCTTTTCCCATGGCGGCGGCTGCGGCTGCAAGATCGCTCCCGGCGTGCTGGCTGACATCCTCCGGCGCTCATCCGGCTTTCCGGTGCCGAAGGAACTGATGGTCGGAATTGAAACCTCGGACGACGCCGCGGTGTACCGCCTGAACGACGAACAGGCGCTGATCGCCACCACCGACTTCTTCATGCCCATCGTCGACGATCCCTACGATTTCGGCCGGATCGCCGCCACCAACGCGATTTCTGACGTGTATGCGATGGGCGGCACACCGATCATGGCGCTGGCGCTGGTCGCGATGCCGATCGGCCAGCTTCCGGTCGAGGTCATAGGCCGCATCATCCAGGGCGGCGAGTCGATCTGCGCGGAAGCCGGCATTCCGATCGCCGGCGGCCACACCATCGACTCTGTGGAGCCGATCTACGGCCTGGTCGTCATGGGTCTGGTCCATCCGGACAAGGTCAAGCGCAATGCGGATGCGAAGCCGGGCGACAAGCTGGTCCTGGGCAAGCCGCTCGGCGTCGGCATTCTGTCGGCCGCACTGAAGAAGAACGCGCTCGACGATGCCGGCTACCGCGCGATGATCGACAACACCACGAAGCTGAACAAGCCCGGCAAGTCGCTGTCCGCAATGCCCGGCGTGCATGCGCTGACCGATGTCACCGGCTTCGGCCTGCTCGGCCATGCGCTCGAACTGGCGCGCGGTGCAAAGGTCGCGGTGCGGCTGGAGATGGCGAAGATTCCCCTCCTGCCAGGCGTCGCAGAGCTGGCCGGCCGCGGTTTCGTGACCGGTGCATCGGCACGCAACTGGGCAGGGTATGGCGAGGATGTGAAGCTCGCGTCGCATATTGCGCCGGTACAACAGGCCCTGCTGACCGATCCTCAGACCTCGGGCGGTCTGCTGGTCTCGTGCGACGAGGCTGCCGTCCCCGAGGTTCTCGCGCTGTTCCATAACGAAGGATTCATGGAAGCTGCGGTAATCGGGGAAATCCGCGCTGGTTCTGCGGCGGTGGAAGTTAATTGAAATTAATTGCCGAACAATACAGCCTGATACTCTTTATTTCCTTTAGGAAATTTAATCCTGCTTAAAGTGTGGCAAAAACAGAACTATTGGTTTTCTAACACGTTAACCGTCAGGCGTCATTTCCATTGAGCTAGTACAATTGACGTATATCAAGCTCATTAAAACTTTTCTGTCGGGCAATGTTTCTTCGTTGAACAGCGTGCCAGACAGGAGCGCCCGCAGGTTCGGTGGACCGGCGGGCATTTGCGCCAGCCCCGGAAATGACAAAGCGCCCCCAAACCATACGCCCGACGTCCACTCCCCTCCCCAAGCGTCGGCGCCGGCCGCTCGCACTCGAACCCCGGGTCCTGTTTGACGGTGTCGCGCTGCACGATGCCAGCGCGGCCGAGGCGCACAGCGACACGCACGAGGCGCAGGAATCTTTCGCGCAGCATGTAGAAGTCGCAGCGCTCGGCGCCCCCGACGCAGCGCGCTCGGCGCGCGAAATCCTGTTTGTCGATCCCGCGGTCCCCGACCTGGAGGTGCTGCTTGCCGGCGTTCGTGACGATGTGTTGGTCGTCCGCCTCGATCCACAGCAGGATCCTTTCGAGCAGATCGGAAACGCGCTCGAGCAGAATCCCGGCGTAGGCGCGATGCACCTGGTTTCGCACGGCGGCCCGGGATTCCTGACCCTCGGCGGGCACAGCATTACCATCGCCGACCTCGACGCCCGCGCCCCTGCCCTCTCGGCGTGGCGCGCGTCGCTGGCGGAAGGCGCCGACCTGCTGATCTATGGCTGCGACGTCGCTGCCGGCGATGCCGGACAGCAGTTCGTCGCGCGGCTCGCCGCAATCACGGGCACCGACGTTGCCGCCTCGCGCGACGCCACCGGCGGTGCCGCGGCCGGCGGCGACTGGCAACTGGAAGCCGCGGTCGGCACGATCGAGGCGGGCAGCGTCTTCACGGCCGAAGGCGCCGCCGCGTACCAGGCGCGGCTATCCACGATCAGCCTCAGCGGCAATTCGAACTGGGTTCCGGTACTGAGCGGCACGAAATTCGACCCGGACAACGACACCCAGTCGAACGCAGCCGACACCGATCTGATCGGCGACGACACGCACCCGATGCTGTACGCCGCCTACGACGACGGCGGCACGCCGAACAGCACCGCGGACGACACGATGGCATTCCGCCTGCGCATCGATAATCCGACCAGCCCGACCTACTTCGGCGGCGTCGCGCTGATCGGCATGGATGCGAACCTGGACGGCAAGATCGATCTCTTTTTCGCGGTCGACGGACGCAACAACGGCCAGGCGGTCCGTTTATTCGATCCGGGAACCAGCGCCAATGTTTCGCCCAATACCACCAGCACCTCGCCACTGCCGGTCGGCTGGATTGCAAGCAACGGCGTCTATTCGTTCAACACCAGCAACTACTCGGTGAACGCGGTGTCGGCCGGCACCGATCCGCACTGGAGCGGCAACAGCGACCTCAGCAATGACGGCAAGACTGACGTGTTCGTCAGCTTCAAGATTCCGTTCACCGATATCGCGACCGTGCTGTCCAAGCCCTCGCCGGCCAACCGCAGCGGTGTCGCCGGGCCGCGCGGCACGGCCGGCATCAGCGGCTTCACCAAGGACACGATGGTGCGCTACGTGGCGATGACGCAGACGCAGACCGGCCCGATCAACGGCGACATCGGCGGCGTCGGCTCGAACTACGACAAGAACGCGAGCTTCACGTCGCTCGGCGCCTATTCCGGCACGATGTCGCCGTCCAATCCCCTGCCTTCCATCACGATGCTGACCGTCAGCGAGCCGGTCGACAGCGACGGCACGTTGAATGCGTCCGAAGACGATGCGACCGCGATCTACGTCGCATCCGACCTCGCCGACCACAGCAAGACCTTTACCGTGACGGTGACCGACAGCGCGAACAATACGGTGTCCGGCACCGCCAGTTACGACGCCGTCAGCGGCAAGTGGAAGATGGTGGCCGACCTGAGCACGCTCAACGACGGAACGCTCACCATCACAGCCACCTACGATCCGGACAATGACGCCGCAACGCTGAACAGCGTGTCGGATACCGCGACCGTGCTGCACGACAAGACCGCTCCGGCGATTGCGATCGACCAGCTGGCCAGCGCCACCAGCGGTACGCCGACCGTAAGCGGCACCACCGACCTGCCCGCCGGCGCCTTCGTCACCATCACCTTCGATGCCGACAACGACAGCGCCACGGCAAACCTGGTTTACCGGGCGCTGGTGGTGGCCGGAACCGGCGGAGTGAATACCTGGAGCATCAACACCCAGACGGCAACGCCGGTATCCGGCACCCTCCCCGCGGGCGGCCTCTCCAGCTACACGAAGATCAGCGCCACCGCGCAGGATGCGGCCGGCAATTCCGCCACCGCAACCGCCCTCAACCGGCCGACCGTCAACACGCAGTCCACCAACAGCACGACGCCCACGATCACCGGCACCTGGACGAAGACCGCCGGCGACACCCTTACCGTGACGGTCAGCGGCGCGACCTACAGCCTGACGCCGACCGGGAACAGCTGGAGCCTGAACCTGGCGACGGCAACGCCTACCAGCGGCAGCCTGACCCCGCTTGCGGGCGGCAACAGCTACAGCGTGATCGCGACCGTGGCGCGTGCCGGCATGACCTCGGTGAGCGACACCACCGACAGCGAGCTGACGATCACGAACGCGCCGGTGGCCGCGGTCGACATCACCGGCGGCGCCAGCGCCAGCGGCAGCGACACGACGCCGACCATCAGCGGCACGTCGGCGAATGCAGGCGGTTTCGTGCTGGTACGGCTGGATCCGAACAATGACGGCAACCTTTCCGACGCGGTGACCTACTCGGTCACGCCCGACGGCAGCGGCAACTGGACGCTCGATACCGGCACAGCGACGCCGCTCTCGGGCATCGTCCCGGTCGGCGGCTTCACGGGGAACGTCGGCGTCATGGCCACGAATGCGACCGGAACCGTCTCCGACACGCAGACGCTGACGATCTCGACGCCGTCGGTCACCGTCGGCAGCATCACCAGCACGGCCACGACGGATGGCTTCGGCGTAGTCAGCAATACCGGCGGCGGCGCCAGCTGGCTCAATGTCACGGAAGACAACGCGGTCACGATCAGCGGCACCGCAACGACCGGGTACACAGTCAATGTCGTCGTGTCTGATGCCAACGGCAACTCGGTGGCGGCAAGCGGCATCGCGGTGAATAACGGCACATGGTCGGCGACCGGATTGAACCTGTCGAACCTGGACAACGGCACGCTGACGGTGACGGCGACGCTGTCGGGGACCGCCATCAGTGCCAGCAACACCAGCGTCACGCACGACAAGAGCGCGCCCCAGATTTTCAACACTACCCAGTCGGTCATCGAGAAGAATTCCGGTGTGACGATCAAGGGTACAAGCGAATTGCTCAACACGCCTCTCACCGTCTCGCTGTATTCCGACGCCGGTTACACCACTGCCCTCGCAAGCTATACACCCACGACCAGTGCTACGACGGGAGAATGGAGTACCACGACAAACGTCTCGCTGGGCAATATCAATACTGTCTACATCCGGGTTCGTCCGACCTCCACCACCACGGATAGCGCCGGCAACATCGTGCAAGTGGTCGATTCATCCCGGGCCGTCAGCCAGAGCAGCGGCAACTCCGACAAGACGATCAATGTCAAGGCGGTCACCGGCGACAACCAAATCGATGTCAGCGAAATCGGCAGCGGCATCACGATTTCCGGTGAAACGAATGTCACGTCGAGCACCGTGACGGTGACGATCACCGACGGCACGACGACCTTAACCAAGACGGCCACAAGCGGATCAACCTATTCGGCGGGCACCAACAACTGGTCCGTATCTCTCACCAAGGCGGAAGTCCAATCGCTGAAGAACGGACAGATCCAGGTCACCGGCAGCGTCGTGGATACATCAAAGACTGTAAGTGTGACGGATGTCGAACTTGCGACCCTGTCCCTGCCGACGCCGCTGATCACGATCACCGACAACATCCCCGGCACCGCCGCGGGGGACGTCACATTTACCTTCACCTTCAGCGAAGACATGGTGGCGGAAGGCACCGACGCGGCGAAGTCCTTCACGGCATCGGACATCACAGTGACCAACGGCACCAAGGGGACATTCACCAAGATCGGTCCGTCGGTCTACACCCTCGTCGTCACGCCAACTGCGGGATCGACCGGCAGCGTTACTGTCAGCATCGCCGGCGCGGAAGCCTATGGCATCAACAGCGGTCGAGGGAATGCGGCGGCAACCGGAAGCCAGGCCTACAACACGACCGATCCAACCGCCGGCACTCCGCCCGCATTGACGATCGACGCCTCCGCCCTCGACGCCGACAGCACGCCCCTGATCACCGGCACCACCAGCCTGCCCGCCGGCACGCCGATCGTCGTCACCATCGACCCCGACAACGATGCGTCGACGAACAACAGCCTGACCTACTCCGCCACCGTGCAATCCGGCGGCGGCTGGAGCCTGGACCTCGGCACCGCGACACCCACCTCGGGCACGCTGCCCTCGTCCGGGCTTTACACCTGGGCGAAGATCACTGCCACCGGCACCAATGCGTTCGGCTACAGCACGACGGTGACGGCGCTGGACAGGCCCAACGTCAACCGGCTGACCACGAACGACACCACGCCGACACTCACCGGCACCTGGACCAACATCGCGGGCGATGCCTTGTCCGTGACCGTCGGCGGCACCACTTATACGACATCGAACGGGCTGGTTGTGTCCGGGAATACCTGGTCGCTCACCACTGCTGCCCTCACGGCGGGCACGAAGGAAGTGCAGGCCACGACCACGCGCGGCGCAAGCTCGGTGACCGACAGCAGCAGCAACGAACTGGTGATCGACACCACGGCCCCGACCGTCGCCATCACCTCGCCGTCCACGACAAGGGATACCACGCCGGTCATTTCCGGCACCACCGACCTGCCCGCCGGCTCGTCGATGAGCATCACCATCGATCCGGACAACGACCCGGGAACAAACAATAGCGTCAGCTACATCGTGATCGTGAAGGATGGCGGCGGCACCAATACCTGGAGCGTGGACACTGGCAGCGCGACGCCGTCCGCAGGCAGCTTCCCGTCCGGCGGGCTGGCCGGCACGGTCGGCGTCACCGCGACCGGCACCGACACCGCCGGCAACACGACAAGCGCGAGCCAAACCCTCAACGTCGACATCATCCCGCCGGTGATTTCGATCACCTCCAATGCGAAGACGCCGTCCACCACGCCGGTCATCACCGGCACCACGGATCTCGCTGCAGGCAGCACGATCACCCTGGTAATCGACCCGGACAATGTCGCCGGCGGCCCGACCTACACCTACACCGCCACGGTCCAGGCCGGCGGCAGCTGGAGCGTCGACACGGCATCAGCGATCCCGGCCGAGTCCGCGGGCGCCGTCACCTACACCAGCGGCAACACGCTCGGCCTGAGCGCTACGGCAACCGATAGCGTCGGCAACAGCGGCACCGCGAATAAGGCAGTGCAAATCACCACAGCGCCGACGGTGACGGTCGCCACGCCGATCGACGGAGAATCCGGTCAGAATGGCGACGGCACGCTGACGGCCTCTGAAGACAACGGCGTCGTCATCAAGGGCAGCACGACCGCGCCGGCAGGCAGCAGACTGACCGTAACCCTGACTGACGGAACGATCACCATCAGCGATACGGCGACTGTTGCCAATGATGGAACCTGGCAGCTCGATGCGCTGAACCTGAGCGGCATGGCCAATGGCGTGATTGCCGTCACCGCCACCTACATCGACGGCAGCGGCGACAGCTACAGCGGCTCCGCGTCGGTGTTGCATGACAAGGCTTCGGGCGGCGGCGTGTCGATCGACAGCATCACGAGCGACACGGGCGTGCTCGCCGACTTCATCACCAGCGACGCGACCCTGCTGTTCAAGGGCAGCGCCAGCGCCAATGCCAGCGTGACAGTCACTCTCAGGAATGCCGCTTCGGCTCAGGTATTTTCCACGACCGTCACCGCAGACAGCGGCGGCAACTGGAGCTACGATTACCAGGCTACCTCGCTCGCATCGGGCTCCTACACGCTGACCGCAAGCAGCGGCGGCCCGACTGCCAGCCAGGCGATCGTGATCGATGCAAGCGCACCCGCAGGGCCGGTGACGGTGACGACACTTAACACCAGCGACACTACGCCTGCCATCACCGGCACGGCGACGGTCGCGGCGGGTGAAACCTTCCAGGTGACGGTCAATGGGAAGACGTATACCTCCGGCGACGGCAACCTCGCCCTTTCCGGGAACAACTGGACCCTGAACATCCCGCCGGCGGACGTCCTGCCGATCGGAACCTATGAAGTCACCGCGACCATTTCCGATGTTGCGGGCAATATCCTTTCCGACACCACGAACAATGAATTGGCCATTGCCAGCGACAGCACCGCGCCGGCAGCGCCGTCGGTCGACCTGCTGGCCACATCCGACAGCGGTACCAGCGACGCCGACGACAAGACCAGCGACACCACGCCGACCATCCGCGTCTCCCTGAACGGCAGCGGCGCTGCCGCGCCGGTGGCCGGCGACGTGGTCAAGCTGTACGAAGGCAATACGCAGGTCGGCAGCGCGACACTGACCGCGCAAAACATCGCAGATGATTATGTCGACATCACCAGCAATGCGGTGAGCGCCGGCAGCAGGAGCTTCACCGCCACCATCACCGATGCGGCCAGCAACACCTCGAACGCATCAGCGGCACTGGCGGTGGTCATCGATACCACCGCGCCGGCACTGGCCTCGGCCTCGGTCGGCGGCACGACCCTGACGCTGACCTATACCGAAGCCGGCGTCGGCATGGCTTCCACCACGCCGGCCGCCTCCGACTTCAGCGTCAAGGTCAACGGCAGCACGGCCAGCGTCAACAACGTGGCCGTCGACACCGGCGGCAAGACTGTCACCCTGACGCTGGCTACCGCCGTGACCAATGCCGACAGCGTCACCATCAGTTACGCGCCCGGCACGAACAAGATCCAGGACATCGCCGGCAATAGCGCAGCCGCGCTGACTGACGAAGCCGTCACCAACGGCAGCGGCGACAGCACCGCGCCGGCGGCGCCGACGCTCGACCTGCTGGCCACATCCGACAGCGGCACCAGCGACGCCGACGACAAGACCAGCGACACCACGCCGACCATCCGCGTCTCCCTGAACGGCAGCGGCGCTGCCGCGCCGGTGGCCGGCGACGTGGTCAAGCTGTACGAAGGCAATACGCAGGTCGGCAGCGCGACGCTGACCGCACAGAACATCGCCGATGATTATGTCGACATCACCAGCAATGCGGTGAGCGCCGGCAGCAGGAGCTTCACCGCCACCATCACCGATGCGGCCAGCAACACCTCGAACGCATCAGCGGCACTGGCGGTGGTCATCGATACCACCGCGCCGGCACTGGCCTCGGCCTCGGTCAGCGGCACGACCCTGACGCTGACCTATACCGAAGCCGGCGTCGGCATGGCTTCCACCACGCCGGCCGCCTCCGACTTCAGTGTCAAGGTCAATGGCAGCCCGGCCAGCGTCAACAACGTGGCCGTCGACACCGGCGGCAAGACCGTCACCCTGACGCTGGCTACCGCCGTGACCAATGCCGACAGCGTCACCATCAGCTACGCGCCCGGCACGAACAAGATCCAGGACATCGCCGGCAACGCCGCAGGCGCATTGGATGACGAAGCCGTCACCAACGGCAGCGGCGACAGCACCGCGCCGGCGG
>Ga0196971_1001283_pt1 | contig 11898 bp, 17 predicted proteins | sample S1v_1013CmetaG_FD_148660 | JGI IMG/M metagenome (GOLD analysis project Ga0196971, IMG submission 148660) | Soil microbial communities from Anza Borrego desert, Southern California, United States - S1+v_10-13C | ecosystem: Environmental > Terrestrial > Soil > Desert | place: USA: California... | reverse complement strand
ATCTCGAATGGAGCGAAGTTCTGGAACGCTATGCGCTTCGCCTCCGAGGTCTATGACCTCTACAAGCCAACCCACGTCGTCTGCGAAGCGCCGATCGCGCCGAACGCCAAGGATGGCCAGACGTCTGCTTCCGCCTTCGAGATCCTCTACGGCCTGCCCGCCGCTGTGCGCGGCATGCTTTTCGGCCTGGGCTGCTACGATTGGGAATACGCTTACGCGTCCTCCATCCGGAAGCACTTCATCGGCAGTGGGTCGAAGAAGGGCGAGGAGGCCAAGCCGATCGTCTTCCGCAAGTGCGTTGCGCTCGGCTGGATCGACCCCGCCATCGACGAAGACCTTTCCTTCGACCGCTCGGATGCTCTCGCCATCTGGTCCTGGGCCGAGGCCAAACTCGCCCCAAAGCTAGCCCAGCCGGTCGACGACCTCTTCCTCAAATCCAGATCCAGGAGCGTCAGGTGAGGTTCCACCATGCCATCGCGACCATCGTCGTTCTTATCGTCATTGCTGGTGCGGCTGCGCTGGTTGGGCAGGTCACGCTCGTGCGCCTGCAGCGTGCGGCTGGTCTTTCGCTCGGGGAGTTCCGGCCATGAACATCGTTTTCTTTGGCAGTCAGGCCATTCTTCCGCCAGCCAACGCAGTGATCGTCGCCGACGAATTCGACTTCGGCCGGATGCTTTCGCTCGATAGGAACGCGATTGGCGTTTTCATGTGCAAGAGCAAGGCATATGGCCGTGCGCTCGTCCAGAACCTGCGCGTCGATGGCGTCAAGAACCCGCTCTACTGCATGATGTGGGGTGAGGAGGCCGATCACACAATGATCGCCGCTATCCTCGATGCTGGTGCCGACCAGGTCGAGAAGTTTCCTGTCCATGCCGACCTTTTCAAAGCCCAGATCGAGGCCATCGTCCGCCGAGGCGCTGGTAACCCAGATCCCATCATCCGCTTCGGCGGCATGGAATTCGACCAGAGCGTCCGGTTGCTGACGAAGGACGGAGTCGTCATCCACCTTTCCGAGCTCGAGGCGAACATCTTCTATGCCATTGCCGGCGCCCAGGGAAAGACGGTGAGCAAGGAGGAGATCGCCGACATCGTCTATGGCCACGACAACGACCAGGCCTCCATGAAGGTCGTCGACGTCGTCATCTGCAAGCTCCGCAAGAAGATGCTGAAGTTCTCCGGCGGTCTCGACTTCATCATGACCGTGTGGGGCTACGGCTATGCCTTCCGTGAGGAAGGCTTCATTCCGAACATCAGAAAGACGGTCAACGGTTCGCAGCGTTTCGTGCTCGAGCGCGGTCCCATCCGTGGGCGCCAGCGGCGCCATGAGGAGGCCGCAGAGTGAAGCTCTTCGAACCAGCAGGACTGTGGCCATTCGGGGATATCGAGCCAGGCGTTTGGGACTTCATCATGATGGATATTCCCTGGCACTACCGCCTCTACTCCCAAGCGGGCGAGAAGAAGTCGCCGCAGGCCCACTATAAGACGATGTCGATCGAGCAGGTTAAGGCGTTGCCGGTCGTAGATCTCGCTGCGCCGAACAGCGTGCTTTGGCTCTGGGCGATCAATCCGATGCTGCCGCAGGCGCTCGACGTCATGACTGCTCTCGGGTTCACGTTCAAAACAGCGGGAACATGGCTGAAGGTCACGAAGCACGGAAAAATCAGCTTCGGCACGGGGTACATTCTTCGCGGTTCCAACGAGCCTTTTCTCATTGGGACACGCGGCAAGCCCAAGACAAGCAGGTCTGTCAGATCTGGGTTCACCGGCCTCATCCGTGAACACTCCCGAAAGCCAGAGGAAGCTTACCAAGCGGCCGAACGCTTGATGCCGGACGCCCGTCGCCTCGACTTGTTTTCGCGCACCGATCGGCCGGGATGGACGTCCTGGGGCGATGAAGTCGGCAAGTTCGGGGTGGCTACATGATCGAGCGTCACCAGCAACTCTTCCGTCATGACCCGACGAACGGCATCTATGGGGACTGCTTTCGCACGGTGATTGCCTGCCTCCTTCGGGTGCCGCCGGCCGATGTGCCGCATGTCGCCGCCGGCGAGACGACCGGCGACGAGAGTAACGCGCTGATGCGGGCATGGCTTGCCGAGCGCGGGTATCGGATGATCGAATTTCCGCTCTTGGGTGAGATGACCCTCGCGGACGTCCTGCATTGGGGAGACACCTATTCCGAGGGGATGCACTGGTTGCTGAGCGGCAAGAGCCGCAACAACTGCGGCCACGTCGTCATCTGCCATGGCAATCAGATCGTCCACGATACATCGATCGATCAAAGCGGAATCGTTGGTCCATCAGAAGGCGGTTTCTGGTGGATTTCCTGGCTCGTGCGTCCGGCGCCGTGTGACGAGGTGGCGTCATGACCAAGGCCACCATCCCCGGCGAGTGCAAGTTCGCCTATCCGATCTTCGCCAACGAGAGCTTGGTTCGTGGGTTCTTCGAACACGGTGATGGCCGCTTTTCGGTCTGTACCATCAATCGCAAGGTGGCAGAGGCCTTCAAGGGCCGCCCGGTCGATCCAGAATTCACCTTCGACATGGAGGAGGTGATCCGCACCGCCACCATGGCGTTCATCGGTCATCCCGAGGTCCGAGATGATCGCAACGCCGGCAAGAAGCTCGCCGCCGGCGTGCTGATGTTCGCCGCCGCCCTCAAGATTCTCGACATGCAGGAGACACCGGAATGACGCGCGCCTTGCGAGTCCTGATCGGGTGCGAGACGAGCGGTATAGCCCGCCGTGCCTTTGCTGCCCTCGGGCATGACGTCTGGTCCTGCGATATGCAGCCGGCGGAAGACGGATCGAACCGACATATCATCTGCGACATCCGTGGCGGCATCCTCGAGGAAGGCTGGGATCTCCTTGCCGTGATGCATCCGCCCTGCACCCGCCTTTGCCGGTCAGGGCGTCAGTGGATGAGCGGCCCGGGAAAGTTCACGGAGCCGAAGAGGCTCCCAAAGGGCCGGACGTGGGCAGACATGCTCGCCGAATTCGAAGAGGGTGTATCGATCTTTACCGCTTGCTGGGAAGCACCTATCGAGCGAGTGGCGATCGAGAACCCAGAAATGAACGATCTGGCGAAGGAGCGAATGCCTTTCGACCTTCCACCGCCGCATATCGTCCAGCCCCACTGGTTCGGCCATCCTGAATACAAGGCGACAGGATGGTATCTGCGGGGTCTTCCGGAACTCTCTGCGACCGATAAATTGCATGAGCCTCCTCGTGGATCGGTGGAATGGAAGGCATGGAACCGAGTTCACCGAATGCCGCCAGGTCCTGAGCGGGCGCGGCTGCGTAGTCGATCTTTCCCGGGAATGATGCAGGCCGCTGCAGAACAGTGGAGCGGCTTTGCCACCGAAATGGAGAGGACGGTCGCATGAACGTGCGCTTCGCCCAGCCTATCCGCATTGGCTATATGGCCGGCCGCCAGATCTCCGTGAACGAGATCGCCGAGCAGATGAATTGTGCCCCTGCGCTTATCCGCAATGCACTGCAGCTCGCCGGAATCACACCCAGCATCGACCGCGGCCCTGTCATTGTCGTGTCGGTCCCGGTCTCCGATTACCTGGTCTGGATCGACCAGGTCGGCAAGAAGCTCAAGATGAGCCGCGACCAGGTGGCAGCCGCCATCCTGACAAGTACCTTCCGCGCCGGCCCAGATGCAATTGAGGACGTGCTCACCCGAGGAGGATTCGCGGGTGAGTAGAGTAATCGTGCGATTGGAAGGGCAGCGATTCGGCCGACTGCTTGTGTTGAGCCTCACCGAAGAGCGGCGGCGAAAAAAAGCGTGTTGGCTTTGCCGATGTGATTGCGGGAAGGACGCCATCGTCCCGAGCGGCCAACTTCGAAGCGGAATGACGAGGAGTTGCGGCTGTCTCAGGGCAGAAGTGGAGAGAACAGTCGGCATAAAGCACGGCATGAACAAGACGCCAGAGCACCGCGCTTGGGTCGCAATGCGCGAACGGGTCAACAATCCAAACCACGCCAGCTACTCTTACTATGGCGGCAAAGGCATCAAGATCTGCGAAAGGTGGGACGACTTCAGAAACTTCTTCGAGGATATGGGGCCGCATCCTTTCCCGAAGGCAACGCTCGACCGATGGCCAAACCCCGCCGGCAATTATGAGCCCAGCAACTGCCGTTGGGCGACACGCCAGCAGCAATCGGAGAACCAGTGCCGGTTTATGAAGCCGGAGGTCTCCAATGGCTGAAGAAGTCGATTTTGCCAAGATCATGCCTTCCGTTGCCGTCGCCCTGTTGGGTGACCGCAACAAGGATCTGTCCACCAAAACGGAGATCAGGTTCGGGACCAACGGCAGCTTGTCTGTCGATGTTAAGACCGGGCAATGGTATGACCATGAGACCCAGGAGGGCGGCGGCGTCCTCGACCTCATCCGCGCCTATAAAGGGCTGCAAGGCGCCGAGGCGATGCAGTGGCTTGAGAAGCAGGGCTTCATAGCTCCGCTCGACCGTAATGACCGCGGTCGGCCACGGCAGAATGGTGGTGGCGGCGGTGCCGATATACCCGATGTCCCTGACTTCATGGATCCGAAGCCGATCGCCTGCTTCGAATATTTCGACGACGAGGGCAATCTCGCCTACCAGGTACTGAAGTTCCCGAAGACAGCCAAGCGCCGGTACATGCAGCGCCGGCCGCACGCCGGCGGCTGGGTCTGGGGTCTGCAGCATGGCGAATACGGCCGGGCAAAGAAGGCGAAGCACTGGTGGAAGACGAAGGAAGACAAGGCCTACGACGAGACCATAGTTCTCGATGATGCCGAGCGGTGGCTTTATCGCCGCGATGAGGTGATGGCCGCCAAGAAGCCTGGCGCCACGGGCGTTGTCTTCCTTTGTGAGGGCGAGAAAGACGTCGAGACGATGCGGTCCTGGGGCTTCGTCGCCACAACGAACGCCGGCGGCGCGAAATACTGGCAGGGCTCCTTCGACGACGATCTCGCCGGTCTCGACATCATCATTCTTCCCGACAATGACGACGCCGGCCGCCAGCGAGCGGCGATGCGCGCCGCCACACTGAAGGGCAAGGCACGCCGAGTGCGCGTCCTCGACTTGTCCCTCCATTGGAAGGATTGTCCGGAGAAGGGCGACATCACGGACTGGAAGGAGCAGGCTGGCGGCAACGCCGAGAAGTTCGCCGAGCTCATCCGCCATGCCGTTGTACCTGACCCGCCGAAATCCCGCTTCGGCGCCATCAGTTGGAGTCAACTGGATCTCGGCAAGCCAGGGGCTGACTACCTCGTCGACGGGTTGCTCACTATTGGCGACACATCGATCGTCGGAGGCGCTTCCGGATCTGGAAAGTCGTTCTTCACTTTGCACCAGGGCTTGTGCATCGCGCGCGGTACCGAGTTCTTCGGCCGGCAGGTACGGCGGGGAGGCGTCATCTACCAGGCGGGCGAGGGCGGCCGCGGCGTGATCAAGCGGCTGCTCGCCCAGCGCATCCACTTCAAGATCCCGGAAGAGGAAGAAATTCCATTCATCCTACTGCCGGCCAAGGTCGATCTGTTCTCCAAAGAGGGCGACACAGCTGCGTTCATCGACGAATGCAAGATCCACGAGATGGCCATGGGCTGCCCATTGCACCTGATCGTCATCGACACCCTGTCGAAGGCGTCTGCCGGCGCCGAAGAGAACAGCGGCAAGGACATGGGCACGATCCTCGATAACATCGACCGGATCCGCAACGCCACCGGCGCCCATGTCCAACTCGTCCACCATATGAACGCCGATGGTAAGAAGCTCCGAGGACACACATCGATCAGGGCCGACGTCGACCAAGTCATCACGATTAGCAACGACGAGACGACCAAGATCAAATCCGCTCACATGACCAAGCTCAAGGATGATGAGGACGGTGGGACGATTCAGTTCTCGTTGGCGCAGGTCAAGGTGGCATGGGATGCCGAGCGCGAGCGCGACATCACCTCCTGCGTCGTCCTATCGGTCTCTGAGAAGGAGAAGCTCAAGAAGGAGCAGGAGCGCCAAGGCATCTCCGTCAATCCGACCGAGCGGCGCTTCCTGGTCGAGTTCTTCGAGGCGATCGACAAATATGGAAAGTTCGTTGTCGACGAGCCGCGCGCGGCGCGCGGAAAGACCGTTGTCACCTGGAATGACTATGTCGAGGTAGCAGTCTCGAAGATGCTGGCCGAAGACGACGTCAAGAAGGCGAGAGAACGCCTCCGCAAGGCCTTCAACCGCATGACGGACGGGCTTGTCAAATACGGCGCGATCAAACTCGACAAGCCATACATGTGGTGGACCGGCCGGCCTATCAGGGGCTTCCCGCACACGTTCCCAAAAGTCTACAGCGACCCGCAACGGCAGACGGAAATGAAGATCCACGACGATCCGGAGATCGCCGCCTTCCAGCGCGGTGAGGTGGAGATCCCATTCTGATGGACGCGCCAGAATTCAGCTTCATCGCCATGCCGACCGGCTATGCCGGACTCTACCGTGCCTCGCCGACAATCCCATTTGAGGTTCTGCTCGGTGCTGACGGCAAGCCCCAAATATTCGAAACTTCGATCCTCGCGGTGCGGGCCGCCAAGGATCATATCACCCCCAAGAAAGTGGAGAAGAAGACGAAACGGCAAGATGATATTCTCGGTGTTCGGCAATGGCTTATGAGAAAAGCCTCAGAAACGGCGGAAAGTATCACAATGAAGCGGGCAGGGTCGTTCAGGCCGTTCGTCGTCGAGCGGAAGCGAAAGGGGAAGCGCGTTGTCCAAGAGTGAATTCCGGCTCGATTTCTCGGCGCCGAAGCGCCGGCATGATGATGCCCGGAAATACATCGTCTATGTCCTGTGGCTGATCGGATGGAGCGAGCGCTCGATCGCCATCATCCTCGAGATGCGTCCGAAGCAAGTCGCCGGGATTATCGGCCGCAGTGATTATAGGAATCGCTCCATCATGACCGACCAGGAGCGCCGTATGCTCCTGCAGGAATTGAAGGAGATCCGCTACGAAGACGGCGCTCCGTTGGATGGCGGGAAGCTCGACAAGATTTCATGGGATCTCCGGCCGCTCGGCGAAAGCCAGCTCCGCGGGCCAACGCGGAGGAAGATGCGATGAGCAAGATCGAGGATCGCATAAAGCGATTCCGCCTCCGCCAAGAGCTTGAGGATTGGCAGCGCCTCGGCAATCGCGTCCTGCCTCTGCACGCATTCTATAGCCGAAAGGACGAACAGGAGGCGGCACGCAATCTCTTCTATGACCGCTGCGCAAAGGTGTTCGGCTGGGCTGGCTGGGAGGAGATGACGACCGATACCGACTTCGACACCATCGTCGTCGCTCGATCGGCACAGCTCGACAAACCGCCGGAGGGAATTGGCCATGGCGGGCGCGGGCGCGAGGTGGCTGCCATTCAGCGCGATCGGGCCATCGCCATCAACCTAAAGTCCGCGCCCTTCGAATGGCTGTCGAGCAAAGGCTATCTTGAATCGAAAGAGGATGCCGCCGGCGTCGGGAATATCCGGTTCTCTGCCGGCATGAAGTTCCGGGATCTGCTCATCGGTGCCGAACCAATGACGCTAAAAACGGCGAACATCGAGGGGAAGGCCGGCTCCGGTGGCGTGCCCGTCACCATCAACGACTTCAAGATTGACTGCATCAACGAGCTCGCCAGGCTCCGTCGCTCCATGTTCTACAGGCAGGGTTGGAAGCGCATCCGGATGAAAAACGGGAAGACCAAGATGGTCGACGCGAGCTACGCTGATCGCCCGCTTCTGTTTGGCCTGCTAGAGCGCCTAGTCTATGCGGACTCTTGGATTTTTGATGGCTTGAAGGGGAGAGAGCAAAGGGCGATGATCCTTCAGATACAGATGGCCTTAGATCAGGTCGCAATTCACTTTGGTCTGATTACGCAACAGGAATATTCGAGGCGATGGGCATCAAAATGGCAGTAGATCAGTATGGGTGACGATCTCCCGTTCTACCGCTCGCTTCATTTCAAGGCTGAGCCCCCGCCAGAAGTCAGACTCGGTAAGTTCCTCAAACGACCTGTATGCAGTGAAATTGGACACCCCCGACCTTCTCACCAGAACTCTATCGTCGAAAAAGAGGACACGCCCGCCGTGAATGTTCACGGATGCCTTCGCCTTGTCGGCGTGGTAAACGCGCGGAGGGAACACTTGTCCGCCCCCGGCCGAGGTCAGCATGGACGCCATGGCATCCAGCTTGTTTTCGATTAGCGCAAACCGTGCATCGTCTCTGGTCATCTCGCTCGAAGGAAGGGCTGCCTGGGTCAAGCCCATTAGTTTTACCAAAGAAAAGATCTGACGGTTGTCAGTCGAGCCCTCGACCGTGTCCAGAATCGCCTTTGTAATGTTGTCCCGAGCTGCGAGCGTGTTGCCGACACGTAGGCGATGGTCGTACTCAACATCGCGGAAGCCGAGCACATCGAATAGCCGGGCTGTCTTATCATCTCGAATCAAGACCGTAGGTTTATCAAACGCCTGCCGGATACCATACTCAAAGAGGACATTCCCGTTTCTAGTCGACAGATCGCAGATTGCCAGATCAAAGGTCGCCGCTTTCGTAACAATGTCGAGTTGAATCATGTGGGCAGCGCTGGTCGACGGCGCCCATTCGCACTCATAACCGGCTGCCGAAACAGCGGGGGCGATCAACTGCTCATAGACTTCGATGAAGTGGCCTGGGGGATACCCGTCAACATCAGAGATCGGCATCATGACGAAGCATTTCTTTGGCTTCGGTTCCCGTTCGGTGTCGTCGGCCTTCTTCGTCGCCAATGGTGCCTCCCTCAATGCTGCGAGCGCAATTCAGCACCACAATCATCGAGGGAGTCAACAGGGCGCTATTCGGCAGGGACGCGCTGCCCACTGGAATAGCGGGCGAGAGGCTTCTGCTCGGCAAGGATCTCGCGCACGGGCTCGATAACCCGGCGGAGGGTATCGACCTCCGCTTTCGTTTCCGTCGACCACGCCGGCAGACCGGCGGCGATCGCCGACATCGCCAGGCGCTCGGTCAAGGACAATTCCTTCTCGTCACGATAGCGCTCGCGCGAGGAGGTCATGCCGATGCCAATTACGGCGCCGGCCTTCGTCACTTCCTTGCCGTTGAAGCCGAGCGAGTCCATCCATTTCTTGAAGTCCGAATCCATCTCAGCTCCTTTCAAACCAGTGCCCGCAGGCATAGCACAGAAGCGGTAAAGACGCCGCCCCACATCATCAGCCTGCGCAGGTAGAACCCGCGTCCAGGGCGCTGCGGATCCTGCGGCGGCTCCATGGCAGCGAAGTCGGGCAGGAACTTGCGGTAATCGCCTTCCTGCCATCCGCCGGCCGCCGGCGCCTCAGGTAGACCGCGCGCACGGCGCATCCGGTTCATGAATTGGTGGACGGCCTCGGCCTCGTCGGGCTGGGCGCCATACTTGCGGAATAGGCCGTTATCATGGATGCCAGAGGTTGAACCATCCATGATAGTGCTGGTTGAACCTTCCATGATAGCGCGCCGCTCCATATCCGAGATTGGCCCGACCTGGGCCGCCGGCGGTATGATCGACACCTTCTCAACCTTGGTCGGGATGCCTTCCTCGTCGAGCACCGATATCAAGGCTTCGCCGACGCCGAGGTTGGTGATCTCGGCCTTCACGTCCACCTCGCGGTTTTCACGGAAGGCCTGGGCGGCCGCCTTTACCATGCGCTGATCCTTGGGCGTGTAGGCGCGCAGCGCATGCTGGATCCGACTGCCGAGTTGAGCCAGGACCGTATCCGGCACATCGGCCGGCGATTGAGTGACGAAATACACGCCGACGCCTTTCGATCGCACTAGGCGCACCAGCCGCTCGATCTGCTGCACCAATTCCTTCGGCGCATCGGTGAATAGCAGGTGCGCCTCGTCGAAGAAGAAGACTAGCTTCGGCTTGGCGATATCGCCGGCCTCGGGCAGCTTCCTGAATAGCTCGGTCAGCAGCCACAGGAGGAACGTCGCATAGAGCTTCGGCGCCTCCATGAGCTGATCGGCATGGAGCAGGTTGACGACGCCTCGGCCGGCGGGATCCAGTCGGATGAAATCGAGGATATCGAAAGGCGGCTCTCCGAAGAGCTTGTCGCCGCCTTGGGACTCGAGCGCCAGCAATTGACGCTGGATCGTGTTGATCGAGGAGGCTGTGATGTTGCCATAGGCCCGGCAGACGTCTTCGCGGTTCTCGAGCATGTCGTCGAGCGTCCACCGGAGATCATCCAGCGTGAGCATCCAGCTCTTCTCGGCATCGGACTTCCGGAAGGCGATCGCCAGCGTTCCTTCCTGGGTATCGTTGAGCTTGAGCATGCGGGCGAGGAGTTCGCATCCCATCTCCTGCACGCTGGTGCGGATGGGCAGGCCGTGGACGCCGAATAGATCCCAGAGGGCAACGGGGAACCGGTCGGCAGCGAATTGCCGACCCATGGCCGCCGTCTTGGTTGCAAGCGGGCTCGAGCTGTCTCCCAGCGCCGCTATACCGGACAGATCCCCCTTCACGTCAGCTGCGAACACAGGGACGCCGGCGCGCGAAAATTCCTCCGCCAGACGCTGCAGGGTTACCGTCTTACCTCCGCCGGTGCTGCCAGTCACCAGGCCGTGACGGTTGGCCCGGGCGAGGGGAAGGGTAACGATCTTGCCCGAATTGGTTTGGCCGATTTCAATCTGCATGACGACCCTCCTTGTTCCCTACGCGCCGCTTGAAAACCCCTCGTCCTTTCTCGAAATCAAACGCGACGAGCTCCCAGCCATTTTTCCCGAACCCATCAAGTTCAAGGGTGAGCTCTATCTCGTCCTTCTCCCTGAAGGTCGTGATTACATACTCCCACGGCTCAATGATCGTCATCATCAGGCATTTCCTTCTCAAGATAGGGGAATTCCCCTCGTTCAGGATGGGAGAGGTCGCGGATAATCCTCTCCGCGGCCTCCTGCCTTGCTTCCGGAATTGCACCCGGGACATTCTTCAGGACTGCTGTCATCACAGGCACCCAGGTCGGAATATCCTCCTTGCCCTCGGCCCATTGTTGCACGCGGTCGGCAATGCTGCCGGTGATGCGAGCGAATGCTGGCACCGACATGCCCATCTCCTTGAGATCGGCTGTCAGCTCGTCACCGGTCATCCTCACATATTCGAACCGCTTGCGTGCCACGATGGAATCCCCTTGCTCGACAATTGTCGGGAGATTTCGGGCGGGGCGGCGGGCGGTGTCAAGCACCGTCATCGCTCAAGCCTCCTTCGCAGTGAGGGTGGCGCGGGCGCGACGAAGATCGCCAAGCGTGAGCGGCCGGTCCCCAAGTTGATCGTTGCTCATAGGCCAGTGGTCGAAATCCGGCGCCAGCACTAGGCGATCGAGTGTTTCGGCGGCCTTAGCGAACGGTTCCAGCGCCTTCTCAAGCTCCTGTACGCGGGAGGCGATGGAAACGGGGGCGGCAACAGCCACTGGCAGCGCCGACCCTGTGGGCTTGGCCGCTTGCTTGGCTCGTATCTTCTCGACTTTCGTCCAGATGCGGGCAAGTTCAGTTTCGCCGGCCGTGTGCATGTCAAGGCCGTGAGCGAGGCAGTAGGCCGCGAGCGTGACCATGACGCCGCCGACTTCCTGGTTGATTTCGCCCTGGTCCCTGCCATAGACATACTCGACAAGCGCGTAGACCCGCTCTTTCGGGTAGTTGCCTGACTGGACAAGCTCCAGCGCCTCCTCAAGAAAGCGGTCGCCACGTTCGAGTTTGTCGGCTGAAATCTCAGGGCCGAAGCAAGCCATCATCCATGGCTGCACTCGGTCTTGAAAAGATGCCATCGTCTCTCCCGCCTCTGCCTCTGTTCCCGGCTGGGCGGAGAGGGCGGCTTTGATAGCTTCAACAAATGCTGGACCAGGGCCAAGCTTTCCGCCGTGGCGAGAGTG
>Ga0196971_1001282_pt1 | contig 11910 bp, 20 predicted proteins | sample S1v_1013CmetaG_FD_148660 | JGI IMG/M metagenome (GOLD analysis project Ga0196971, IMG submission 148660) | Soil microbial communities from Anza Borrego desert, Southern California, United States - S1+v_10-13C | ecosystem: Environmental > Terrestrial > Soil > Desert | place: USA: California... | reverse complement strand
TCGAGCGCCGCTTTTCGCTTTTCAACGTCCATCGCTGGAATGATGAGACCGCTCCTAAGTGCTGCCATGTGGTCCCGCTGATCCACATTGGCCCCTTCGGGACCGCCACTGTCGAAACCGCTATGGACCGCCTCCGCCTCCATGGCTCGGCCGCTGCGCCGGGTTGGAAGGAGCCCGAGGGCGTTGTTATCTATCATCAGGCGAGCGGGCACCTTTATAAGAAGCTCCTTGTTGATGACGACAAGCCGAAGGGAAACCCATTCAATGCCGAATGAAGGAACAACGACCATTCGCCTGATTGGCAAGGATGGTTTCCATAAAGACATGCCGGTGGATATCCATTTCGCGTCTCACGAAATCAGCATCCCTGTGCTTGATCGGGTGGAAGCCTGGTACGAGCGCGGAGGACCGCCGCCGAAAGGCGATATTAAGACTCGCCGCTTTGTGCGCGATCCGTGGCAACTCTTCATTTTCCATGAGCACTAGCATGCGAGCTATCGATAGCATCGTAATCCATTGCTCCCACGATCCGGCGCGCGCCATGGTCACTGATAAGACCTCGGCGCGCTACGGCCTGCCGATTTCCTCTATCGAGATCGACCGCCGCCACCGAATGGAGGGGCGCCTTTCGATTGGCCACCATTACGTAATCCGCCAAGACGGAGTTACCGAAGCCGGCCGACCGGTAGCGCGAGCGGGGAACCATCTCCGCACACCCGAGGGAAACCGCCGCTCCGTCTCCATCTGCCTGATTGGCGGAAGCGATGAGAACGGCGCCCCGGCCGACAACTTTACGGCCTCCCAATACCAAGCGCTGGCCACGCTGATTGATGAGCTTTCGTCCCAATTCCCTACCGCGAGCGTTGTGGGCCACTGCGCCCTTGATGAGCGCGAGACCTGCCCGTCCTTTGACGTGGCCGACTTCATCAAGGAAACGCATGACGCGCCCGCTTACCGTTGAGGATACCGCGACCTTCGAGGCGCGGATTGCTTATCTTGAAGCCCTGGAAGAAATGGCCGAATGGGTTTTAGATTTTGTACCGGAACACGATCAGCCGGCTAACCTGATCGATGCAGTTTATAACACTAAGGTTGCTTACGAGAACTAACATGACTGAATACACCATTACCCTCCGCATTGTGGAGGACGGGGTTGGCACTGTGGACGTGCACCTTGATTGCACCCCGCCGCCCGTCGCTCTCAAGGGCGACCACGCCGCTTGCCTCGCTGACCTCTTCTATGAGGCCATCAGCAACCTTGCGAGCCGCATTGACGCCCACAGCAAGGCCGACAAGTGAGCGCCCTTGTTGCGCCGGGCGCCCGGCAGCGGGACGCCATCCTTGCTCATCTGCATTCAATGGACGGCTCAGGCCAGCGCCGAGGCCTGACGCAGATGGAAGCCCTGGGCCTCTATCGCGTCAACCGCCTGGCCTCGCGCATCGATGAGCTTCGCCAGGATGGCTACGATATCCATTCCATCTGGCGCCGCGATACCACGGGCAAGCGATATGTCCGATACTTCCTCCTGTGATCGGCCATCTGATTCAACGTTTATTGGACATGAGCCCTGCCCGGTATGTGGTTCTAGCAATAATCTTGCTCGGTATTCTGACGGGCACGGCCATTGCTTTGGATGCCAACACTACGAACGAGGAGACGGGCAGCCCCGCGAACACAAGCCGCGGGCACCCGCCCACCCCGATCTTGTTGAGATCGGCACGGCCGAGGCTCTACCGATCCGCGCACTGACGCAGGAAAGCTGTGAGCATTGGGGCTACACTACTAGCCACTTTGCCGGCAAGGCCTGTCAAATTGCCAATTACCGGGACGAGTCTGGGCAAATCATTGCGCAAAAAATCCGCATGAAGGGCAAGGAGTTTAAGTTTATCGGGGATACCAAGTCGGTCCTCCTCTATGGCCAGCATCTTTGGCGCGACCGCGGCAAGATGGTGGTTGTGGTGGAGGGCGAAATTGACGCTATCTCCGTCAGTCAAATCCAGGGGCACAAGTGGCCTGTGGTCTCCCTGCCCAACGGCGCTGCCGCGGCAGAGAAGGCGATTAAGAAGAGTCTAGATTGGCTCGAAGGGTTCGAGTCGGTTATCTTTATGTTCGATAGCGACGAGCCAGGTATTGAGGCAGCGCGCAAGTGCGCCGCGGTCCTCAGCCCAGGTAAGGCAAAGATCGCGCGCCTCCCACTCAAAGACGCTAACGACATGCTTAAGGCAGGGCGTACCAAGGAAGTCATTGATGCCATTTGGGGCGCCAAGACCTTCCGCCCTGACGGCATCGTTGCCGGCGTAGACCTGTGGGAGTCTGTCCGCACCTACGATACCGCGGTGGGCATTCCCTATCCATGGACCAAGCTGACAGAGAAAACCCGCGGCCTGCGCAAGAATGAACTTGTAACATTCTGCGCCGGCAGCGGCATTGGTAAGTCTGCCGTGTGCCGCGAGATCGCGCATCATCTGATGAAGCACGGCGAGACGGTGGGCTATATCGCCCTCGAAGAAAGCACACAACGGACGGCGCTCGGCCTTGTCGGCATTGAGCTTAACCGACCGCTTCACATTAGCCGAGAAGGCGTCACAGATGAACAACTCAGAGAAGCTTTTGCGGCATCGGTTGGGAACGGTCGCACGTATCTCTACGATCACTTCGGTAGTATTGACAGCGGCAACCTGCTTTCCCGGATTCGGTATCTTGCCCGCGCTGCTGGCTGTGGGTGGATCGTGCTCGACCACATTTCTATTGTGGTTTCTGGAATCGGAGACGGAGACGAAAGACGATTGATTGATAATACCATGACGAGCTTGCGCAGCTTGGTCCAAGAGACCGGCGTTGGCTTGCTACTGGTGTCCCATCTCAAACGTCCCGAGGGGCGCGGCCATGAAGAGGGCGCGCAGACTTCGCTAGGCCAACTGCGCGGCAGTGCCGCCATTGGCCAGCTATCAGACCTCGTTATCGGCCTTGAGCGTGACCAGCAAGACGAGGAATCGCGGAACATTACAACCCTCCGCGTCCTCAAGAACCGCCATACAGGCGTGACCGGCGAGGCCGGGCAAATCAATTACAACCCTGACACGGGGCGGCTCACTGAACACTCAGGCTTTGAAGCGGAGTCGGACGAGGAAGCCGCCTTTTAACGGAGCGGCATGGCTATTATCTTTGACTTGGAATCCGATGGGCTGCTAGACAAGCTCACTAAGATTCATTGCTTGTGCATTCGAGACACGGAATCCGGCGACTCGTCCAGCTTCACTGGTGATGACATCGGGACCGGACTTCTCCTCCTCGCAGCGGCGCCCATGATCGTTGGGCACAACATTCTGGCATTCGATATCCCGGCCATCCAGAAGCTTCACCCCTGGTTCAAGCCAAGCGGTGTGGTCCGGGATACGCTAGTCCTGTCGCGCCTCATCTGGTCCGATCGCCGCGAGCGCGACGGACGGCGGAAGACCAAGCTCCCGCCTCAACTTGTCGGGCGCCATAGCTTGGAGTCCTGGGGCTACCGCCTCGGGGTGCTTAAGGGGGACTTTGGAAAGACCACTGACTGGCAGGAGTGCACGCCTGAAATGGTGGCCTACTGCGAGCGGGACGTTGAGGTAACGGCCCTGCTGTGGGACAAGATCCTCAAGGCCAACTATTCAGAGTTTGCCGTCCAGCTTGAGCATGATTTTGCAGAGATCCTGATTCTCCAGGAGCGCCACGGCTTCCGCTTCGACCGCGAGAAGGCGATTGCGCTTTACGCCGTCCTGGCGCAGCGCCGCCTTGAACTAGAGGCGGCGCTTGCCAAGGCCTGCCCCGGCTGGTGGACGGAAATGAAAACCCCGGACTACTGGTTTCTCGTCTCCAACCCGGACATGCGGTTTCCCAATAAGTCCTCCGGGCTGGCGCTCGGCTTCAAGGGGAAGGACATGGCCCGCGGCCCCAACCGCCGCAAGCACACGCCGTTTAATCCCTCCTCCCGGGATCATGTGGCCCGCTTCCTTACCGAGAAATACGGATGGAAGCCCTTGCAGTTTGGCGATGACGGCAAGCCCACGATTGATGAGGATGTGTTGGCCGCGCTGCCCTACTCGGAGGCGCGGCTTCTCTCCGAATCGTTCCTTGTGGACAAGCGCATTGGGCAGGTTGCGGAGGGCGCTGCCGCATGGCTCCGCCTGGAGCGTAACGGGCGCATCCATGGACACATGAACGGCAATGGCGCTGTTACCGGTCGGTGCACCCACAGTAGCCCGAACGTGGGGCAAGTGCCCTCATGTAAGGTGCCGTATGGAACCGAGTGCCGGTCCTGCTGGTGCGTCGGCCCCGGCATGAAGCTGGTAGGCGCTGACGTTTCCGGGCTAGAGCTTCGATGTCTCGCCCACTACATGGCCATCTATGATGGTGGCGCCTACGTCAAGGCCGTTGTGGATGGGAAGAAAGAGGACGGGACCGAGGTTCACTCCCTCAATTGCCGCGCGCTCGGGATGGTCCCGACCATGCAGTACGTTATCAACGGCCACCACACAACCGGCCGCGACTGCGCCAAGACATTTATTTACGCCTATATCTATGGCGGCGGCGACGGCCGAATTGGCAGCATCGTGGGCAAGGGTGCCGCTGCCGGCAAGCGGCTCAAGGCCGCATTCCTCGCGCAGACCCCGGGCCTCGCGCAGCTAAAGGCTGCCGTAGCCAAGGCGGTTCGCGAGCGTGGGTATCTAGTGGGCCTAGACGGGCGCCGCATCCCGGTGCGTTCGGACCACTCCGCCCTCAACACCCTACTCCAGGGTGCAGGCGCGGTCATCGTCAAGCTGGCCACTGTGCTCCTGCATAAAGACCTGCTCTCCCTCGGCTGGCAATTCGGCCGCGAGTGGGCGCAAGTCGCTCATGTGCATGACGAGCTACAGAATGAAGTAATGGAACAACATGCCGAAGAAGTCGGAAAGCGGGCCGTCGCAGCAATGCAGCGTGCCGGCGAAATCCTCAAGCTTAAATGCCCGATTACGGGAGAGTACAAGATTGGGAACAATTGGGCTGAGTGTCACTAATATGCTCAAGTGGGCGCGCGAGCGTGCCCGCAAGAGTGGCGTAACCTTCGACCTCAAACCAGAGGATATCGAGATGCCCCCATGCTGCCCCGTGCTCGGGACGGCGTGGGCCTATGGGTCGTGCGCCCCGTCACTCGACCGAATCCTACCCTGCCTTGGCTATGTCCGCGGCAACGTCGCCGTGATTTCAGTACGAGCAAATACCATCAAGTCCGATGCCCGCCCCGATGAACTGGAGGCGGTGGCATCGTGGCTCCGTCAACGAATCGAACACCTCAATGCCTGATATTTGTATGTGCCAGAGCCACAAGTGCCCGCTCCGTAATAGCTGCTATCGCTACCGGGCTATCCCGGACGACTACCGACAGTCCTATTTCATGGAATCCCCGTGGAAGGAAAAGGACGGCGATTGGTGCCGGTACCACATGGAGATTTACCCGGGTAATGAACGCATTACCCCGATCAAGGACGAGCCATGAACTCCGCGGTTGTTGCCCTGGAAATGGCAGACCCGCGCCGGCCAGAGATTCGCATTTTCTACCCGACCGACCGCTCGAAGGTCGCGCCTCGTCACCGTAAGTTTATCGGAAAGCCCGTGACTGTAACTGGCTGGCAGTTGGCGTGGCAGCGGGACGCGCCCACGCCGTCAGGCGAGGCAACACATGGCATCCGGTGGTTCGGGCGCTGTAAGGAGACCGGGTATATGTACCCCGAATCAGAATTGATCCGACCCCCCGAGCCGAAGAAAGAGAACCCCGTTGATCCTGCACCCAAACCCAATCATTGAGAATACTGTCCTAGTGGTATTCGCCATTTCCGTAGCGCTGGCCCTCGTCGCCAATCCTCGCGGATTTTGGAGGGCCGAATGCCGCTAACTGCCCTGATCGACGGAGACCCCCTTATCTATAAGGCCGCTATTGCCTGCGAGACTGCGACGAAATGGGACGATGATGTGTGGAGCGTCGCGGCTAACGAAAGCGAGGCGCGTTCCATTATCGACACCGAACTTACCCGCATCCGCGAGGAGCTTAGGGCAACAGCGGTCATCGTGGCCCTCTCCGACTCCGCCAATTTTCGGAAGGCGATCCTTCCGACCTATAAGGGGAACCGCAAGGATGTACGTAAGCCTCTACTACTCAAGCCGCTCCGGGATTACATTACAAATGTTTACAGCGTATTTGTACGTCCAGCTTTGGAAGCTGATGACATTCTTGGGATTTTGGGAACCCATCCCACCTTGGTACGGGGTGCGCGGGTGGTCGTCTCAATCGACAAAGATTTGCAGAGCGTTCCGGGGGAAACCTACAACCCCGACACGGGCCTAAGGAAGCTCATTACTGAGGAGGAAGCCGATCGCTTCCACCTGATGCAGACGCTTACCGGGGACCGCGTGGACGGCTACGCCGGCTGCCCCGGCTGCGGGCCGAAGAAGGCCGCTAAGTACCTCTCCACTGGCGCCACCTGGGCGAACGTGGTCAAGGCCTATCGATGGGCCAACCTGGAGGAGGCCGACGCCTTGGTACAGGCGCGCGTTGCCCGAATCCTCAGACACACCGATTACGATTATGAGAACAAGCGTCCCATTCTTTGGACGCCGAAAGGAATTGAAGAATGAAGGTTGGATTTGCCGGCCTGCTTGGGCTCCTGTTTATTGGGCTCAAGCTTGGCGGGATTATCAATTGGTCCTGGTGGCTGGTGACTCTGCCGCTGTGGGCGGGGCTGGCCTTCGCAATGGTGCTGGTCGCGGCCACCATCCCCGTCCTCCTGGTCGGTGGACTGCTGAGCGCCAAGCTTACCCCGCGGTGGAGCCGATGAGCGGCCCCCACGTTATCGCGCTCTACTCCCCGGCGCCACGCTCCGGGAAGTCCACTGTTGCCAATGAGCTTGAGCAACAGATGGGGTATGAAATCGTGAGCTTCGCCTACCCGCTTAAGCGGATGCTCGAAGCCTTCTTCGAGGAGGCGGGGTTTAGCCCGAACGAGGTTGACGCCATTGTGCACGGGGACCGCAAGGACTACCCGCTGGACATGCCCGGCGACTATCAGACCACCTACCGCCACTGCGCGCAAACCCTCGGAACCGAGTGGGGCCGCGAGTATATCGACCCGGACGTGTGGGTCGAAATCGCCATGCGCAAGATCAAGCGCGGCCACCGTGGGATTGTGGTGGACGATATGCGGATGCCTAACGAGTACGCCGCTCTAAAGCGCGTCGGCGCCCGCATGGTTTATATCGTGCGCCCCGGCGCCTCGCCCCCCAACGGCCATAGCTCGGAGGGCTCCCTTTCCGGCTTCAAGTGGGACGCCATTATTGCCAACGATTACGGGGTGGACGAACTGAAGGCGGCGGCTCGCGCCCTGACCAAGATTTAAAAGGGACACTAATATGATCCAGACTAACGATTTTCCCGAATGCCCCCACGTATCCGAAGCTCTAATTACCCACCTTGAAAGCCTTTACCCCGAACAGTGCCCGTCCCTAAGGATGAGCGATCGGGAGATTTGGGTAATGGTGGGCCAGCGGAACATTGTTCGCGCTCTCCGCGCTCGATACGAGGAGCAAGAGAGCCGGTAAAGGAACCCATGTGTAGCCGATCCAGGAAGCCCCCCGCGCCAAAGCCGCTGCCACCGCCGCCGCTGCCGCCCAAGCCGGGCCAGCTTGCCCCCGTCATTGACGATGGGACAGGCAACAAGGGCGCAAAGATCGCCGCGCTAAAGGCGATCAATAGCCTACGCATTCCTTACGTCCCTCCGCCGCCGACCCCGAAACCGACGCTTATTGATACGCTGATGCCGCCCACTGAGCGCCGGCAAATCCTTAGCGGAAGCGCCGGGGCAATGTCCGGCCGAACTACCGCACGCTTCGGCTTCTAAATAATTGAACGGTTCCAATATATGACCCTGACTATTCCGATGGAGCCGGCCAAAGAGGGCACCATTAAGGGCGCCTACGAGCGCCACGCCGTTAACCGGGAATCCTACCTGCGGCGAGCCCGCGCCTCCGCCAAGCTGACCATTCCGGCTCTGATGCCAGAGCTTGGCCACGATGGCAACATGGATTTCTCTACCCCATATCAGGGCATCGGCGCTCGCGGGGTGAACAACCTTGCAAGCAAGCTGCTGCTCGCCCTGTTCCCGCCTAACGCCCCCTTCTTCCGCATGGTCATTGATGACGCCGCGATGGAGAAGCTAACCGACGAGGACAAGGGCGTCTTTGAGGACGCCTTGGGCAAGTATGAGCAACGGCTGCTTAAGGAAATGGAAGCCCGAGGCCTCCGCGTTCAACTCTTTGAAACCCTTAAGCATCTGGTTTGCAACGGCAATGTCTGTCTCTATATCCCTCCGAAGGGCACCGCTAAGGTTTATCATCTTGATAAGTACATTGTGGTTCGTGATGGCGTTGGCTCGCCCCAACTCATCATCCTTAAGGAGTCTGTGTCTCCTCTGTCGCTTCCGCCCGAATTGCACGCGCACGCGCTGGCATACAACAAGGGCGATATCCACAAGAGCGTAGATATTTATACGCAGGTTAAGCTGGTATCCGCCGGCCGTGGTAAGCGGCGCTGGGATATTCGCCAGGAAGTCTGCGGCATGGAAGTGGCCTCCACCATTTCCACCGTCCCCGAGGATCGTTGCCCCTATCTGGCCCTGCGTTTTACGTGCGTGGACGGAGAGGACTACGGCCGAGGGCATGTCGAGGAATACATTGGAGATTTGAAGAGTGACGAGGGCCTTTCACAGGCAATCGTTGAGGGTTCCGCTGGCGCTGCCAAAATGCTTTGGCTGATGAAGTCTAGCGCCCTCTCGTCTCCTCGCCTTGTGGCGAAGTCTCCCAATGGCGCGATCATCCCGGGCAACCCTGATGATCTTACCTGTGTCCAGGCTCAGAAGCATTACGATTTGCAGACGGCCCAGGTAGTTATTGAACGTATCGAACAGCGCTTGTCCTACGCATTCCTGCTTAATAGCTCGATTCAGCGTAACGGCGAGCGCGTCACTGCCGAAGAGATCCGGCACATGGCTGCGGAATTGGAGGACGCCCTTGGTGGCGTCTACTCAATCCTCAGCCAGGAGCTACAGCTACCGCTGGTCAAGCGCCTGATCTTTCAGATGGAGAAGGCCAAGCAGTTGCCGGCCCTCCCCGCTAGCGCGGTCAAGCCCACCATCGTTACCGGGCTCGAAGCCCTAGGGCGCGGGCATGACCTTACGCGGATGAATGTCTTTCATCAGCAAATGCAACCGCTCGGCCCTGAGGTATTCGCTAAGTACGTCAAGATTGGCGGGTGGATGCAACGTGCAGCCACCGCAATCGGCCTCGACCTCAAGGGAATTATCAAGACCGAGGACGAAGTAGCCGCCGAGGAACAGGCTATGCAACAGCAAGCCGCGATGATGGAGCTTGCCGCTCCCGCGCTCAACCTAGCTAACACTAATATCAAGGAACAGGGTGCCGCCGAAGAGGCCGCGCCCGCAGCCTAATGCCTAAGAAAAATCAGCCCATTACCGATGGGAACGAACTGCTGGAAAATCTGATTGGCGATGCCCACGCCGAAATCGCTGCCGGCCCTGCCGATGATAGCGAGTATGAGGCGCCGCCCTTTACTGAGGCTGACCGCCTTGCCATCAATACGCCTCCGCCCCCCAAGGTGGCCCCCACTCCGAAGCGGTCGATTAGCGACGGCGCCAACCCGCTTAGCCGCGAGGTTATGCCCGATGGCCAGACCATCCGAGTGAACTACTAATGACCGCTCAAGCCGAAGTCACTATTACGCAGCCCGAGACGGGCGCGATGCCGCCGCCGGCTCCTAAGAATGACCGGCCGGCGTGGCTCCCCGACAAGTTCAAGAACCCTGAGGATCTTGCGAAAGCCTATGGCGAACTTGAACGCAAGCAGGGCGCTCCGCCCGCGAAGGCAGCCGAGGCGCCCCCGGCCGAAGGAGCCGAGGACAAGGCCGCTGAGAAGCCGGCCGAATCCCTGAGCATTGAGAAGGCCGCGGAGACGCTTGAGGCTAAGGGCCTCAGCATGGACGATTACACCGCCGAGTATCAGAAGTCCGGCAAGCTGTCGGATGACTCCTACAAGAAGCTGGCAGAGAAGGGCATTGGCAAGGACGTAGTGGATAACTACATCGCTGGCCAGCAAGCCCAGGCCGCTCTCTACCGGGTCGAACTCCTCAAGGACGTTGGCGGGGATGAGGGCTACGCCGGCATGGCCGCGTGGGCATCGAAGAATCTCCAGCCCCCCGACCTGGAGGCCTATAACGCCGCCGTCGAATCCAATGATACCAAGATCCAGCGGCAGGCCATCAAGGGCCTTTATGCTCAGTACATCAACGCCGTTGGCCATGAGCCCGGCCTGGTGCATGGCGCGCGCTCGACCGCGGTTGATGTGTTCCAGTCGAATGCCGAACTACTGGAGGCCATCCGTGACCCTCAGTACGCCAAGAGCGAGGCCTACCGCGAAAAGGTAATGGCCAAGTATTCCCGATCCCGACTCAACTAATTAAGGACATATGCCATGGACTGGCTTGCCAATAACTGGTCTAACATTTTCGCCGTACTCGGCGCATTCGTGACCTTCGCAACCGCAGTGGTTGCCATCACCCCGACGCAGCGGGATAACGCCATCCTGGCCTATGTGGTCAAGTTCATGGACTTCTTCTCCGTCATTAATCCCAAGGCGCCGAAGGCGTAGCCGTGCATTACCTAGCCCTCTTCCGCTACTTCTTCCAGGCGATCGGCAGTCTCATTGACTATTTCCATACGGCAAAGCTGATGGATGCAGGGTCAGAGCGCGAGCGCTTGAAGCAGGTAGCGGAAGCGGCGCGAGCACGAAAGATTGCCGATGAGATTGACTCCCGTCCTCTCCCTGCTAATCGTGATGACACTTTGCGCGGGTTGCTGCCGCCATCAGCCCGCGCCGGATTATTCCTGGGTTCAGCCAATCCACTTCCACCCGGAGACGGTGGAATGGTTCCGGCTCCAGGAGAAACCTCCCCCTACTCTCTTTATCGACCTGGAGAAGGTCCGTAAACATAACCAGAAGGTGGAGGCCATCCAGCCTCACTAACCCGGTTGGCCACAGCCGGAACGCCCCGCATGGAGCGTGTCTAATTGTGGCACCACTGGTTGGCCTTTATCGCCGCTCCTTGATCCGGAGGGGTACGCGGGGGCCGACCGGGCCATATCAGTCCATGAGCTTCGGCCCTGGACGCAACGCGGACTTTTATCATCGCTCGCAGGCCTCTACCCTAATGGTGGGAATGCCCAAACCGCTGGCCCCGCGTGACAATCAGGAATAGCGCTATTCCGTCTAGGTTGGCTACAGCCGCGAATTGTAGCACCAATGGCCCGGCCCCATGGAGGGGAACCACTCGGGGCTTCCGGGAGAAACAAGCAGGTTGGCTACAGCCGTATAAATGTAGCTCCATGTCCCCCTATTCTAAAGACCTCCACGGAACCGGGCGAACCTGCGCCGGGCTGCCAAAGCCTCTATAAGATGGCACGGGGAGGAACAGGTTTAGGCTAGGGAGATCCCTGGCGCCGGTTCACAGGCCCCGCACTGGTAGTGTCCAGCAAATAATAAGTGTGGATGACGGCTCGGAAAGACGAGCACGATATAGCAGGATGACGCAGCGGAAGCGTGCGAGCCCCATAAGCTCGAAGTCGTCGGTTCGAATCCGACTCCTGCCACAAGAGATCCCCCTCACAGACGGGGCGCAAAACATTGTCTGTGGCTTCATTGCGAGGTAGCTCAGCCGGTAGAGCACCGGGCTGTTAATCCGGCCGTCCCTGGTTCGATTCCAGGTCTCGCAGCCAAACCACCCCTAGGCTTTCGCTTAGGGTGCTGACCCCCGGTAACGGGGGTTGGCCTTTATGG
>Ga0196971_1001280_pt1 | contig 11918 bp, 9 predicted proteins | sample S1v_1013CmetaG_FD_148660 | JGI IMG/M metagenome (GOLD analysis project Ga0196971, IMG submission 148660) | Soil microbial communities from Anza Borrego desert, Southern California, United States - S1+v_10-13C | ecosystem: Environmental > Terrestrial > Soil > Desert | place: USA: California... | reverse complement strand
GCGCCGCCCCCGCCTCCGCCTCCTCCCGTCGCGTGCGCGACGACCACCCAGCTCCTCGGCAACCCCGGGTTCGAGACCGGGACCGCCGCGCCGTGGTCGGCCACCGCGGGCGTCATCGACGCGAGCTCCTCGGTCCCGGCGCGCTCCGGGCGCTGGAAGGCGTGGTTGAACGGCTACGGGACGGCCCACACCGACGACCTCTGGCAGACCGTCGCCCTCCCCGCCGACGCCTGCACCGCCGCGTTCAGCTTCTGGCTCCGCATCTCCACGGGCCAGACCGGCGGCGCCGCGGTCGACACGCTCACCGTCACCGTCCGTGACGAGGCCGGCGTCGTCCTCGGGACCCTCGCGACGTTCTCCAACCTGAACGCGAGCGGCTACGTCGAGCGGACCTTCGACCTCGCGCCCTGGCGCGGGAAGACGATCCGCCTGCAGCTCCACGGGGTCGAGAACGCGGGCGGCCCGACGAGCTTCCTCGTCGACGACGCCGCCGTCATCGTCACCCGGTAGCGCCGTTCCGGTCGGCCCCCGCCCGCGTCGGGCGGGGGCCGCTGCCGGATCGCCTGGCGCGGCCTCACCCCGCACACCCGCGCGGGTGGCCGCGGCGCGGCGCGTCAGCGGCGACCCTCACCCCCCGTCGATCCCGGTGAAGCGAGCCGCCCCCGCCCCTAGACCCAGGGTCATGGCCCTCCTCGACCCGACCCCGTTCCCCTGGACCGGCCGCATGCGGTCCATCGTCCGCATCATCGTCGGCCTCGCCTTCATGCTCCACGGCACGGCCAAGCTCTTCAACTTTCCGCCCGGCGACGGCGCCGTCGCGTGGGCCTCGCTGATGGGCCTCGCGGGCATCCTCGAGACGTTCGGTGGGCTCGCGATCGTCCTCGGCCTCTTCACCCGGCCCGTGGCGTTCGTCCTCTCCGGCGAGATGGCCGTCGCGTACTTCATGGCCCACTTCCCGCAGTCCTTCTGGCCCAGCAAGAACGGCGGCGAGCTCGCGCTCGTGTACTGCTTCTTCTTCCTGTACCTGGTCTTCGCCGGACCGGGCGACTGGAGCGTCGACGCCGGGCTCGCGCGCTCGCGCGGCACCTCCCTGGGCACGCCGCGCGCCGCCGCGAGGTGACCGATGTGCCGCAACATCCGCGTCCTCTACAACTTCGACCCGCCCACCACGAACGACGAGGTCCGCGCGGCCGCGCTCCAGTACGTGCGCAAGGTGAGCGGGCTGTCCGCACCGTCGGAGGCCGACCGGGCCGCGTTCGAGCGCGCGGTGGACGCCGTCGCCGCGACCACGCGCGCGCTCCTCGGCTCGCTCCGGGCGCGCACCGCGGTCCGGACGCGCGAGGGCGAGCGCGAGAAGGCGCGGCTCCGCGGGATCGTCCGCGCCGGACGCCGCTGAGCGGTCACGCGGCGGTCGTCTCGCCGGGCGCCAGCTCCGCGGGCCCGCGCGCGGCGGCCCGCTCCTCCGCGCGCACGCGCGCCTCCACGGCGCGCGCGACGTGCTTCGCGTCCCGGCCGATCCCGACGAGCGACGCCGAGGAGTGCCCGAACAGGAAGTGCAGCCCCACGAAGAAGAGGCCGGGCGCCGCGGCGATGCAGCCGCGCTCGTGCAGCGGCTCGCCGTCCGGGTCGCCGCGCTCCGGGAACGGCAGGTCGGGCAGACCATCCCAGCGCGCCGGCGTGAACAGCCGCAGCGAATCCCAGCGCCGCCGCCAGGCGTCGCCGATCCGCTCGCTCGCGTCCAGGATCACGAACGGCAGCCCGCGGCGCTGGAGCTCGCGGCCCGTCGCGAGCCCCGCCTGGCCACCGCCCACCGCGATCGTCGGCACGTACTCCACGTTCATCGCGTCCTCCCATTCTCGAGCTCTCCCGAGCATGCGGGAGCGACGGCGCGGGCACATCGGACGGACCACCCGTTCCCCGTCGGGGAGCGGATGGGTCGTTCGACTCACACGACGTCGTGCTGGAAGGCGTAGGCGGTGGCGGCGGCCCGCGAGGGGAGGTCGAGCTTGGCGAAGATGTTGCTGAGGTGACGGGCGACGGTCTTCTCGCTGAGCCCCAGGGCTGCGCCGATGGCCCGGTTGGTCCGTCCCGACGCCACGAGCGCGAGCACCTGCACCTCGCGCGCGGTGAGGCCGCCCGGCCGCGCGCCGCTCCGGAACAGGGCGTCCACGTGCGCGACGGCCGGGCGAGCCCCGAGCCGCTCGAACGTGCTCCGCGCAGCCGCGCGCGCGACCTCGGCCGCCTCGCGGTTCCCCTCGGCGCGGCACGCCAGCGCGCACAGCACCTGGACCCGCGCCGTCTCGTACGGCGCCTCGAGCGCCTGCCACGCCGCGCGCGCTTCGCGCAGCGGGCCGCGCGCGCCGGGCGCGTCGCCGCCGGCGAGGAGGACGGCCCCTGCCGCGCGCGCCGCCAGGGCGCGCACGAGCGGGACGCCCATCCGCCGCGCCAGCGCCGCGAGCTCGTCGGCGGCCGCCCGCGCCTGCGCGAGGTCGCGCGCGGCGAGCGCGATCTCCACGCACGCGTCCAGCGCCGCCGGCCGCGCCCCGCCCTCCGCCGCGCCGGCCACGTCGCGCACCAGCGCCCGCGCGGCCTCGACCTGCCCCTGGGCGAGGCGCAGGAGCGCGAGCCCGGGCCGGGGCGTCGGGTCGAGCTGGCCGGCGCGCCGGTACGCCTCCTCGGCCTTCGGGTAGGTGCCGCGCAGGCGGTGGAGGTCGCCGAGGAAGTGGAGGGCCATTCCCAGCGGCGGGCCGGGGCGCGGCCGGCCGAGGAGGGAGCAGGCCTCCTGCGCCTCGACGAGCGCTGCGTCCCAGGCGCCGTGGAGGTGCAGGAGCTCGGCCCGGTGCACGCGGCAGTGGCCGCGGTACGGGACCACGTCCGGCTGCGCGGCGCACCAGCGCTCGAGCGCGTCGGTCCACTCCTGGGCGCGGCGGAGATCGAGCATCTCCCCGCAGGCCTCGAGCACGCTGCAGTAGATCCCGCCGACCACCCGCGGCGCCACCTCTCCCGCCTGCACCGCCGCCATCGACTCGAGCCAGCACGCGCACCGCGCCGCCGCGGTGGCCTCGCCGGCAGTCAGGAAGCCCTGGTGCGCGCGCGTCAGGAGCTCGGCGCACTCGGCGTGCCGGCCGATCAGGTGCGCGGCCGTGGCGAGCGCCTCGAGGTCGGGAGCGTCGAGCGGCCCCTCGCGATCCGCGTCCCGCAGGTGCTGGTAGGCCGCGCGCCACGCCTGGCGTTGGAGCGCCTGGCGGCCGCGGTCGAGCGCCTCCGCCCTCGTCATGCGACGATCCGTAATCCGTCCCGCGCGCGCGGCGCGCCCTCTTCGGGCCGCCGTGAGGCTGGTACACTCGCGCGCACCAGGAGGACGAACCCTTGTCCAGCGCTCCCACCGCCACCGGCGTCCCGATGACCGCGGCCCTCGAGGGCCTCGGCTGCACCCTCGCGCACGGCCCCTCGGGCGCCGTCATCGAGACCGTCCCCCCGCGCGACAACGGCGGCACCGGCGCCCGCTTCTCGCCGACCGATCTCGTCGGCGCCGCGCTCGCCTCGTGCGCGCTCACCACCATGGCCCTGCAGGCCGGCCGCGAGGGGCTCGCCTGGGGGAACGCGCGCGCGTCGGTCGAGAAGCGGATGACCCCGCCCCCGCGCCGCATCGCCGAGCTGGTGCTCGTCATCGAGATGCCGCGCGAGGTGCGGCCCGAGCAGCGGGCGCGCCTCGAGGAGATCGCGCGCACCTGCCCCGTCGCGCGGAGCCTGCATCCCGACGTGAAGCTGCCGATCGAGTTCCGGTACGCGGGGTAGCGCGACGCAGCGACCGTCGCGGTTCGACGGGCTCACCGCGAGCGGATGACGCCGAACGGCAGGCTCACCCTTCCACAGGCTCAGGGTGAGCGGCCGCTCACAGCAACCCCTTCCGCCCCGACCGCCACCGGTCCCGCTCGGTGGTGAGGAGCGCGACGTGCTCCTCCTCCTCGGCCGCGAGCTCCATGTAGAGCTTCCGCTCCGGCGACGCCGGCGGGGTGGCCGCGATCCGGTCGCGGAAGTACGAGACGGCGCGCTGCTCGAAGGCGATCGCCAGCCGGAAGAGGTTCTCTGGATCCTCGGGCTTGCTCGGGGTCCCCGTGTAGATCGCCGCGCGCTCGACCGGGAACGCGCCGGGCGCCGGGATCTCGACGTGGTACCGGCGCGAGAGCGTGGCCATGTGCTCCTGCTCCATGGCCTCGAACCGCGCGAACAGCTCGCGCATCGTCGGGTCCGACGCTTCGCGCGCGGCCTGGCGGTAGAACGCCATCCCGCCGAGCTCGATCTCGAACGCGCGCCGGATCGCCTCCTGCGAGGCGACGCCCTGCGCCTGGGTCGCGTCGGCGAGGACGAGCTTCCCGCCGCAGGCCGGGCACAGGCCGTAGGGGAACGCGAACCCCTCGCTCACCTTCCCGCAGCCCTCGCACCGCCAGCGCAGCTCCTGGCCGCCGCAGCAGACGTAGTCCTCGCCGGGCTCGATCGGCCTCCGGCACTTCGGGCACGCGTGCGCCGGAGCTTGCGCGCCGACCGCCGTCGCGCCGGCGTGGACCGGGCTCGCGGCCGGCTCGACCGCCGGCGGAACGAACGCGGCCACGTCCGCCGCGGTGAGCGGCCACCTCTTCCCGCCCGCGAGGTACGCGCCGATGGACCGGGCCGCGCGGCGGCCGGCGCCCATCGCCAGGATGACGGTCGCGCCGCCGGTGACGATGTCGCCGCCCGCGAACACGCCCGGGAGGTTCGTCGCCTGCGTGGACGCCTCGGCGCCGTCGTCGGCGGCGATGTTGCCCCACTTGTTGAGGGCGAGGCCGGGCGTGGACTGGGTGACGATGGGGTTCGCCTTCGTGCCGAGCGCGTAGATGACCGTGTCGCAGTCGAGCTCCCGCGTGCGGCCGGTCGGGATCGGCTTCCGCCGCCCCTTCGCGTCCGGCTCGCCGAGCTCCATCTCCTCGACCTTCATCCCGCGGACGTTGCCGTCGGCGTCGGTGAAGATCTCCACCGGACCGTGCAGGAAGAAGAACTCGATCCCCTCCTCCTTCGCGTGGCGCAGCTCCTCGATGCGGGCCGGCGCCTCGGCCTCGCTCCGCCGGTAGACGCAGCGGACGCTCGGCGCGCCGAGCCGCTTCGCGACGCGGAGGCAGTCCATGGCGGTGTTGCCGGCGCCGATCACGACCACGCTCTTCCCGAGCGAGATGGGCGTGTCGAGGAACGGGAACTTGTCGCCGCCCATGAGGTTCACGCGGGTGAGGAACTCGTTGGCCGAGTAGACCTGGCCCGCGAACTCGCCCGGGATGCCGAGGAACGCCGGCGCGCCGGCGCCGACGCCGAGGAAGACCGCGTCGAAGCCGCGCTCCTGCATGAGCTGCGGGACGGTGAAGGTCTTGCCGATGACCTTGTTGGTCTCGAAGCGGACGCCCATCTCCGCGAGCCGCTTCACCTCGCGGTCGATGATGTCGCGCGGCAGGCGGAACGACGGGATGCCGTAGCGGAGCACGCCGCCCACGACGTGCAGCGCCTCGTATACCGTCACGTCGCAGCCGTAGCGGACGAGGTCGGCCGCGGCCGCGAGGCCCGCCGGGCCGGAGCCGCAGACCGCCACGCTCCCCAGCTTCTTCGGGAGGCGCGGGAGCTGCACCGGGCGCGGACGGGCGTGGTCGCCCACGAACCGCTCGAGCCGGCCGATGCCGACCGACTCGACCTTCTTGGCGATCACGCACTGCGCCTCGCACTGGGTCTCCTGCGGGCAGACGCGGCCGCAGATCGACGGGAAGATCGAGGCCTCGTTGATGACCGCGAGCGCACCGTCGAGGTCGCGGACCAGCACGTGGCGGATGAACCGCGGGATGTCGATCTGGACCGGGCAGCCCGAGATGCACGTGGGCTTCGCGCACTGGATGCACCGCTCCGCCTCGCCGAGCGCCTCGGCGAGCGAGTAGCCGAGGTTCACCTCGTCGAAGGTGCGTGACCGGACGCCCGCGTCGCGCTCCGGCATCTTCGTCTGGTGCGGGGCGAGGTCCTTGATCTTCTTGTAGTTGTGCTTCTCTTCCTCGAAGAGCTGCTTCTCGAGGTTGCAGACGTGGTTCCAGTCCTCGGCGGCGCGGGCCTCCTGGCTCTTGAACCGCTTCTGCCGCGCGAGCAGCTCCGGGAAGTCCACCTGGTGGCCGTCGAAGTCGGGGCCGTCGACGCAGGCGAACCGCACCTCCTTGCCCACGGTGACGCGGCACGAGCCGCACATGCCGGTGCCGTCCACCATGATCGCGTTGAGCGAGACCATGGTCTTCACGCCGAACGGCCTCGTCGTGTCGACGCAGGCCTTCATCATCGGGAGCGGCCCGATCGCGACGGCGAGGTCCGGCTTGTCCTGCGCGCACAGCTCCGCGAGCGCGCCGGTGACGAAGCCGGGCTTCCCGTAGGAGCCGTCGTCGGTGCAGACCACGAGGTCGTCGCACCACTGCCGGAACCTGTCCTCCCAGAAGACGAGGCCCTTCGAGCGGAACCCGATGACGCCCGTGACCCGGTTCCCCGCCTCCTTGAACGCCCGGAGCTGCGGGTAGACCGGAGCGACGCCCAGGCCACCGCCGACGAGCACCACGTGTCCGATCTTGGCCACGTGCTGCGGCTGGCCGAGCGGGCCCACGAAGTCCTCGAAGGTGTCGCCCTCGCGGTACGCCGTCATCATCTCGCGCGAGGTCTTCCCGAGCGCCTGGACCACCATGGTGATGGTGCCGCGCGCGCGATCGAAGTCCGCGACGGTGAGCGGGATGCGCTCCGAGCCCTCGTGGAGCCGGACCATGACGAAGTGGCCCGGCTGGGCCGAGGCGGCGACGTCGGGCGCCTCGACCTCCCAGAGGAACGTCGTGTCGGAGAAGGCCTCGCGGCGGACGATTCGGTACATCGGATCCTCGATGAGGGGCGCGATCCCCCTGCGAGCGCGTGGGTGTCGGGCGGTGGTACCAGGGGGGGGCGGGGGCGTCAAGGCGCCCGCACGCCACGCGCGCCGCGGTCTTCGATCTCCATCACCTCACGGCGCCTGTGGCTCCAGCCGCTCCGGCAAGCCCACGCATGAGGCGATGCCGCCGCGGCGAGTCGTCGCCACTCGAAGAGCATGAAGTCGTTCGCTCCTCCCGCCGCCCCCGCCCGCGTGAAGCCCCGGTACCGGGGCGTGTCCCACGAGATCGCCGCCGTCCTCGCGCTCCCCGGCGCGATCGGGCTCATCCACCTCGCGCGCGGCACCGCCGCGACGATCGCCGCCGCGGTGTACGGCGGCAGCCTGGTCCTCCTGTTCGCGGCCAGCGCGATCTACCACCGCCCGCAGTGGCCACCGCGCCACCGGAACCTCCTCGGGCGCGTCGACCAGGCGGCCATCTTCGTCCTCATCGCCGGCACCTACACGCCGTTCTGCCTGCTCCTCGGGCCCGGGCATGGGCACGCGCTCCTGACGGTGGTCTGGGCGGGCGCCGCGCTGGGGATGGTCCTGGCGCTCGCCTGGCCGGCGGCGCCGAAGCCGCTGATGGCCGGCGTGTACGTGCTCCTGGGGTGGTTCATGGCCCCGCTGCTCCCGGTGTTCCGCTCCGTGATCCCGCCGCTCGACTTCGCGCTCATCGTCGGCGGCGGGCTGCTCTACACCGTGGGCGCGGTCGTCTACGCGCTGCGCCGTCCGGACCCCTACCCCACCGTGTTCGGGTACCACGAGATCTTCCACCTGCTCGTGATCCTCGCCGCGAGCTGCCACTTCGGCGCGGCGACGACGGTCATCCTGCGGCTCGGCGGGGCGGGCGCGTGACGCGCGGCGGCGCGCGCCGCGGCTAGGGCGCGTGCCCGCGCCGCCGGCGGAACGCCTGCCGGTACAGCTCCTCGTACTCCGCCGCGGCGTGCCCCCAGCCGAAGTCCTGCGCCATCGCGCGGCGGCGCATCGCCTCGATGTGCGCAGGGCGGTCGTACCAGGTGGAGAGCGCCCAGCCCATCGTGTCGGCGAGCGCGCCCGGGGTGAGATCGCGGAACGAGAACCCGGTCCCCTCGCCGGTGTCCTCGCGGTAGCTCTGCACGGTGTCCACGAGGCCGCCGGTGGCGCGCACGATGGGGAGCGACCCGTAGCGGAGGCCGTAGAGCTGGGTGAGGCCGCACGGCTCGAAGCGCGAGGGGACGAGCACGAAGTCCGAACCGGCGTAGAGCCGGTGCGCGAGCGCGTTGTCGAAGTGCATCCAGGCGCGGAACTTGTGCGGGTGGCGGGCCGCGAGCGCGGCGAAGTGGTGCTCGGCCTCGCGGTCGCCGGACGCGAGCAGGATGATCTGGAGCCGCCACGTGAGCAGCCGGTCCATCGCGTGCGCGAGCACGTCGAAGCCCTTCTGATCGACGAGGCGGCCGACGGCGCAGAAGAGCGGGACGCCGGCGTCGACCGGGAGCCCGGCCTCGTGCTGGAGGGCGAGCTTGTCGGCCTCCTTGCCGTCGAGGTCGTCGATCGAGAACGGCTGCGGGATGTGGCGGTCGGCGCCGGGGTCCCACTCGTCGCGGTCGATGCCGTTCAGGATGCCGAACAGGTCGCCGCTCCGCGCCCGCAGCTCGCCGTCGAGGCCGCTGCCGAACGCGGAGGTCTGGATCTCGCGCGCGTAGGTGGGGCTCACGGTGGAGATCACGTTGGCGTGCCGGAGCGCCGCCTTCATGAGGTTGAGCGCGCCGAAGTGCTCGAACTCGCCGGAGTGGTAGTGCTCGCGGCCGAGCCCGGTGACGAACATCGCCCCGCCGTCGGTGACGCCCTGGTAGGCGAGGTTGTGGATGGTGAAGACGGTGCCCGCCCCGTGCAGCGGCCTCGCCCACTCGACCGTGTTCACGTAGACCGGCACGAGCGCCGTCTGCCAGTCGTTGGCGTGCACGATGTCGGGGACGAAGTTCAGGACCTTCGAGAGCTCGAGCGCGCCGCGGGACAGGAACGTGAACCGCTCCAGGTTGTCGGGGTACCCCTGCTCCGGCGGGCCGTAGAGGTAGGGCCGGTCGAAGTACCGGTGGTACTCGAGGAAGTAGACGGGGACGTCGCTCCCCGGCAGCCGCCCGAGCCGCACGCCGGCGCGCGCCACGCCCCACCACATCGGCACCGGCACCGACCCCTCGAGCCGCTCGAGCGAGTTCCAGTCGAGGCCGGCGTAGAGCGGCAGCACCACACGCACGTCGTGGCCTCGCCGCCGGAGCGCCTTGGGCAGCGCCCCGGCGACGTCGGCGAGCCCGCCGCTCTTCGCGAACGGCGCGACCTCGGATGAGACGAACAGCACCTTCATTTAGGTCGCGTACACCCGGTAGTCGACGCGCGGGAAGATGTTGTCCTTCGCCTCGAGGTCCGCGAGGTGCGCCTCGTCCACGCGGTTCTCCTTCAGCTCCTCGTAGAGCCGGGTGAACCGGACGGTGTGCTCGTTGAACCGCCGCGTGGCGTAGGGCACCGTGCTGCCGGTCGTCATGATGAAGGTCCAGTCGGACGACTGGGCGAGCATCAGCTCCCGGGCGGCCTGATTGAGCGCCCGCCGCTGCACGCCCTCCGCCGCGGGCCACCGGCGGGCGAGCTCGACCATCCGCTCCGCGGCGACGTGCGCGTGGCGGTAGGTCCAGGCGTTCGTCTCGTTGCACCAGTACGCCGCGTAGCCCTTCGCGCCCCAGGACGAGAGGCTCGGGGTGGCGACCTGGTTGGTCGGGTGCCGGTCGAGGTAGTCACCCGGGGTGATGGCCTCGACGGTGTCCTGGTCGAAGTGGAGCTGCCGGAAGACGTCGTTCAGGAAGAGCGGGCCCTCGAACCACCAGTGGCCGTAGAGCTCGGCGTCGTACGGCGCGATCACCATGGGCGGGCGGTCCATGCTCCCCGCCAGGTGCGCGATCTGCTTCTCGCGGTTCCCGCGGAAGTGGCTCGCGTGCAGCCCCGCCCGGCCGCGCGCGGCGTCCGGATCGTAGGGCCACTTGTCGTGGAGCTTGTCGTGGGTGATCGCGTGGTACTTGATGCCCGTGTACATCCGGATGCCCTCCGGGTGCACGTACGGGCCGATGTAGTCCATCGGCAGGTCGAAGCCGATGTCCCGGTAGAAGTCGCGGTAGACCGGATCGCCCGGGTACCCCTCCTTCGCGCTCCACACCTGCTGCGAGCTCTCCGGATCCCGCGCGAACGCGGCGACGCCGGTGGGGCAATAGATCGGCGCGTACGGGCCGTACGCCGGCGGCCGGTCCGCGTGCTGCACCGCGTGCGTGTCCACGAGGAAGTAGCGGATGCCCGCCTCGCGCAGGAGCTCGTCGCAGCCCGGCACGTACGCGCACTCGGCGAGCCACATGCCGCGCGGCCGGCGCCCGAGGTGCTCCTCGGCGAGATCGGCGGCGGTGTGGACCTGGGCGCGCATCGCCGCCCAGTTGCGGTCCATGAGCGGGAAGAAGGCGTGCGTCGCGGTGGAGGTGATCACCTCCACGCAGCCCGCGTCCTGCAGGCGCCGGAAGGCCGCGACGAGGTTCCCCTGGTGGCTCCGCCACGTGTGGCGGAGCGACTGGAACCGGTCGAGGTACATCTGCGCGAGCCGGTGGTAGTGCGGCTCGGGACGGGTGCGATCGAGCTCACGGCCGGCGAGCTCGATGAGCTCGTCGAGGTGCTTCGCGTACCGCTCCTTGAGCAGGTCGTCCGTCAGCATCGCGATGAGCGGCGCGGAGAGGGAGACCGTGATCCGGAACGGGACGCCGTCGGCGTGGAGTCCCTCGAACACCTGCACGAGCGGGAGGTAGGTGCCGGTGATGGCCTCGTAGAGCCACCGCTCCTCCATCACCGTCGGATCCTCCGGGTGGCGGACGAACGGCAGGTGCGCGTGCAGGACCAGCGCCAGGTACCCCTTCGCCATCGGTCACTCCCTCTCCGGCGTGGAGGAGCCCGCCGGCGGCCAGTCCCAGTCGTCGTCGGCCTCGGGCGGCGGCGCGCCGCCGAGGCGCTCCTCGCTCCCGCCCAGCCGGTGCTCGCTCGCCCCGAGCCGCGCCTCGCTCGCGCCCCCGAGCACGCGCTCGCTGGCGCCGCCCAGGCGCCGCTCGCTCGCGCCCTGCAGGTGCCACTCGCTCGCGCCGCCCAGCCGCAGCTCGCTGGCGCCCTGGAGCTGCCGCTCGCTGGCGCCGCCGAGCCGCCACTCGCTCGCGCCGGCCCAGTGGCGCTCGCTCGCGCCCATCGCCCGCCGCTCGCTCGCGCCCGCGTACGCGATCTCGCTCGCGCCCCGGAGGCGGACCTCGCTCGCCCCGATCCGCCAGAGCTCGCTCGCGCCGCCCAACCGCTCCTCGCTCCCCGTGCGCCAGAGCCAGGCGCTCGCGGCGGTGCGCTCGGAGGCGCCGCCGGGCGCGCCCACCCGCGTCGCCATCCGCTGGATCTCCTCGAGGCCGCCGCTCGTCGCCCACGACCGGAAGATCTCCCACCGCCCGACGACGGAGTGCGCCGCGCGTCCGCCCAGGTTGCGGATGACCACCTGCCAGGGTCCGTACACCACCCGCGTGATCCCACCGGCCGTGTAGGCGATCGCGCCGCCCTCCCACGACGAGCGGGTCGGCGGCTCCACCGCGACCGGATACGTGAACGGCCCCTCCTCCCAGCTCGAGACGAGCGGGCCGACCTGCCACTCGAGCCGGCCCTGGAGCTCGTACCACCCCTCGCTCCCGCCCTCGCTCCACTCGATCCGCTCCCAGTGCTCCCCGAACAGCTCGCGGAAGCGCCGCTCCCCCTCGCCCGGCTCGAGCAGGATCCAGACCGGCACGTGCTCGTGGCGCTCCGCGCCGCCGAGGCCACGGCCCCCGGGCGCGCCCCCGTCGCCGGCGCGGGCGGGCGCGCCGCGGCCGGCGTGCACCGGCTCGCCGCTCGCGAGCACCGTCATCCACTCCGGCTCGCTCCACGGCGCGGTCGCGACCGGCGGGAA
>Ga0196971_1001279_pt1 | contig 11923 bp, 12 predicted proteins | sample S1v_1013CmetaG_FD_148660 | JGI IMG/M metagenome (GOLD analysis project Ga0196971, IMG submission 148660) | Soil microbial communities from Anza Borrego desert, Southern California, United States - S1+v_10-13C | ecosystem: Environmental > Terrestrial > Soil > Desert | place: USA: California... | reverse complement strand
GAAGGAGCGTGGGGCGGTTGATGAGGGCCCGGGCGATGGCCACCCGCTGGCGCTGCCCGCCGCTTAGCTGGCCCGGCATCTTGGCGGTCAGAGGGGCGATGTCGAGAGCGTCCAACAGTTCCATGGAACGGGTGCGTGCCTGGGCCGGCGACATACCCGCCAGCAGCGCCGGCAGTTCGATGTTGGCCGTCACATCCAGGTTGTGAATCAGGTTGAAGAACTGAAAGACGATGCCCACGTGCTTCCGCCGGAAGAGGGCCAGCTGCGTCTCGGAGAGATGGTCGATGCGACTGCCCGCCACATGGACCTCGCCGGAGTCCGGCTGGTCGATGCCGCCCAGCATGTTCAGCAGGGTGGACTTGCCGCAGCCCGACGGGCCCATGAGGGCTACGAACTCACCGGGGGCCACGTCAAAGGAGACTCCCCGCACGGCCGGATGCTCGGTTCCATCCGTCCGGTAGGTGCGGGTCACGTTGGATACGGAGACAAGGGCAGTCTCTGTCACGGTTATGTACCTCCCACGCCAGCCCCTCTGGGGAAGGTGGCGACTATTTACACTGTAACTAGTTACACTGTAACTATGCCAACGATGGGTGTCAAGAGGGAAGCTTCGCACATGGAAGGAGCCCTGCCTTTCGCAAGGCAGGGCTGGCGGGGCTCAGACCTAGGCGGGTTGGATGATGGTCGTGCCGGGATCCTGGGCCATGGCGGCAAGAACCGGCTCGATCAGGGCGATGGTGGCGAAGTCGCAGGCGACGAAGGCGGCGTCGGCCACGTTGATGACCGTCTGGACGGTGACCGGAGCCGGGCCGAAGAGTGCCTGTACCGCGGGCGGGAAGCCGCTCAGGTCGACGGTGAAGCCCGGCGATACGCCGCCAACCTGCTGTCCGCCGATGGTGGTGGTGCAGAAGCAGACGTTAAGCAGCCCGGCGAAGAACTGACGGGTGGCTGCGCCGAAGCTGTTTGGCGCGCCAGGGCAGATTAGCTGAGCCTGGGCCAGCACCGTGCCGGGCACCAGGAGCGCGTTGCCCTGGGCGACACAGGTCACGAAGGTGGCGTTGGGGCAAGGCTCGCCGGGCGCCGGACAGCCGCCCAGGGCCAGCAGTGAAGCCAGATACTCCGATCGGCTCTCCACACACTGAATGGCGCTGCAGAGCTGTTCGGCGGTGAAGTCGGTGAGGTTGAAGTTCTGCATATAGAAGCCGGCCGACCGGGGCTCGAAGAACGGGCAGGTGACTGGAGGCGTGGGCGTACACGCATCCGGCGACGTGGACGGCGGGAAGCAGAAGACCTGCCCCGTGTCGCACGTGGCGGTCGCGCGGAACTGCACCGGGATTTCCACGCAAAGCTGCTGACTGATGAAGAAGCTGCAGCTTCCGGTGGGCGACAGGACCCCTCCGGGACACGGGCTGGCGGCGCCCGTCACGATGGACGGGTCACCGATGCAGGTGACGATAGGCGCGTTGCAGCAAACATCGGGCGTGACCGTCACCTGCGTGGTGACGCAGACCTGCTGGAAGGCCGAGGTGGAACAAGCCGACTGGGTGGGATCGCATGGTTCCTGTAGAATCTTCGGGTCACTCATGGTGGACAGGCGCCTCCTTGTTGTTCGCAGAGACATGCTGCCTGCCCCCTGACGGCGAAGCCCACGGGCACCCTTACCCGCACGGGAAGTTGCAGGAGCAGGCAGCATGTACCGGCCAGGGCCCACAGGTCGCGAGGCGGCTCTGTGCACCGGGCCCCGAGCGACAAAGCCACAGGCAGTTCCACCCGGAGGGCGAAGGTCGCCGTGTACCGGCGAATTATGCGCCGACGCTTTCTGCCGCACCGTAACCGGATCGCCATGGTGAGTGGGATCTCTACACGGACCTCCTGCACGAGGGTCTGCTCGCCCTCCCGCGGGCCTGATTCGGTGCGAACGGGGCCTGGGCACAGCAACGGCTCCCTGCAGACGCCCCGGGCCGTAAGCGCCAGGGGCACCGCCATGCGCAGGCGGCGCCGGATGCGCCTAATCGCAGTCATAGTGGTGGCCGCAGCTCCCGGAGGCATCGCAGGTATCGGAGGCATCGCTTCCGGACCCGTCACACCAGCCGTGGCCGAACAGATCGGAGCCGGTATGTCCCGAGCAATCGCCGCTCTCCAGGCAGACGACCGGATTGGTGGAAGCCGGCCCGCAGACCATCTGCCTGACTACGCAGGCGGCATCAACGCTGAAGCGGACGGGCACTGAGACGCACAGGTCCTGATGCAGCACCACCTTGCAGCGGGCCGGTCTCTCCCGGTGCCTGTCACCCCGGCGACGCCCGTCCACGCGCACCAGCTTCGCGGGCAGGCACTTCACGCGCACCGGCCCGCACTCGACCTTGGGGTCGATGGTGACCTCCGCCGTTATGCCTACCCGCTGGTAGGCGGTTACCTGGCACTCATCTCGGCCCACCGGAATCACCCCTGCCCCCAGGCTATGCAGGGGGTGACATAAAGGGGTACAGCGAAGCCCGGGGAGTGGCCCCGGGCGTATCACCCTTATGCTGCTGCGCTCCCCGCCTGTGTCGGGGATTCAACCCACGCTTTCCATTCAGACACCACGACAACGGCTGCCGCCACCGCCGTCACCCCGATGACCCACCATTCGGAAGGAAGCGCCGGAACGTAGAAGCTGGTTGTGTTGAACGTGACGTGCAGGAGTATGGCCGGCAAGATGCTGCCGCCCGTGCGATTATGTAGCCACGTGTAGAAGAAGGCATTACACGCCACACTCACCAGGAATGGCAGGACGGGCTGTCCGGCTTGCGACATGCCGGGGATGAAGAAGAGCGGCAGGTGCCAGACCCCCCACAAGCTGCCCAGCATGAGCGTGGCCGCCACCGGGCTCAGCCGGCGCTGCAGGTGCGGTAAGGCAAAGCCCCGCCAGCCAATCTCCTCGTTCAGAGGCCCCAGCACCAGCCCACCGATCAACCAGACGGGCAGAAGGAGCCAGGGGTTCAGGCCTGGCTGTGAAAAGGCCGGTGCGGCCGCCAAGTTCAGTTCGGCCCCACGGGACAGATCCCGCAGGAAGCCCCCGGCGAGAAACAGCGCAGCCGGGCTCACGAGAATGAAGAGGTACCAGCGCAGGGAAAACCGCCATGCGACCACCCGCCGCCACAGCGCTCGGATCCCGGTGGGGCCTTGTATAACCGCCGTCACGAAGATGGCGGCGAACGTGGGGGCGCAGGCAGACAGCGACAGTGCGTAGACGGGATTGGGGAGCCGAAAGTCCCCAAGGGCGGAAGCCACGGCAACCGGCACCCAGAAGATCCAGGCGAAGCCGAACGCGAGGACGAAGAACGCAAGCAGTGGGTTGCCGGTAAAGCAGCGTTTCATGTGGAGTGTGCCATCCTCTCCATGCAGAACTGCGGTGGTACGCGCACCGTCGCAGTCTCGTTACTTCTTCAACTATTTGGGCAAGTCCTCTATCCCGATACGATTATGACATTGGCATAGGGCACCGTATCACCGGTGCGGATGCTCCCCTTGGCGCTGCGGGCCAGTTCCTTGAACTCCATGTGCGGCACCAGTTCGATGCGCACGTTCAGGAACTGCCGGCGCAGCTCGTCCAGCCGCTGGGGGCTGGCTTCGGCCATCTCGGTGGTCGCGATGATGCGATCGATGACGAACTCCTGGTTGATCGCTTTGAGCACTTCGACCACGGTGGGGATGCCGTCCACGAGAGCCAGGTCGATTCGTTCCGGCCCGGCCGGCACGGGAAAACCCCGGTCGCAGATGGTCAGGTGGTCGGTGTGGCCTGTACAGGCCAGCAGTGACAGCAGTCCCGGATGCAGAATGCCGCCTCGCTTCACTGCGGCTCGCCCCCTTCCCGGTTTCGCCCCGCCAGCTCGGCCGCCCGCTGTTCCAGAGTCACACGCTCGGCCAAGGTCGGGGCCGGGCGCTTCAGATAGTGCACCAGTGCGCCGTTGTCGGCGCAGACGGAGACCAGTTCCCACCCCCGGGCACCGAGAGCCGCCAGCTCGCCGGCGTCGCGGGTCACCACGTACTTCCACTTCTGCATGAAGCGATTCACCTCTTGCGTTGTTGAGTTATCGTTAACGCTAGCTCTAGCGTAGGGGCAGGGTGGTCTCCCGTCAATAGGGCCTTGCGACTCTGAAACGGTGGTGATAACGTTAACGCAGGAGGAGTGAATCCCTATGGCAACCATTCATGACGTGGCGGCAAGGGCGGGCGTCTCGGCCATGACTGTCTCCCGGGTCCTCAACGACCGGGGGCGGGTGAGCGGCGAGACGCGTGAGCGGGTGCTTGCGGCCGTGCGTGAGCTGAACTACGTTCCCAATCAGCTGGCCCGCAGCCTGGTGGGCGGGCGCAGCCGCACCCTGGCCCTGCTTGTGGCCGATATTACCAATCCGTTCTTCACCACCGTGGCGCGGGGCGTGGAAGATGCGGCGCGGCAGCGGGGTTACCGGGTGCTGGTAGGCAACTCCGACGAAGACGTGGAGCAGGAGTATGAATATATCAAGGCGGTCATTGCCTCGCAGGTGGACGGCGTGATCATGTCGCCGGCAAGCAGCCGATCGAAGGCCGCCGTGCAGCTGCTGGGCGACAAAGGCATTCCGGTGGTGCTGCTGGACCGTGGCCTGGACGGCGTGGAAGCCGACCTGGTGGCGGGCGACAGCGTGGCGGGAGCCCGGCTGCTGGTGGAGCACCTGCTCTCGCTGGGGCACCGCCGCATCGCTGCGGTCACGGGCCCGCTGTCGGTCTCGACGGCCCGGGACCGCCTGGCGGGATACCGTGCGGGCCTTCAGGCGGCGGGCCTTCAGCCGGACCCGGAGCTGGAGCTTGAGGTCTCCTACAAGCCCGAAGGCGGGCAAGAGGCGGCCCGGCGCCTGCTGACCATGCCGCCGGAGACCCGGCCCACGGCGGTCTTCTGCGCGAACAACTTCCAGGCAGTGGGCTTTGCGGTCGCGCTGCGGAACGCCGGCGTAGCGGTGCCTGCGCAGATGGCCCTGTGCTGCATGGACGACATCCCGCTGGCGTCGCTGTTAGACCCGTTCCTGACGGTGGCCGACCAGCCGGCCCATACGTTTGGTACCATCGCCACGCAGCTCCTGCTGGAGCGGGTGGACGGCACCGCGCCGGTGACCGCCCGGCGGGTGGTGCTTCAGCCTGCGTTACTCGTGCGCCGCTCCACGGCAGGGGCGTCGCTCTAATGGGAGGTCCTATCGACATGGCAAAGCTTCAGGGCAAGACGGCGCTGGTCACGGGGGCTGCGATGGGCATTGGACGGGCATCGGCAGAGCTTTTTGCAGCGGAGGGCGCCCGGGTTGTGGTGGCCGACATCGACCCGTCGGGCGAAGCGGTGGCTCAGGGCATTCGGGACAGGGGCGGCGAGGCCATCTTCGTGAAGGTGAACCTGGCCGTGGAGGAAGAGTGCAAGGCCATGGTGGATGCGGCCATCGCCTATGGCGGCGGGCGGTTGGAGATTCTCTTCAACAACGCCGGCACCACCGTGCCCCGGGTGCTGGAGGAGACCACCAACGAGGAGTTCGAGCGCATCATGGGCGTCAATGTGCGGGGCGTCTTCTGGACCTGCAAGTACGCCATTCCGACGATGAAGGCGCAGGGTGGCGGCGTCATTCTGACCAACGCCTCGAAGGTGGGCCTGGTGGCCCAGCGGAACACCGCAGCCTACTGCACGTCCAAGGGCGCCGTCATTCAGATGATGAATGCCATGGCCCTGGACCTCGCCCCGGCGAAGATTCGGGTCAATACGATTTGTCCGGGGATCATCGACACGCCGCTGCTGCGGCGGGAGCTGGCCCGCGATAACCGGTTCGACCAGGAGTGGGACCGCTGCGTGGCGTCGGTTCCCATGGGCCGCATTGGGTTCAGCGAAGAGTGCGCGAAGGCGGCCCTCTTCCTCGTGTCGGATGATGCCAGCTACATCACTGGCGTCGACCTGCCGGTGGACGGCGGGTTCCTCGCACAGTAAGACTATGTTACGAGGAGGTCGTGAGATGGTCGCGATCAAGCGGATGCTCGACCTGAGCCAGGAGCTATACCACCTGCTGCCAGGGGTACCGCAGCTGCCGGCGCCCGAGTTCAAGCTGCACCTGATCGGCGTCAAGGACGGCTGGACGCTGGAGACGGTAAACATGACCCTGCACACGGGCACCCACATCGACTCGCCGGCTCACCTCTCCCCCTACACGCAGACCATCGACAAGATTCCGGTGGAGCAACTGCAGGGGCGGGCGGCGCCGATCGCGCTCTACCACAAGGCGGCGGGCAGTGCCATTGCGGTGGCGGACCTGGAGCCCTATGCGGATCGGATCCAGCCGGGCGATATCGTGCTCTTGTGTACGGGCTGGGGTCAGAAGGTGGCCTGGACCGAGGAGTACATCTACCAGAGCGTCTACCTGTCGGCAGAAGGGGCCGAATGGCTGGCCGGCCGGGGCGTGAAGGGCGTCGGCATTGATCACTTCAGCGTCGGCGGCATGGTGGAATCGAACAAGGATGCTCACCGGGCCCTCTTGAGCCGGGGCGTGTGGATCGCCGAAACCCTGGTGCTGCCGCCGGAGATTTGCGACGGCGCCGAGTGGCATCTCTTCTGTCTGCCCATGAAAGTGCGGGATGGCTCCGGGGCCCAGGCCCGGGTCGTCGCCGTGGAATACGGGGGGTAAGCCAGACCGTGGAGCACAAGCTGACGGAAGATATGGCCGTAATCGTGATGCACCCGAAGGATACGGTGGCGACGGCCCTGCGGGACCTGTCCCTCGGGGAAGAGGTGCTGCCTGGCCTGCGGGCGGCCCAGCCCATTCGGTTCGGGCACAAGCTGGCCCTGGGGCCGATCGCGGCCGGCGACCTGGTCTACAAGTACGGCGAGGTGATCGGGCGGGCTACCCGGGCCATTGCCGCCGGGGAGCATGTCCACGTGCACAACATTGAAGGCACCCGCGGCCGGGGCGACCTGGCGGCGGCAAAGGAGCAGGGGACAGATGACGAGCTTTGACGGCTTCCGCCGGCCCGACGGCCGGGTTGGCATTCGGAACCGGCTGCTGGTGGTGCCCGGCGTGGTCTGCTCGGCCCATGTGGCGGTGCGGATTGCGTCGACGCTGCCTGGGGCGGTAGCGCTGCCGCACCAGCACGGCTGCAGCCAGGCCGGCTACGACGTGGCTGAGACGGCCCGCCTGCTGGAAGGCATGGCCTGCAATCCCAACGTGGGCGCCGCTCTGGTGGTGAGCCTGGGCTGCGAGGGCATCGACGGCGCGGCCCTGACGGAGCGCATCGCTGCCCGGTCCGGTAAGCCGGTGGCTCATGCGCACATTCAGCAGATGGGCGGTTCGGTGGCGACCATCAGCAATGGGATCGAGCAGGGCTGGGAGCTGCTCTCCGCCGCGGAGGCCGCGCCTGTTGTGGGTGGCGATCTGTCGCGGCTGGTGGTAGGCGTCCGGTTGGGTCAGCCGGACGATTCGTTTCCGACGCTGTCGGCTGCCATTGATGAGGCGTGCGCGGCAGTTCTGGCCGCGGGCGGGACCGTGATTCGGACAACTCCGGGCGGAGATCTGGGCTTCGGCGTGCGTCCGGCCGCGGCGGGCGAGCATCTCATGGACGCCCCGGCGGAGCACGAGATCGAGGCTCTCACGGGCCTGGCTGCGGCGGGCGCCCACGTGATCCTCTACGGGACCGGGCTGGGCACGCCCGTGGGCAACGCGGTGGTCCCTGTGGTGAAGGTGACGGCCTCGGCGCAGGCTTTGGCCGATTGGGGCGACCACATCGACGTGAACCTGGTCGACGGCGCCTCGGTGCTGGATGCTCTGCTGGCCGTCGCCCGCGGCCAGGAGACGGCCGCGGAACTGCTGGGTCATGATGAGTTCGCCATCCGCCGCATCGGGCTAGCCTTATAACCGGAGGGATTGGGCGTGGACTGGACCTTTAACGGATATCGCCGGCTCGACGGTCGGGTCGGCGTGCGCAACCACCTGCTGGTGATCCCCACCAGCGTCACCGCCTGCACGGTCGCACGGCGCATCGCTGCCAGCCTGTCGGGGGCTGTGGCCATCTGCCACGAGCACGGCATTGGGCAGGAGCGGCTGGACGCCGTGCAGACGCACCGCATTCTGGCCAACACCGGCAAGAGCCCGAACGTGGGCGGGGTCCTGGTGGTGGGCGTGGATCAGGATGATCAGATTCCCCCCGTCTTCCTGGCACAGGCGATAGCCGCTACGGGCAAGCCGGTTCGCTGGCTGACCATTCGGGAGGCCGGCGGCACGCTGAAGGCCATCGACTGGGGTACCTCCCTGCTGGCCGAGTTGGCGGTGCGGGCGGCTGAGTGCAGGCGGGAGCCCTTCCCGGCTTCCATGCTGGTGATCGGCTCCAAGTGCGGGGGCTCCGACGCCACGTCTGGCCTGGCGTCCAATCCCGGCCTGGGCGCCGCCATGGACGTTATGATTCGCGAGGCCGGCGCCACGGTTCTCTTCAGCGAGACGCCTGAGATCATTGGAGCGGAGCATCTGGTGGCGGCTCGGGCGGCCTCGCCGGAGGTCGCAGCCGACGTCTTCGCCATTGCGGAGAAGTTCGAGCAGCAGCTGGCCGTCATGGGCGTGGACATGCGGGGCGGTAACCCCACGCGGGGCAATATCGCCGGCGGGCTGAGCTCCATTGAGGAGAAGTCGCTGGGCTGCATCAGCAAGGGCGGCACAACGCCGCTGCTGGGTGTGACCCGCTACGGTGACGCCGTGGCGCCCACGGGCGGGTTGTACTTCATGGACTCGGCCAGCAACGACATCGAGTGCGTGTCGGGCATGGTGGCGGCGGGCTGCCAGATTGTCTGCTTCACCACCGGGCAGGGTACGCCTTGCGGGGCGGCTGGGGCGCCGGTCATGAAGCTCTGCGCCAACCCGGAGACCTGCGGGCGCATGCGCGACAACATCGACGTGGATCTGTCGCCGGTCCTGCGGGGGAGGCAGTCGCTGGAGGCGGCGGGCATGGAGATTGCCCGGTATATCCTGCGGATTGCCTCGGGCGAACTGGTGAAGGCCGAGGTGCTGGGTCACACGGAGTTCAGCATTACCCGGCTGGCGTATTCGATGTAGCGAGTGAGCGGCCGGTAAAGACCCCGTAGGCGTCTGGCAAAGACCGTGCAGGCACCTTGCAAAGACCCCGCAAGGACCTTGCAAAGACCCTGCAAGTACCTTGCAAAGACCGAGCAAGCACCTCGCAAGGACCCTGCAAGGACCTTGCAAAGACCCTGCAAGCACCTCGCAAGGACCCTGCAAGCACCTCGCAAGGACCCTGCAAGCACCTCGCAAGGACCCCGCAAGCACCCCGCAAGGACCTTGCAAGCACCCCGCATGCACCTCGCAAAGATCCCGCGTGCCCCAGGCGGAGGTGAATGGAGATGCGCCTGGAGATTCTCGAGGCCACCGAGCTAACGATCCAGACCACAGCGGAAGGACCAGCAGGCCTCTTGCCCGTAACGCCGGATGACCTGCGCCACCGGCCCAGCGGCGACCTGTTTGGCATGACCATGGGCGCCGGTATGGGCTGGGAGCCCTCCCAGCTGGGGGCGCCCCAGTACCTGATTCTGAGCACGCTCGGCGGCCTGCGGGCCCCCGAAGGCCGGCCCATCGCTCTGGGCTACCACTCGGGCCACTGGGAGCTGGACATGCAGGTGGCAGCGGCGGCGGAGACCTTCAAGGCCCTGGGCTGCCTGCCCTTTGCGGCCTACGTCAGCGACCCCTGCGACGGCCGGACCCAGGGCACCACCGGCATGTTTGACAGCCTCCCCTACCGCAACGATGCAGCGGTCACCATGCGCCGGCTGATCCGCTCCCTGCCGGGTCGACGGGGCCTTATGGGGATTGCGACCTGCGACAAGGGCCTGCCCGCCATGATGATGGCCCTGGCCGGGTCGGCTGACCTGCCCGGCATCATCGTGCCGGGGGGCGTGACCCTGCCGCCCCAGGCAGGCGAGGACCTGGGGAAGGTGCAGACCATCGGGGCGAGGTACTCTCGCGGGGAGCTCACGCTGGAGCAGGCGGCAAACGCCGGCTGCCGCGCCTGCGCCACGCCTGGCGGCGGCTGCCAGTTCCTCGGCACGGCGGCGACCTCGCAAGTGGTGGCGGAAGCGCTGGGTATGGCCCTCCCCCATTCGGCGCTGGCCCCGTCCGGCCAGCCGATCTGGCTGGACATGGCTCGACGGTCGGCGAAAGCCCTCGCCCAGGTCGGCCTGCCCCTCCGGCAAGTACTCACCGATGCCGCCATCCGCAACGCGATGGTCGTGCATGCCGCCTTCGGCGGCTCCACCAACCTGCTGCTGCACCTGCCCGCCGTAGCCCATGCAGCTGGGCTGACGCGCCCGGGCGTGAGCGACTGGCAGGCGGTAAACCGTGCCGTACCCCGGCTGGTAGATGTGCTGCCCAACGGCCCCGTGAGTCACCCCACCATACGCGCCTTCCTGGCGGGCGGGGTGCCCGAGGTGATGCTGCACCTACGCCGGTTGGGGCTCCTGGACCTGTCTGCCCTCACCGTAGCGGGCATCGACCTTGGTCAAACGCTGGACTGGTGGGAGCAGTCAGCGCAGCGGCAGAGCGTGCGCAAGCAGCTGGTGGACAGGGACGGCGTAGAGCCTGACGACGTGATCATGCCCCCCGACCGGGCCCGGGCGAAGGGGCTCACCAGCACGGTAACATTCCCCACGGGAAACCTGGCCCCGCAGGGCTCCGTCATCAAGTCCACCGCCATCGACCCATCAGTGGTGGGCGAAGACGGCGTTTACCGCCACACCGGCCCCGCTCGGGTCTTCACCACGGAGACGGCAGCCATCGCGGCGATCAAGGAGACCGGGCCGGGCGGCATCAAGCCCGGCGACGTCATCGTGCTGATGGGCCGCGGGCCTCTGGGCAGCGGAATGGAGGAGACCTACCAGCTCACGTCGGCACTCAAGCACCTCTCCTGGGGCAAGGATGTCGCCCTCGTGACCGATGCCCGCTTTTCGGGCGTCTCCACCGGCGCCTGCATCGGCCACGTGGGCCCCGAGGCCCTGGCGGGCGGACCTCTCGGCAAGGTGCGGGACGGCGACATCATCGAGATCATCGTCGACCGCATCAAGCTGGTCGGCAGCGTCAACCTGGTGGGCGACGCACAGTTCCAGGAGCGCCCGCCTCACCCGGACCTGAAGGCGGACCCCTCCCTCCCTGCGGACACCCGCCTTTGGGCGGCCCTTCAGGCTGTGGGCGGCGGTACCTGGGGCGGCTGTGTTTATGATGTCGATGCAATTGTGCTCGCTCTCGCGAAAGGGGTGTCACAACCGTGAGTTTCCTGGAGGTAGACGGCAAGTACATCGTCAACCAGGAGCGGCAGAAGGTCTGGCTCCGCGGCGTCTGCTTCGGCGGGTGACTGAACATGGAGAACTTCATTACCGGCTATCCCGGTGCGGAGCGGTGCCTTCGCGAGGCCATTCGCGGGGAGTTGGGCGAAGAGCGCTACCAGGCCTTCTTCGGCAGCCTGCTCGACGCGTTCGTGACCGAGGGCGACTTCCAGTTCCTGAAGGAGATCGGCGCCACGTGCGTCCGCATTCCCTTCAGCTACCGGCACTTCGAGAGCGACATGACCCCCGGCGTATACGACGACAAGGGCTTCTACCACCTGGACCGGGCGATTGAGCTGGGCCGGAAGTACGGCATCTACGTGATCCTCGACCTGCACGCGGCGGCAGGCTGGCAGAGCCCCGGCTGGCACTGCGACAATCCCTATGGCATCAGCCTGCTGTGGGAAGAGCGGCACTACCAGGAGCGGGTGCGCGACCTCTGGGTCCACATCGCAAGGCGGTACCGGAACGAGCCCTGGGTGGCCGGCTACAACCTGCTCAACGAGCCTGTGGCGCCCAACATGGCCATTCTGAACCGGTGCTACCGGGAATGGATCGAGGCCG
>Ga0196971_1001278_pt1 | contig 11931 bp, 19 predicted proteins | sample S1v_1013CmetaG_FD_148660 | JGI IMG/M metagenome (GOLD analysis project Ga0196971, IMG submission 148660) | Soil microbial communities from Anza Borrego desert, Southern California, United States - S1+v_10-13C | ecosystem: Environmental > Terrestrial > Soil > Desert | place: USA: California... | reverse complement strand
CAGAAACGATGCCGTCGAAGTCTTCAGCATTTGCGGTTAATCGTTCGCGAAAATCCATCACTTCCCCTCCAGTGCGCGGGAGAACTCTTCTAGGGCTTGTTTGCCTTCTACTACAGCGCCATTGATTGATGCTACGAGTGATTCTATTTGGTCATCGTCTAGCGCATCAGCATCGCTAAGAGTGTCAAGAATTTCACCTAGCCATCCGGCACGGTCCCTTGCGCCGACGACATTCTCAAAGGCAGTGACTAACCGCGACAGACCCGCCCGTGTTATCGTCACCATATCGGTGGGGCGCTTGAGCGAGAGTATTGCGGTCGCCACTTTCCCCAACTCGTCATTTATCGCGTCTGCAATTTCGGCGTCATCACAACCCACGCATACATCGAGATCGTACTTATTCGCCTCGCATACCCCAACCGCCGCCTCTATCCCTTGATTAAAGCTGGCGTCAGCGGTGATGGGTTGGGTATAGAGGATGCGCGTCTCACATTCACCATAAGTTGCATACCTAGCGTAATCTTCCTTTGAGCAATCCACCCAAGCTGTTTGGCTTCGATAGCGGTATTGATATACCAGCTCACCCTGCTGCTGTGGGGCGGCTGCTCTACGGTTCCAAGCTACGTTTGCCTTAACATCACCGTAATCAATCTCGCCCTCCTCAAGTTCTGCTTCAGGGCCTAGCGCTTTACACTGGTAGCACATTGATTGACTGTATGTGCGGCCAGTTGGGTATTCCCCTAGCACTTCGCCACATGAGATGTTGTTGCTTCCGCAAAACGGGCAAGGTGTCGGCTCTACTGGCACTACCTGATTAGTATGTGGGGTCATGGCTGACTCTCTCCTGTTGTTCTGATAGCAAACACCGTTACAGGCTCTTCCCCGAAATGCGGGTGCGTTAATGTTTGAATGTCGTATCCGCAATACGGCCGGACAAGCCGCATTGTTTCGTCGTCCCTAGCTGGATAGCCCTTGCAGAAAATGACATTCCGATAGGTGCGACCGATGAGGCGCTCCTTCCAATATGGTGTGGTAAGCCGGTACTCGAAGTGCTTCACTCCACTTTGAATTTCATCGAAGTAGACGCCCTTCAGATGCAAAATCAGGTCCTGGCTCACCGCATCAACTCACTCATGTTGTGTTTGTCCGGGCATGCGTCCAGGTGAAGGTCTAGCAGCCGAACTGCAACCTTGAACCGCGGCTGATCTGTTTCACCTCTGGCCAGCCGGTTTAGATGCTGCCAATCCGAGCGCACTTCTTTCGCAACCTGAGACAGTGGCTTGTAGTGCCGGCGCAAGTTCAGCGCTACTTTCTGCCAATCGATGCGGTCGATCATGCTGCTTCGTCCATGGCTTCGAAATCGAAGAGGCTCGGCATTCCGACTTCTTTTTCTGCTGCCTCAAGGTATCGCAGGCCGTCGAAGTAGTATCCGGTGTTGAGCTCGGATGCCCTTCCCTTCCTGCCTAGCTTGATTGCCCTGAATGGCACTGTGAAGAGACCGCCGAACGGGTCGAATACCCAATCTCCCTTGTTGCTGTAGCGATTGATAAGCCTGTCCACGATGTCGAACTGCAGCGGGCAGATGTGATTGTTCATGTTGCGCGCGGACTGTTCGCTGTTGAGCGTGAACATCCGGTTTACGTCATGCCACACCTCGGGATGATGGCTACCAGGTGCAATGCTCATGAAGGTGGAAGGCAAGGCGTTGCGTTCATCCAAAGCCTCACCGAGCGACACATGCTGCTCATAGTCGTACAGAGTCTGCAGGCTTCGTTCCGTGAACATCTTGGCCAGCACATCAGGGCCATAGCCTGACATTTCTTCTGCGCTCAAGAATCGATCGCCAGAACTACGCCAGAGGGCATGCGCATCTATCTGCCAGCGAGCGCGGCTGTATTCATCCTTCGACTTGATGACCGGGACATCAGCATAGCCGCGGCTGCGGTCTGATTGAGGCTTGCGGAACAGCAGGACATACTCAGGTGAACCAACGCCCATCTTCGTACCGTCCTTGCACTGCTCAGACCAGCCCAGCCGATAAGTCTGATTGTTCTCGCGCACGACATCGGTAACGACAGTGATCATGCCCATATAGTCGAAGCCGTGCTTGATGCCGTGAAAGATAGCCTCCGCATGGAATGGGCTTACTGTTGGAGCGCCGGCGCCGGTCACATTGCCGAACAGGATCCGGTCCTTTACATGGCAAGCGTAAATGCGGCCAGGCTGCAGCACGCGCAACAGCTCGGGCGTGAGGTAATCCATCTGCTCCCAGAAGTGCCCGTTGTTCTCCGTGTGCCCGAAATCGTTGTAGCTCGGCGTGTACTCGTAATGATTGCTGAACGGGATCGAGGTCACGATGAGACCGACGCTGTTTGCTTCCATGCTCTGCGCCTCGATCACACAGTCATTGTTTGCGACGTGATAGTGCTGGCCTTTGGCCTCGATACGCTCAACGCCTATTGTTCTGGCCAGCTCGCTTTCAAAACCCAAGGTGGACAGTCCATGTTTGCGGATGATCTCGCTCATGTGGGTGCGCATGCGCTTGTCTTGGTCCCACTTCTCCTTGAGCGTGGCAAGCACTTCACGCTCGGCCTCGCTGTATACGATGTCGATCCGTACCTGATGCGCCTGTTGAAACCGATGCACGCGGTGTATGGCCTGAATGAAGTCGTTGAACTTGAAGCCGATGCCGGCGAATATCTCCCGGTGGCAATGCCGCTGGAAGTTGCAGCCGCTGCCGGCGATGATGGGCTTCGTGGACAGGATGCGATGCTGGCCGTCGCTGAACTCGACAATGCGTTTCTCGCGTTCGTCCAAATCTTGGGAGCCGTACACGCTCACGGCATCGGGCACAGCCTTCTGTATCGCGTGGCGTTCATCTTCGAGGTCATGCCACACGATGAAGTGATCAGCAGGATCCTGCTCGATGATTTCTCGCACCTTCGCAATGCGTGAATCCATGCTGTTGCGCTTCTCGCTTGCCGCAGCTGATAGCCCCATGGCGACATCGGGGAACATGAGGTTTTGCCCATCACGGTCCGCGCCGGCCGCTGCGTAATCACTCGGCACTTCATGGAAGCGCACGTCAAGCTCTGGCAATTCGTAGCCCTCATCGCTATAGCCAAGGTCGGAAGGCTTCTGAATGAAGATGGCCCAGCTGTGCAACCACAGATAAAACTCCGTTTCCTTGTGTGGGTGGAGCTGCAGGTTTCCGGCTTGCGAGCTGTCGCGTTTGAAGAATCGCGTTAATGCCTGGCCGGTGTCCATGATGCCGAGGAAGCCAGCGTAATGAATGAGCTCCTTGAAGCGGTTCGGGCTAGGCGTTGCCGTCGCGACGAAGCGATACTTCACCTGGTCGAAAAGCGGTAAGAATTCCTGATAGGTCTTGCTGCCATAGCTACGCAATACGCTGGCTTCATCCAAGGAGGCCGCATCGAATATGGCAGGGTCCAGTTTGCCTTCGCGGATGCTCTCGTAATTGGTCATGTAAACCGTGCGCTCATCGTCAATTTCCGAATCGCTACGGATGAATTTGAGGTCAAGGTGATACTCATCCTTGAATCGCTCCGAAACTTCGCGCTTGAACTCCTGACGCACGCCCAGCGGCATTACTAGCAAGCGCATGGCATCCTCTTTCTGACCGATGAGCCGCATGATCTCCAGCTGCGTTGCCGTCTTGTGCAAGCCGAATGCTGCGAATATGGCCCGGCGCCCACCCTGCACTGCCCAATGCACTACATCCTGCGTGTGAGGCTTGAGGTGCGGGTTAATCGCGGCCCGGTCGATTTCAAGGCCTAGCGCTTTGGAGAATTTGCACTTCGCTTTCAGAAAGTCGATGTATTCCATGTTCGTCCTTTGTTGGCTTGTTAAAGCGCACTCAGCGAATACGCTTTAAAAAGCGCCCGATGCTCTGGGCGAAAATCCACGCTCAGGGGAAAGCGCGGAGTGGGGGATCGTTAGGCGGCTGTCCTGAATTCCTGTTGTTGCTCTTCAGGTGGCAGCAGGGTTATGTCTGCGTCTTTCTTCAGGAATGCGCAGAGCTTTGCCATGTCAGTTTCAGACGGACGAACTTGAACATAGAAGTCGATCTCGACTGTGCCTCCCTCTTTTGGCGTGAACTTGAAGCTGTTCACATCACAGTTCTGTAAAACAATGTCCGAAGGTCCGCCAATGCCGTAACCAATGGTGGCCTCATAGCCTTTGTATTCGTCACTCAGGCTGAACGGGCTCATGTTCGGGAAGCGAAGCACGGTCAAGTCGCCCGGCTGCTTCAGGTCAAGTTCCTGCTGGCTGCTGTTAGCGTCGCCCTCGCGGTACAGGAAAGACTTGAGCGATGGATGAAACTCTGCAAGAACGTCATTCTGGACAGCCAGGTTGCAGATGATGTCGGCTGCCAGCACTTCATCCGGACCGTGCGTTTCGATGCGAAGGTTCAGTTTCTTAATCTTCACCTTCTGGTTGTATAGGCTAAACATGTCGTTGACCTCCTGTGGTTGTGGTTGAGTGCGGCGGGATTTGCACCCGCATTGCCTGATTACCCAGCTCAGAACGCTATCGCTGATTACTCACCCTCCGCGTGTCACTCGCGGTATTCCAGGGCTTTCCTGAACAGCCCGGACAGCATCTTCCGGTCGCGCACTCATAGAAATTGCCTATTCCTGCAGGTCCTGCTTCTTCTGCTCGTACACCGCATTCAATTCTTTGCGCTGTCCTTCATCTGGAACCATGCGGATGAAGTCACCTGCGATTTCAAGAATGTCCAGATCGGTAGCGCTGTTGATCTTTGCGGCTACCTGGTCGTAGGTCAGGACATCGGCGGATTTGGGGGTTTCAATGTGTTCCTGGCCGCTTTTATCTGTCAGCATTGGGTCATCCGCGGCAATCATGAAATCGCCGTCGATGCTGTCCAGGTGCTGATCCTCACCAAGCGCAGCCTTCTGATCGAGCGCGGCTGCAGTCTGGAATTCGATGGAAAGAGGAAGGTATTTGGCCAGCCGACGAATGACGGTCTTGCGGCCCATTTCAACGAAGTGATCCTTCCATGGCCCGTATTTGCCCTTGCTTTGCGTGGCAGCCATGATTTCCTGAATCTGGTGCAGGCTCATGAACTCGAAGGCGTTGCCGCCATCCTTGAGCTTTGCCACAGAATAGAAGCCGATGATGTCGCCACGGTCGCCCATGGCTGGCGTATGGTTCAGCTTTTCATCCAAGCCATACACCAGCTCGAAATGGTCGCGTTCGCAGACTTCATGCGCACTGATGCTGACGATCTGGCCGGAACGGCGAGCAAGGTCAATCAAGCCCTTGTAGCCGATGATGACCTGTACGGACTTCACCCATTCTTCAACGTTGCCGCGTTTGCGCTTGGTATTGAATGGCACCAAATACGCATGCCCAAGCACGGTATTAGGTTCGAGTCCCATCTGTGCGCATTGCCCGATTGCACCGACAAGGCTCGGTATCTCGCATTCGAGCAGTGCCGGTGTGGTGGTTGCGGCAATCTGAGCCACTTTCAGCAGGCGTTCAGGGTTCAAGTGCCTGGGTAGCATCTTTGCGATTTCGCCCTGCTTCTTCTGCAGCAGGTGCGCGATCTGCTCTTTCGGTTTCATGTTCGCCAGTGCTGTTGCATCCTGCTGGCCGGTGGCGACGGCCTTTAATGCCTGAGTTCCTTGTGCTGCCATGTTGTCTACTCCTTGAAGTTGGAAAGGCGAAAATCAACATAGCGGCTCGCGGCGTGTTCCACGACATAGGCCTTCTTGTTGATCACCTTACGCATGAAGGCTTTGCCGTCTGGAAACCTGATTGCGGCGGCATTGCCCATATCGGCCAGAAGGTGGGCCTTTGCACCGTCGAGGATGCCCTCGTACTTCTTTGCCATTTCGCCCGCTGTCTCATACACGGCGCGCCAATGCTCGTGCATGGCGTTGGCTTCAATGATTGTTCCGTCCGTGCCTGGGTATAGGCGCTTGAGCGTGTCGATTACGTCCTTGTGCTGGTAATCGATCGGCGGCTGAATCTTGGGTAGAACGAACTTGTTCCAGAACTCATCACAACGGGCGCGCATGGCTTCAATCGTTTCGTCATCACGCTCCACGAGGTAGGGCTTGAGCTCGTCACCGATGAGGGCAAACACGCGGCAACGGTTGCGGCGCTTCACTCCCAAACCGTGCTGTGCCTGTGCCACATAATGGATCGGCAGCAGGTCGGTCCCCTGCTCTCCCCATTCCTTGGCCTTGAACGGATGTACGGTCTTGATTTCACCGTTCTCGATCTGGCCGGTTTCAGGGTCGAAGTATTCGAAATCCACCTCGGCAGCCAGAAAAGGCAAATCTGGGTCGATGTAGCGCTCATTCACATGCACGATTTCAAGGCCGTGTTCCTCAGTGATCATGTCGCGCACGTAAGGCTCAAGACGTGAACCACGACGCTTTGCAGCTGCGTTCTGTCCGTCCTCAATTGGCGGCGTGATCTTGTCCAGCCACAGGTCAACAGCAGAGCGATATGGGCTGATTCCGAGAATGGCGGCAACGTCGGAACCGCCGATGAACTTCGTGCGATCTGGCTGAATCATCACAGGCGCATTCATGCTGCTTTACCCTTCCTGTTTCTGGCAGTTGAAATCTGCGCCACCTCTGCCGGCAGCTCCTTCTGTTCCTGCTTGCGCATGGACACGTTCAGATACTTGTCGCCCAGCTTCTTGATCGCCTCTTTCGCCTGGCGCTCGCGCTTTGCCAGTGCCTTTTTCGTTGGGCTGGATAGCGCGATGAGGCTTGATGTTTCCGGTGCGCGTATCAGTGAATCAAACGGATTTTTGAATAGGCTCATTGCTTGACCTCCAATTGCGGCATCAACTTAGATTCCTGCACTTGCTCAAGGACTGTTCTGCCAGTTGGCAGAAGGATTTGTCCGAGGAATGCACCCTCGAATGAGAGAACACCGGTTTCTATGGCCATGATCTGGCCCTTAATCCAATCCCTGAGAATCGAATAGACGGCAACGCTTGCAACCTCACGCGCCTTGCGTTCGTGTTCAATCTTGGTGCTGCGCATGCGGCTGGTGTATGGATGCTCTTTGAGCCAGGCGGCGGCATAGCCCGAAATGCTGGCCTTGACGCTGACCGGGCGCTGCCGATATTCGAACTGGACAAGAACGCTGCCTTCTTCGTCATCGACCATGCTTCCGAACTTGGAGCAGCCGAAAGCGCGTAAGAGCTTCTGAATCTCGCCTAGTGCCTTATCGCCTGCAGTCGTGTTTTCGTATGGCAGGCTCATGCTGCATCCCCTCCTATGAATTCCTGCATTGGCTTAACCCCGCCGTGCAACTTCTCGTAATCCCGGCTCGGCTGTTTCCGGGTGATAACGACGCGCTCCTGCGTCTTGTGCGCGAATACGAAACAGCCATGTCTGATGGCCTCGTGAAGTAGGTCGTGGACAGACTCATTGGCTGATGCGATGCGGGTGTAGCTCATGCTGCGGCCCTCATGTAGTTGGCAGGTGCTTTGCAGTAGGTGCCGATTCGCGGATGGCGCTTGATTCGGCAGGTCACTACCGTTACATCGCCAAATCTTGTGACGTGGGTATGTTCGAAAGCGGGTGAATTCAGGCCGCGAAATTTCCAGCGGCGTTCGCCTTGGTGGTTGTAGAAGCGCTCGAAGATTCCGTACATCACAGCTCCTTCCCGCACTTCTTGCAGATGGTGCGGTATTCGTTGCGGTGACCGCATTGGCAGGTCCGATAGCGCGTTGGCAGCGCTGGTTTGGAATCAATGTGCATCGGACGTGCGTTCTCGGTCTCGAGAATGTCCTGGCATGCGCGGAGTTCATTGATGATGGAATCCAGCTTCGGGTCGCGGAGGGAAATCATCAGTCGTTACTCCAGCCGCGGGCCCGGTTCTCATCAGCCTGTGCTACGAACCGGCGATTGAATTCTTCAGGGGAAATGTCGTTGAGCTTGCGAATGTCGGCCATCAAGGTGCGATCCTTGAATGCCAGCACATGATGCTCGTGCAGGTCTTGCGGAACTACAGCGCGGATGATTGGCTGTCCGTATGTTCTGAACCCGTTTGCGTCGAAGCCTTCCATCTGTTTCCCCATATCGTTTTGGTTACGGTATGGAGAGATATTACCAATTAGTAATTAATAATGCAATACCATTCAGTAATGTTTTTTAGTAGACTGTAGCAACACCTCAGATTGAGGCAACAAAAAAGCAGCACGGGGCGGCTTAGTGCTACTCATCAATTAACATGGGATAATGAATTTATGGCAACTGAGAGCAGAATTGAATGGACTGAGCAAACGTGGAACCCCGTAACGGGATGCACGAAAATCAGCCCTGGATGCAAGTTCTGTTATGCAGAGGTAATGGCACGCCGATTAACGGCCATGGGAACGCCAGGATATGAAAATGGATTTGAAGTAACTCTTCATCCAGAACGGCTGTCTCAGCCAATCAAACGGAAGAATCCTACTGTCTATTTCGTAAATTCGATGTCTGACCTCTTCCATCCTGAAGTGCCTGACGAATTCATTGAAAAAGTTGTATCAGTGATGGCGCAAACGCCTCAGCACACCTATCAAGTCCTGACTAAGAGGGCGGACAGGCTTCCTTTATACTTTTCTGATAGGAAGGTTCCAGATAACGTATGGCTTGGCGTATCAGTCGAGGATCAGAAATATGGAGTGCCTCGGATTCTTGAGCTGCAGAAGGTCAAAGCTAAAACACGTTTCCTTTCTGTTGAGCCGTTATTAGAAGATGTCGGCCAATTGAATCTGGATGGAATCCATTGGGTTATTGTCGGTGGCGAATCTGGCCATGGGGCGAGGCCGATGAAGGAAAGCTGGGCTTTATCTGTTCGTGATCAGTGCATCAAAGCCGGCGTGCCATTCTTCTTCAAGCAATGGGGAGCATGGAGCAAAGATTCGATTAGAAGAAACAAAAAAGCAAACGGTCGAGAGCTTGATGGCCAGACTTACAATAATTATCCAGTGGCTCTTGCCTAGACAAATAAGTCTCTTGTCTTATCTCTAGCAATATCTTTCCAGATTCTCAGGGCCAACTCATGCCTTGAAAAACATACTAGCTTGTAAATGCCGCGATGGTCATCATTAGTGATTAATGGCTGAGCATCACTAAATGCAAAGCCAAGCCTCCGAACTTGCTCATTCCACTCTTCATAAAAACGCGACGGCAAGCTAGATTTGCTACATTTTGCTAATCGTTGTCTCCAGCCCGGTAGCACCTCGTCAAACCTAGCCCTATCCGGATTCAATTCCATGTCGACATTCCTGAGAAGGTCCATTGTAGAAAAGTGCACCACAAAATCCACGTTATCCAACGTAGTAAGCGTTTGAATCATCTGGTGGGAGAGTAGAGCTAGGTTATACGGATCAATATAAACAAGGCAAAGAGCGCCGCTTGGAACCTTGCTTATCATTTCCTTAACTGTTTCATCGGCTGGCCCATGGAAAGCCTGCACTGGGGCATTCAAGGCTCGTAGCCGAGTCTCACACGCAGCCACCCTGATAGGGTCTTTATCCCCTATGAACATGTGGGTGAACAAGTGACCACACTCCGCACTCTGCATCCATGCAACCACAGCCCCACCAGGTCGGGTAAAGTTTTCATTCCTAACCTGAATCCTGCCAGGACCGCAAAACGGATCAATGTAAACCCATGAGGTAAATTTCTTGGCCGGTGCTCGAGTGGCAGTTATGTATTTGCATAACAGAAGATGCTTTTGGCGAGGAACCCATTGGCCTACCCCATCACCATCATTGTCATCCACGAACAATTGTGGATGTGTATCTTCTTCAGGGTGATGCTGGACAATGAGCTTGATGGCCATTTTATTTAACTGCCATTCTTTGAACCCTTCTCCACTCCCAGGGCGCCATCGGATCCTTGTCACGCCACAGCCCCACTCTATCCCGCTGCGCCTCATACTCCGCATTGGCGTAAATAGATCTGTCCTCAACATCCTGCTCGTTCTCGTATTTCTTGTAATGCCAGGCCATGCCCTTGCGAACCTGCTGCAGGTTGATGTCCTGGCCAGATACCAGCACCTTTCCGACAATGCGCTTGTACCGATCGCGCTTATTCCAATCGATCACAACATCACGTCCCGCGACGGCATCAGCTAACGCTTTGCGAGAGACCTCCCCGAAGGCCTGCTTTCGCTCGGGCGCATCAATGCCGGACAGGCGTATCTTGTGCTGAGTGTTCGAGGTATCGAGTATGGTGATTGTGTCGCCGTCAGCGACCTTAACGATCCGGCCGGATAGTTCTGCAGAATTAGCGAGAAGCGGCAAGCACAGCAGTAGAATTGAAATCGATTTCATTGTGCTACGGTCTGAAGGTCACTTTTGCAGTGCTTGCACTTAACTGCATCAATCTTGATTAGCTCAGCGCACAATGGGCATTTCTTCACTGCTTTGTTTGCCAAAGCTTTCTTCTCGCGGTTATCTACGGAGATGAGGGCCAGGATGAATCCAATAAGCGGAGAAAGTATCAGAGAAAAAAGGAAGTACCAGAAGCCGGGGTTCCCCTTGTTGCTGGCATACATGCCGACAAGCGCTGAAAAGAGTATCCAGAAGAAAGCTATTTCCATATCGGCTCCTCTATCCGTGATGCCACCAGCCGCGAACTCGTGTAATGAGGTACCAAATGAAACCGAGCAACATGAGCCAAATGCCGAGTGACGTTCCTCCAGCAGATTGACTGCCGGCGGATAGAAGGGAGACTGTGCAACCGCCAAGTATCATGCACGTCGCTATCACCATATGCGACTTTATTGCTTTGGATGTCTCCTGCATGGTGGTCACTGGAGTACCGATAGCCTTCACTTCTTGATCACCGGCAATTGGATAACCGCAGTTTATGCATGATGGAGCTTTGTCAGATACTTTGTGGCCACATTCCTCGCAGCTGATTAAAGCCATAACCCCTCCCTTATTGTGTTTGTGGTACTACTTTTGCCACTCTCCTGCTAAATGCGTTCGCTCTGCTTGTAGATGATCCGGCCAATAATGAAGCAATGCTCATGGCAGAGCTTGTTCGGATATTTCCGCTTGTCCGAGTTGTCGGATGACAGGTACCAATTACCGGCCTCGCGCACCAGCCGCTTGATGACGAGCTCGCCTTCGTAGTTGACCGCATAAACTTCTGTGTCGATCGGCTTCGTGTCAGCTGCGTTCGCTACGACAATATCGCCTTCCCAAAGGCTAGGGATCATGCTTTCGCCATGGACTTCTAAAGCAAATAGCTTCTCTGGAAGGTAGCCGTGTTTGAGCATCCAGGCGCGGCGAAAGAAAATCGGGTCACGTTCCCCGTTGAGGTATTCCACGGCATAGCCTGATACACCGGCCGATATTTTCAGGTCGACGCGCGAGATCCCGACAAAATCCGTGTCGCTATCAATGATCGGATTTATGAGAGCCGCAGGCTCTGCATCCAGAGATTTGATTAACCCACCGTCTAGATACCCTTCTGGCATGCCGGCGAGAAGCTCGAGCTTGCGGGCTTTCTTTTCCCCGAAAGACTTATCCTTGAGGAGCGCTGATAATTCCCCTTGGTTTATACCTGTGGCGTCCACGAACCTAGCTTGGGACCCTTCAAATTTCTCTTCAATCCACAGTCTCAAATTCTGGCGGCGAATGTCTTGTATTTCTAGTTTTGTAGCCATCAGCATAAGTTAGCGCCCCGTTACCATTTAGTAAAACACCATCTAGTAATTTTTCTCTTGCATTGCACATTACTGTTTGGTAATGTCGCGGTTATGGAAAAACTACGTGAATACCTGAACAGCCTCTCACCTGATGAGCAGAAAGCGTTTGCTGACCGTTGCAATACCAGTGTCGGCTACCTGCGCAAAGCCATTAGCCAGAAAGAACTCATCCGCGAAAAGACATGCACGCTCATCGAGATCGAAAGC
>Ga0196971_1001277_pt1 | contig 11944 bp, 12 predicted proteins | sample S1v_1013CmetaG_FD_148660 | JGI IMG/M metagenome (GOLD analysis project Ga0196971, IMG submission 148660) | Soil microbial communities from Anza Borrego desert, Southern California, United States - S1+v_10-13C | ecosystem: Environmental > Terrestrial > Soil > Desert | place: USA: California... | reverse complement strand
GTCGGCCTTGATGTCGGCGGTGGCAAGCTCGGACTTCAGACGCCCGATCGCCGCTTCCACGAAGCCTTCGCGCTCCAGCCGCTTCTCTTCCAGCATTTTCGCGATGCGCTTGTAGGTCGCGGGCTCGAGGAAGCGGAAAGCGAGGTCTTCCAGCTCCCACTTCAGCTGCCATATCCCGAGGCGGTTGGCGAGCGGCGCATACAGGTCGAGCGTTTCGCGCGCGTACTGGTGGGTCTGCTCGTTTTCCAGCTTGACGTCGGCAAAGTACCGCAGCGTCGTCACCCGCGAAGCGAGGCGAACCAGCACCACCCGCATGTCGGAGGCCATCGCCAGCAGCATCTTGCGCAGCGTTTCGAGCTGATCTGCCGCCTGCTGCGGCGCATTCTTGCCGCGTCCGATTTCCTGGTAACCGAAGGTTTGCTCGTGCAGGCGCATCAGCTGCCTGATGCCGGCCACCAGGTCGGCGATCTCGATCCCGAAGCGCTCCTCGATCGATTCCGCGGCCTTGGCGTCGACGACCGGCAACTCGAACAGCAAGCCGGCGATGCGCGTATCGGCATCGGTATTCAGGAGGGAGAGCGTGGTCGCCGCCCCCTGGGCAAACTCGAACGTATCCTGGCCCGTCGCGACAGTCTTGCCGCGATAGAACGGTTCCACGAATGCCAAGGCGTCCTGGACGCGGGCACTGTCCTCCGCCGACAGTCCGGTGGACAACTGGGCAGACACCTCCCCTGGCGTTGCGACGATCGAAACCATGAGCGATTACTTTTGTGCGGCGGTGACCACCATTTCAACCAGCCACTCGGGCTTGGCAAGCTTGGCTTCGACCGTGGCGCGCGGGGGCGAATTCCCCTCGGCCACCCATTCATTCCAGACCGAATTCATGCCGGGAAAATCCTTCATGTCAGCGATATAGATCTGGCACATCAGAATGCGCGACTTGTCGCTGCCCGCTTCGGCCAGCAAGCGGTCGATGTGGCCCAGCACTTCGCGTGTCTGGCCTTCGATGTTTTGCGTGAGGTCTTCGGCGATCTGCCCGGCGAGGTAGACCGTGCCGTTGTGGATGGCAACTTCCGAGAGTGTTTTCCCGACATGCAGGCGCTTGATTTCCATGTGTTCGACTTCCGTATTTATTGAAGCAGGAATTCCCTGACAATCGCGATCTGGTCTTCGCGCAGAAACGTAGGCGCATGGCCGACGCCAGGAATCTCGACCAGCCTTGCCTTCGGGCCGCGCGCTGTCATCGCGTGCGCCACTTCCGGCGTCAGCAGGTCCGATTGGGCGCCGCGCACCAGGAGCGTGGGACAGGAGATCGCATCGTAGGCCATCCACAGCATCGCCTCCGCGTGCTGCATCATCTCTGGCGTCGTCGCCTTGATGGGCACCGCGAGTCCCGGATCGTAGTGCAGGATCCACTTCCCGTCGCTGTCCTGCTTCAGCGCGTCCGCGGCCAGCTTGCGCCATTCCTCTTCGCTGTGCGGCCCGAACGGAAGTGAGATGTCGCGGATGTAGCGTGCCGCTTCATCGAAGGTGGCGAAGCGGACATCCTTGCCGACATAGTCGCCGATGCGCGCAAGCGCGGCCGGATTCAGTGCAGGCCCGACATCGTTGAGCACCAGCTTGCGGACAGGGCTGTCTTTCAGCGAGGCCAGCCCCATGCCGATCAGTCCGCCCATCGAGGTGCCGAACCAGTGCACCGATTCCGCATCGAGCCGCGCGAGCAGGGTCACCATGTCGCTCACATACTGCGGCACCTGGTAATGCTGCGGATTCTGCAGCCGGTCGGAACGTCCGCGCCCCACCACGTCGGGACAGACCACCCGGTACCGGTCGCACAAGGCCGTTGCCATGTTGTCAAAATCGTCCGAAACACGCGTCACCCCGTGCACGCACACCAGCACCCTGGGATTCTTCGGATCGCCCCACTCCTTGTACGCCATCCTGTGCAATCCCGAGGGCGACAGGCATTGGACCGTCCTGATCTGATGTTGAGCCATTCTGTCGTGATTTTGTCGCGAATCAGTTTATCCGATTGTCATTCTCACATTTTACTGGTCGTTCCGCTTAAAATCCTACGTAGGTTCGTCGCAAATCCAAATTTCATTCGCAGAGGACATCATGCAAGGCAATATGCATAAAGGGAAAACCGCACTGGTGACAGGCTCAACCTCGGGCATCGGCCTGGGGATTGCGCAAGCCTTCGCGGCACAGGGCGCGAACATCGTTTTCAACGGCTTCGGTGACAGCAAGGAAATTGAGGCGCTGCAAGCCCGCGTGCGCGACGAATTCGGTGTGCAGACCGCCTATCACAATGCGGACATGTCCAAGCCTGCCGAGATCGAAGCCATGATGAAGTTCGCCACCGAAAAGTTCGGCGGCGTCGATATCCTCGTCAACAATGCCGGCATCCAGCACGTCGCCAACATCGAGGATTTTCCCGTCGAGCGCTGGGACGCGATCATTGCGATCAACCTGACTTCCGCATTTCACACGACCCGTCTTGCCTTGCCTTCGATGAAGGCAAAGAACTGGGGTCGCATCATCAACGTTGCCTCGGTACACGGCCTGGTGGGCTCGGCACAGAAATCCGCCTACGTTGCAGCAAAGCACGGCATCGTCGGCTTCACGAAGGTGACTGCGCTGGAAACCGCGCAAACGGGAATCACCTGCAATGCGATCTGCCCGGGATGGGTGCTGACGCCGCTGGTACAAAAACAGGTGGATGCGCGCGCCGAGCAGCAGGGCCTGTCCAACGAAGATGCCAAGAAGAGCCTGCTGTCGGAGAAGCAGCCGTCGGGCGAATTCGTCACGCCGGAACAGCTCGGCGAACTGGCCGTCTTCTTCTCGAGCGAAGCGGCGAGCCAGGTGCGCGGCGTGGCTTGGAACATGGACGGCGGCTGGGCTGCCCAGTAAATCAATCCGGGCATCGCGCGCTGCGGTGCCCGCATAAAAAAACGGCGCCTGTGGGCGCCGTTTTCATTTGCCTTGCAAACGCGGTCAGTGTACAGCGCTCACATCGAGCTCGGCGCCCGTTTTTTCGAGCACTTCTTCCTTGGCCACTCCCGGCGCCAATTCGATCAGCTTCAGGCCGTTCGGGGTGACGTCGATCACGCCGAGGTCGGTGATGATGCGATTGACGACGCCCACGCCGGTGAGAGGCAGGTCGCACTTCTTCAGGATCTTGTGCGAAGTCGTACCGTCCTTCGCCTTGGCGACGTGCTCCATCAGCACCACGACGCGTCCGACGCCGGCGACGAGGTCCATTGCGCCGCCCATGCCCTTGACCATCTTCCCCGGAATCATCCAGTTCGCCAGGTCGCCCTTCTCGCTGACCTGCATCGCACCCAGGATGGCGATGTTGATCTTGCCGCCGCGAATCATCGCGAAGGAGTCGGCCGAGCTGAAGAACGACGAGCCCTTCAACGCGGTGACGGTCTGCTTGCCCGCATTGATCAGGTCGGGATCTACCTCATCTTCGGTCGGGAACGGACCGATGCCGAGCAGGCCGTTTTCCGATTGCAGCCACACTTCGATATCGTTCGGCACATAGTTGGCCACCAGGGTCGGCAGGCCGATGCCGAGGTTCACGTAAAAGCCGTCCTGCAGTTCCTTTGCTGCGCGCGCAGCCATTTCATCACGAGTCCATGCCATGTTCGTTCTCCGTCTTACTTTGCACGCGTGGTGCGTTGTTCGATGCGCTTCTCCGGGGTCGCATTGACGACAATGCGATGCACGAAGATGCCCGGCGTATGGACCTGGTCCGGATCGATCTCGCCGGTTTCGACGAGCTTCTCGACTTCGACGATGGTGATCTTGCCCGCCATGGCGACATTCGGGTTGAAATTGCGCGAGGTCTTGCGGAAAACGAGGTTGCCGACCTTGTCGGCCATGTACGCCTTGACCAGCGACACGTCGGCCACGAGGGAGCGCTCCATGACATACTGCTGGCCATCGAATTCACGCACTTCCTTGCCATCGGCGACAATCGTGCCGACACCGGTCTTGGTGAAGAAGGCCGGGATGCCGGCGCCGCCTGCGCGCAGCTTTTCCGCCAGCGTGCCCTGCGGCGTGAATTCGAGCTCGAGTTCGCCTGCGAGATACTGGCGCTCGAACTCCTTGTTCTCGCCGACGTAGGACGAGATCATTTTCTTGATCTGACGGGTCGTCAGCAGCTGGCCGAGGCCGAAGCCGTCGACGCCGGCATTGTTGGAGATCGCGGTGAGGTTCTTGACGCCGGAATCGCGCAGCGCGGCGATCAGGGCTTCCGGGATGCCGCAGAGGCCGAAACCGCCGACGGCAATGGTTTGCCCATCCTTGACAATGCCTGCCAGCGCGCTGGCAGCATCGGGATACACTTTATTCATACCGACCCTCTTCTATTGGAAATTGCCTAAAAAGGCTGTTCTAATGTGCCTGCCAGCATATGATGGTGGACTATGCGGTGCAATACCGTAAAAATACGAATTTTAGCCACGCAAAAGGCCAAAAAAACCTATGAACGCTCCACTGGCGATCGATTACGAAACAATCTTCCGCAACGCCCCCGTCGGCATGTGCGTGTCCCAGTACCGCGTCATCCATGCGTGCAACGACGCGCTGGCCGCCATGTTCGGTTACCAGCCGGGTGAACTGGTCGGCCAGTCATTCCGGGTGCTGTATCCGACGCTGGACGAATTCGAACGCACCGGCGCCCGCATCGTTCCGATCATGAGCGCCAAGGGGCACTATTCCGACGAGCGCATCATGAAACGCGCCAACCAGGAGCTATTCTGGTGCCATGTCAGCGGGCGCTCCTTGATCCATGACGACCCGCATGCGGCCGGCATTTGGACTTTCGAGGATTTGAGCGCGAAACGGCCGGTGACGGCCGAGCTGACGCCGCGGGAACGGGAAATCGCGGCGCTGCTCGTGGAAGGCAAGACCAGCAAGCTGATCGCCCGGCACGTCGGCCTGAGCCCGCGGACGGTGGAAATGCACCGCGCCAAGCTGATGCGGAAATTCGGGGCGTCGACATCCAGCGAACTGGTGCATCGCCTGATCGGCGTGAACGGCTAGCTCAACTTTCCGCCTTCGGCAGGAGCGCACGGATGCGCTCGGGCAAAGGAACGGATTTCTCCGAAGGAAAGTGTACCCACACCACCTTCGCCCCGCCTTCGGCCGAGATCGTTTCCATCTGGTCGACGCGCCGGATCTCGTGGTACATCTCGAAACTCGAGCGTCCCGCCACGGAGACAAAGCTGCGGACCTCGATCTCGCCCGGATACTTCAGCTGCCGGAGGAAAGTGCAGTGGGCGTTGATGATGACTGGCCCATCCCCGCCCAGGTCCGGCTCGCAGCCGATTCCCGTGAACCACTCGATGCGCGCCTGCTCGAGGTAGCGGAAGTAGACCGTGTTGTTGACATGGCCCATTGCGTCCATGTCTCCCCAGCGGATCGGCATGCGCAGGGTATGGACGAGTTTTCTTGCGCTCATGCAGCCTCCGGCTTCACCGACTTCAAGCGGATCACTGCGCGCTCATGCCATCATCGGCGGTGATGATCGCGCCATTGATAAAGCGCGACTCCTCCGACGCGAGCAGCAGCAGCAGGCCGTCGAGATCCTCGGGCTGCCCGAGGCGCTTGCGCGGCAGCATGTTGATCAGCGTGCGTCCCTGCTCGGTCTCGAAATGCGCTTCATTGATCTCGGTGCTGATGTAACCGGGGCAGATCGCATTCACATTGATGCCATAGCGCCCCCACTCGACCGCCATCGATTTCGTCATGTGCACGACGGCTGCCTTGCTCATGCAATAGATGCCGATCTGCGGCAGGACGCGCAGGCCCGCCACCGAGGCGATGTTGATGATGCGGTGCTGCTTCTTCGGATCGCCCTTGGCGCGCGCGATCATCCGCTTGGCAGCCTCCTGCGCCACGAAGAACGCGCCACGCTGGTTGGTATCCATCACGAATGCGTAGTCCTCGGGCGTCACGTCGACGAGGCGCTGCGTCGTCGAGACGCCCGAATTGTTCACCAGGATATCGATCGGCCCGGCCTCGGTTTCCGCATGGGCAATGGCGGACTTGATGCTGCCGTAGTCGGTAACATCGAGAGCCACGACATGCGCTGCACCGCCATTGGCTTCGATTTCCGCGCGCAATTCCTTGAGCCGCTCGACGCGGCGCGACGCCAGCACCACCTGCGCACCCGCTTCAGCCAGCACCTTCGCAAACCGCGCGCCCAAACCGCTCGACGCCCCTGTGACAAGCGCAATCTTGCCTTCGAAATTCACCTCAATGCCCACGTAAGTCTCCTGATTGTTTGTCTTGCAATTGACTGTGCCGACTGAAGCTGTGACGTTATGATTACATGCTCGGTGCCAATTAGAGTGATGAATCTAGCATTCTCAAGCAAAATCCACGACAATTAGCACGTTCGTTCGATAATATCATTTTACGGTGGGAAGACCATGACGCAGACCCAAAGCATCCTAGAACAATACGGCCCGCGCGAGTCGATGGAGTACGACGTCGTCATCGTCGGCGCCGGCCCTGCGGGCCTGGCAACCGCGATCCGCCTCAAGCAGCTGGCCGCGGAGCAGAACAGGGAGATTTCTGTCGTCGTGCTGGAGAAAGGTTCCGAGCCCGGGGCGCACATCCTGTCGGGCGCCGTCATGGATCCCCGCGGGATGAACGAGCTCTTCCCGAACTGGAAGGAACTCGGCGCACCGCTCAACCAGCCGGTGACCGGCGACGATATCCTCTTCCTCAGCGAGACCGGTTCCCACCGCACGCCGGACTGGCTGGTGCCGCGCAACTTCCACAACGAAGGCTGCTACGTCGTCGCCCTCGGCAACGTCGTGAAGTGGATGGCGCAGCAGGCTGAGGGCCTGGGCGTCGAAATCTTCCCCGGCTTCGCGGCGGCCGAAGTGCTGTACGACGAGCAGGGTCGCGTAAAGGGCGTCGCGACCGGGAACATGGGCATCGGCAAGGATGGCGAGCCCACCGAAAACTTCCAGCTCGGGATGGAGCTACTCGGCAAGTACACGATTTTCGCCGAAGGCGCGCGCGGCCATCTCGGCAAGCAGCTGATCGCCAAGTACAAACTCACCGAAGGCAAGGACCCGCAGAGCTTCGCCATCGGCGTCAAGGAATTGTGGGAAATCGACCCGGCCAAGGCCAAACCGGGCCTGGTCGTACATACGGCCGGCTGGCCGATGACCGGCGATACCTTCGGCGGCGGCTTCCTCTATCACCTCGAAGACAACAAGGTCACACTTGGCTTCGTGATCGGCCTCGACTACCAGAATCCCTTCCTCAGCCCGTTCGAGGAAATGCAGCGCTGGAAGACGCATCCGGCCATTCGCCAGCATCTCGAGGGCGGCAAGCGCCTGAGCTACGGCGCGCGCGCGATCAACAACGGCACGCCGCAAGCACTGCCGAAGACCGTGTTCCCGGGCGGCGCCCTCGTCGGTTGCGATGCCGGCTTCCTGAATGCCGCACGCATCAAGGGTAGCCACGCGGCAATCAAGACCGGCATCATGTGTGCCGACGCGATTGCCGACGCCCTCGCCGCCGGCCGCTCCGCGGACGAGCTGACCGCCTTCCCGGATGCCTTCGAGAAGAGCTGGCTGAAGGAAGAGCTCGACCAGTCGCGCAACTTCAAGCTCTGGTTCAAGAAGGGCAAGCTGGTCGGCAACATGATGACCGGTATCGAACAATGGCTGCTGCCCAAGATCGGCATCAAGAATCCGCCATGGACGCTGCATGCGACCAAGCGCGACCACGAGTACCTGCGGCCAGCCAGCGATTTCCAGCCGATCACCTATCCGAAGCCGGACGGCAAGCTCACTTTCGACCGCCTGAGCAGCGTCTTCGTGAGCAATACCAACCACGAGGAAAACCAGCCGGCGCACCTCACGCTGAAGGATGCATCGGTGCCGGTGCAGATCAACCTGTCGAAGTTCGCCGGACCGGAAAGCCGCTATTGCCCGGCTGGTGTGTACGAGTTCGTCAATGACGGCAGCGGCGACCGCCTGCAGATCAATGCGCAGAACTGCGTGCACTGCAAGACCTGCGACATCAAGGACCCGACGCAGAACATCGTGTGGGTCACGCCGGAAGGCGGCGGCGGTCCGAACTACTCGGGCATGTAAGAACAAAAAAGCCGCGCATGCGGCTTTTTTGCTATTGGTGACCCGCCAACGCGGCTGGTCAGAGCTTCCACTGCGCGGCGGCGAGCTTCTCCAGCCAGAACGTTCCGATCACGGTCTTCACATCGGTGATCTTCCCTCCCCTGACCCATTCCAGCATCTCCGGAACGGTGGCCGAAAACGTTTCGAGGAATTCGCCGTCGTCCAGCTTGCGCTCGCCGGCGGTCAGTCCTCGCGCAAGATAGATGTCCAGATGTTCGTCCGAGTACGCGATGGCGTTGTGGATGGTGCAGACGAACTTCCAGTCGGACGCGGTGTAGCCGGTCTCTTCCTGCAATTCACGCTTCGCGCACTCCAGCGGGTCCTCGCCCGGATCGATTTTCCCGGCGGGGAATTCGATGAACACATCGTGCAAGGGATAGCGGAACTGGCGTTCGAGCAGGATCGAACCGTCTTCAAACACGGGCAGGATCACAACCGCCCCCGGATGCTTGATGTACTCGCGCGACGATTGCTTGCCGTCCGGCAGGCGGACGGTGTCGCGTTGTACCTTCAGAAAATGCCCGTCATACGCGACCTGCGTATCGACCTGGACTTCGATCAGATGTGGATCCACGCATCCTCTCCATTTCGGCGACGAAAACCGGCATTGTACTGCGGCGGCGAAGAGCTGCCTTACAGAACCTCAAGTCAGCCGTGCCGCTTGCGCAGGTAACGGTACACGAATCCGGGAAAGGCGAAGACCAGGAAGAGGCAGGCCGTGATCGCGTAGAACTCCCATCGCTGCGGGAAGGCGTTGCCCATGCGGGCTTCGAGGACATAAGCCATGCCGCCGACGACGAAGTACAGCACGATCAGTTCGAGTAACCGCAGCCAGAGGGATTTCGGCGGCTGTCGGAGGGGAATCAGCGCGAATGCGCGCTCATTGAAGAAAGGAAGGTTGGCGGCGATCGCCGCCAACCCGATTACGAACCAGCTTGCAAGGGAAACATCCACGCGTGCTTCCGGGATGCGATCAGCCAGCCAGGGTCTTGACGATGGCGGTTGCGCAAACGGCCATCAGCGGGCCGGGCAGGATGCCCAGTACGAGGACGGCGGCGCCATTGAGGCTCAGCACCGCGCGCATATCACCCGTCGCCTCGATCTTCGTGTTGTCGACCGGCTCGTCGAAGTACATCACCTTGACCACACGCAGGTAGTAGAAGGCGCCGATGAGGGACAGCAGGACCGACACGATGGCAAGCCAAACCTGACCGGTGCTCAGCACAGCCTGCAGGACGGCCAGCTTCGCATAGAAGCCCACGGTCGGCGGAATGCCGGTCAGCGAGAACATCAGGATCAGCATGACGAAGGCAAACCACGGGCTGCGCTGGTTCAGGCCCTTGAAGTCGTCGATGTTTTCCGCTTCGAAGCCGGAACGCGCCAACAGCATGATCAGGCCGAAGGTGCCCAGCGTCGTCAGCACATAGGTGACGGAATAGAACAGCGCCGAGCTGTAGGCATTACCGGCGGAAGCGACATTGCCGTCGACCACGCCCGACAGCATGCCGAGCAGCATGAAGCCCATCTGGCCGATGGTCGAATATGCCAGCATGCGCTTGAGATTGGTCTGCACGATCGCCGTGATGTTACCGACGGCCATCGAAAGCACCGCGAGCACCGTGATCATCTGCTGCCAGTCGATGGCGAGCGGGAACAGGCCTTCCACCAGCAGGCGGATGGTGATCGCGAACGCCGCGAGCTTCGGGGCGGCGCCCAGCAGCAGGGTCACGGCCGTGGGTGCGCCCTGGTAGACGTCGGGCACCCACATGTGGAACGGCGCGGCACCGAGCTTGAACGCCAGGCCGGCGACGACGAACACCACACCGAACACCAGCACGGTCTTGTTGACAGTGCCGGACGCGGTTGCCTTGGCGACTTCAGTCAGATCGAGCGAGCCGGTTGCGCCGTACAGCATGGACAGGCCGTACAGGAGGAAACCGGACGAGAGTGCGCCGAGCACGAAGTACTTCATCGCCGCCTCGGTCGAGACTGCGTTGCCGCGGCGCAGCGCGACGAGTGCATACAGCGACAGCGACATCAGTTCGAGGCCAAGGTAGATCACCAGGAAGTTGTTACCCGAGATCATGACCATCTGGCCAAGCAGCGCGAACAGTGCCAGCACATAAAACTCGCCGCCCAGCGTACCGCCGAGCATGCCCCGCTCCGTTGCGTACTGGCGCGAATACACCAGCGTCATGCCGACAGCGATGTACGAGAACACCTTCAGCAGATTCGACATTGCATCCGACACGAACATGTTGTTGAACGTGTAGACGGTCGGATTGCCGAAATCAGCGATGTTCAGCGCTGCGCAGACGATGAGCGTCACGATGGCCAGCATGAACGTGACGTGGCGCTTCGCCTCCGTCAGGAACATGTCGATCAGCAGGATCGCCGAGGTAGCAATCAGCAGGAAAATTTCCGGATAAACCGGTGCGAAATTAATTTCGTTCATGTTGTCGTCACTCTAAAGCCTTGCAGGCCGGGCCTTGCCGATTGCTCGTCCAAGGCGCCGCGACACGCCTTCCGGTTTGCGGAAGGCGCATTCATTAATTCACCTTCGAAATCGCCACGTGCTTGAGCAGGTCATCCACCGAGGTCTGCATGATGTCGGTGAACGGAGCCGGGTACACGCCCATCGCAATGACGGCGATTGCCAGGATGCCCAGCATCAGGAACTCGCGGGTGTTCAGGTCCTGGAGTTCGGCCACGTGCTTGTTGCCCACGGTACCGAATACCACGCGCTTGACAAGCCACAGCGAGTAGGCCGCGCCGAAAATCAGTGCAGTCGCGGCCAGCATGCCGATCCAGAAGTTGTACTTGATGGCGCCGAGGATGACCATGAACTCGCCGACGAAACCGGAAGTCGCCGGCAGGCCGCAGTTCGCGAGCGAGAACAGCACGAAGAACGCAGCGAACTTGGGCATGGTGTTGATCACGCCGCCGTAGTCGGCGATCTGGCGCGAGTGCATGCGGTCGTACAGCACGCCGATGCAAAGGAACATTGCGCCGGAGACGAAGCCGTGCGAGATCATCTGCACGATGCCGCCCTGGGTGGCCATGTCATTGAAGACGAAGAAGCCGAGCGTCACGAAGCCCATGTGCGCAATGGAGGAATACGCGACGAGTTTCTTCATGTCCGCCTGGACGAGCGCAACGAGGCCGATGTAGATCACGGCGATCAGCGACAGCGTGATGATGAAACCGGACAGGGAGTGGCTCGCGTCAGGAGCGATCGGCAGCGAGAAACGGAGGAAGCCGTAGGCACCCAGTTTCAGCATGATGGCCGCCAGCACGACGGAACCGCCCGTCGGCGCTTCCACGTGCGCATCCGGCAGCCAGGTATGCACAGGCCACATCGGCACCTTGACGGCGAACGCCATCAGGAAGGCGAAGAAGATCAGCACCTGGACATCGAGCGGCAGGGGCAGCTTGTGCCATGCGAGGATGTCGAAGCTGCCGCCCGCCTTGAAGTACAGGTAGATGATGGCGACCAGCGTGAGCAGCGAACCAAGCAGCGTGTACAGGAAGAACTTCATCGCGGCGTACACGCGGTTCTGGCCGCCCCACACGCCGATGATGATGAACATCGGGATCAGCGTCGCTTCGAAGAAGACGTAGAACAGCAGGCCGTCCAGCGCGCAGAACACGCCGACCATCGCGCCGGAGAGGATGAGGAAGGCGCCCATGTACTGCGCCACGCGCTTCTCGATCACTTCCCAGCCGGCGATCACCACGATGATCGTGATGAAGGCGGTCAGGAGTACGAACCA